>JRHI01000983.1_pt1 | contig 27269 bp, 31 predicted proteins | sample 215371 | NCBI WGS metagenome assembly JRHI01 (sample SAMN02929681, study PRJNA255918) | sediment metagenome | biome: cave system; feature: Ice Cave; material: Sediment; isolation source: sediment from deep within a dark volcanic ice cave with no known source of... ...
CCGACCTGGGCCTGGTGCCGGAGGTCTGCGTCAAGCATTTCCAGCTCGATGGAGTCATCGCACTCGCCCGCCGGCTGCCCGATACGACGATCGTCCTCGACCACCTCGGCAAGCCCGACATGATTGTCGAACCGCAGCCCGGCTGGCTGGCGAAGATGGTCGAGCTGGCTCAGCATCCCAACGTGGTGGTCAAGGTGTCCCCTGTCGTGCAACAGCCCGACGACCCCGCGCTCAAGGGTGAGGCGGTCGGACCGATCGTCCGGCAGGTGGTCGATCTCTTCGGCTGGGACCGCGTCATGTTCGGCAGCAACTGGCCGGTCTGCCAGATCATCAGCGATCTTCGCGAATGGATCTCACTGGTGCTGGATGCCCTGCCAGCCGCGACTGAGGACGAGCTCGATCGCCTCTTCTATCGAAACGCCGTCCGGGTCTGGAAGCTCGACTGAGTCCGCCGCCGCCTCGCGCGCGAACTCCTGTTCAATTCCACGGACGAGGCCGCTGAGGTCCGCTCCCGGTGCGGTCAGCTCGGCGAGGCCCCGCCTCCCCTCCAAGCCATTGGTGGGTGCGGTGAATCCGGCGCGCGCGAGCAGCGCCGCCTCGACGCCGTCGAACGCGGCCCGCGCCATCAGCAGCGCCCTGCCTCCCGGGTGCTCGGCAGCCCTCGCCAACCCGGCCACCTGGGTGGCGGCGATCCCGATCGCCATCGCCTGTCGCTGAGCGTCGAGGCCGACTAGCCGGCCGGCCGCCACCGCCGCGCCCAGCAGAGCCGCGACACCGTCGGCCGCCCAGGCCCGCCTTCCCGGCGCAGCCGCAAGCGCGGCAGCCACGGCCCGCCCTGAGTGACTCCCGACGGCAACAGCCGCGAGGGCGGCGTCGAGCTGCTGTCCCGACCACTCCGCCATGGCCATTGCGGCGGCCACCACGGCGTCCTCGCCGGCCGCGCCATTGACGAACGCCGCCCAGGTCACGGCCAACCTCTCGGGGCGACCGAGCAGCGTCGCCTGAGGCGGCGAACCATGGGCAACCGCAACCGCAAGCGCGGCGTCGGCCGCCGCGGAGGTGGGCACCGCCCGCCTCACCGCCCCTTCGAACGCCCGGCGGGCGTCAGCGATGCTCCCAGCCGCGGGCCGCGCCCGAAGCGAGTATTCCGCCAGCTCCAGCGTGACGCTCATGAGACAGTCTCCGCACGGATGGCGGCCAGCAGCTGGTCGATGCTCCCGCCGACCCCGACCGACATCACCGCCGCCACCACGGCCGCGGTCCGCCCCGGCAGCACCGGTTCGATCAGCCCCCTTGCCTTGCCGAGCAGTTCGGCCTCGGTCAGCGGCCTCTCCAGGCTGCCCCGGGCATGGCTCACCGACTCCTCCATTCGGTGACCGTCCTCGAGCTCAACCTCGACCCGCGCCGCATCGCGCGGGATCGCCGCATCAGGCGCCAGCCGGGTCACCGATCGGAGCCTCACAAGGTCATCCCGCGTGACCCGTTCATCGCCGTACTGCGGCAGTCCGACGGTTTTGTCGGCGAGCCCCGCCGCCACCCCGTGGATGGTGCTGAACCGAGCCTCCAGCCCGTCCACCGGCCGGGGATTGCCGGTCAGCTCGGCCACCAGTGGATTGCAATGGATCGTCACCTGGCGCACCCGGCGGGCGTCGGCCAGCCAGCCGCTCAGCGCGATCGCCGCGTCGATCGCTGGATGGCAGACGATTCCGCAGGGATAGGGCTTGTAGGTATTGGCGAGGATCTCCCAGCGGGTGCCGAGCGCCTCCGTGACCTCAGCCGGCCTGCTCTCGGCCGAGAGCAGCTCGAAGTAGCCACCCCTGCCCTCCAGGACGTCCCTGGCGATTTCCCAGCCTCTCTCCGCGAGCAGGGCGGCGAGCAGCCCGGTGGCGGCCCCCTTGCCGGGGTGGAACGACTTCTCCATCGTCCCAAAGCTCTCCCGGTGGCCGAGCGGCTGTGCCGCCGCAAGCGCGATCGCCAGTTCGAGCCGAGCTGCGTCCAGGTCCAGCAGGAGACCGGCGGTTACCGCGGCGCCGATGACGCCGACCGTGCCGGTGATATGCCAACCCTCGTCGTAGTGATGGGGGGACATGGCGGCCCCCACGCGAAGCTGGGCCTCGATCCCGAGGGCGAAGGCGCTCAGGAAGTGGCGGCCACTGCTGCGCCGGTCGGCCGCCGCCACCAGACCCGCGCCGAGGCAGGCCGCGCCGGCGTGGATGACGGTGCGCAGGTGGGTGTCGTCGAAGTCGTCGAGGTGGGCGGCGACACCGGTGGCGAGCGCCGCGTGATGCCGATCGGCCCTGTCGGGACGGCCGGGCACCACGTGCACGGCGGCGCCACCAACCAGCCGGCCGACCTCGAGGACGATGTCGACCGCGGGCTGCCGGCTGGCGCCGATGGCCGTCGCAACCACATTCAGGAGCGACCGCTCGGCCTCGGTCTGGACAGACTGAGGCAGCCGGCGGGCGTGTAGCTCACGACAGCCGGCGGCCAGCTCGGCGGCGACTGTGCTCATGCGTCGTGGTCTCCCTTCCGGTTCCTGAAACCGGCGTAAGCGATGGTCATAGACGATGTTGAGGGCCACGGCGGCGCCGCCATAATGGAACGGACGTTGTAGAAGGTATTAGAAGGAAGCAACTCAAGCAGCAAGAGGAAGGCAGATGAACTATGTGGTTGTCGGTGTCACGTTCCTGGCCGCGGCGGTGGAGTGGGTCGAGGCCCTCACCATCGTGCTGGCGGTGGGAGCCATCAAGGGCTGGCGCTCGGCTCTGACAGGGACCGGTGTTGCGGTCCTCACCCTGGTCGCCATCGTCGTCGCCATCGTCGTCTTCGGCACCCAGATAACCACCTATGTCCCGATCGCCGTACCCCGCACGCTGGTCGGCGTGTTTCTCCTTCTGTTCGGCCTCAAGTGGCTCCTCAAGGCCATCCTCCGCTCGGCCGGACTCAAAGCCCTGCACGACGAGGCCAAGGCCTTCATCGAGACCGAAGAGGAGCTGCTCAGCGCCAAGAGCCATTGGGCTGGTGTTGCGACATCCTTCAACGGGGTATTCCTGGAGGGCGTCGAGGTCGTCTTCATCGTCGTCGCGCTGGGCCGTCTCAACAGCCTCCAGGCCGCCGCGATCGGCGCCGTGGCGAGCATGGTTGTCGTGGCCGCCGTCGGAGTCGCGCTCCGCCACCCGCTCACCCGCGTCCCGGAGAACACCATGAAGTACATCGTCGGCATCATGCTCACCTCCTTCGGCACCTTCTTTGCCGGCGAGGGCATCGGAGTCGTGTGGTGGCTCAATGACCTCGTGCTCATCCCGCTGATCGCCGGCTACGCTTTCGCCTCCTTCGCGCTCGTGATGTTCCTGCGCCAACCCGTGCGGCCGCGGGGCGTCCAATCGGCACCGGTCCGCATACTGCGTGCGATCGGCGCCGAGCTCTGGGGGTTATTCGTGGACGACGGGGCCCTGGCGATCGTCACCGTCGCCGCTCTCCTCGCCGTCGCCCTCTTCGCCACGGCGGTGTCCAGCCAGCGCCAGCTGGCCGGTCTGCTGCTCGTGCTCGGCGTGCTGGCCGCGGTGGTCGTCGGCCTGGCCGGGCCGGCCCGCAAGCGCGCGGCGGCCGCCCGGGATTCGGCAGAGCTTCAGGCCTGACGTCGTCAGCGGTAGGCGGCGGCCCCGACCAGCCCGCCCGCGGCCAGCACCACGAACAGCGGTATACGGCGGCTGGCGATCAATGCGGCGCTCCCGCCAATTACCAGGATGGCGAGCCAGTTGAAGCCGGGCGCCGTCACGCCCAGGAAGACGACGGGAACAGTGGCGGCGACGGCCAGAACCAGCCCGCGGACAAAGCCGCGCACCGCCGGCAGGTCGGCAAAACGCCCATGCACACGACCGACGGGGACCACCAGCAGCGGGGGAAGGATGACGGCGACAGCGCTCAACAGCGCCGGCGAAAGGCCGCCCACAAGGAAGGCGAGGGCGACCACCCAGAGACCGCTGGGACCCGGGGCCAGCTGACCGATCGCGAGGGCGGTGGCGAACTGGGAATCGGTGGCCCAGCCGCGCGACACCAGGTCCTGGTGGAGCTGCGGCAGGTTGCCGAAGCCGCCGGAGGAGAGCAGCGAGGCGCGCAGGGCCAGCCAGAAGAATGTTGCTCCATCGATCACGGTCGGTCCTCCGGGGCAGGGCTGGCTCGGCCCACCGACTGCAGCACGACCGCCATGACCAGTCCCGCGCCGAGCAGGATGGCGAGCGCGGGAACCCGGCCCGTCGCGGCCAGCGCCGCCGACCCGACGGTCACCGCGATGGCTCCCACCAGTGAGCGCGGCGCCTCGCGGCGGCCGGCGCGAAGAGCGGGCCTGATGAGACGCCAGCTCATCACGAAGGCGGCGCCGACCGAGGCCAGTACCAGGCCCCTCAGGCCGCCCCGGAAGAGCGGCTGGGCCTGCACCCGCTGATACGCGGCGGTGACCAGGATCGTGAGCACAACGCTAGGAATGACCAGCCCGATGACGGACCCGGCAAAACCGCCCCAGCCGGACAGCCGGTAACCGCTCAGTGCGGCAAAGGCAATGACGTTCATCCCCGGGACCACCTGGCACATGCCCCAGATCTCGTTCCAGCCCTCTGCCGAGATCCAATGCCGGTCATCGACCAGGGCGTCGTAGGCATAGAGCTGGACGGCCTGCCCGCCGCCGAAGGATTGGAGTCCGATCCGTGTCCAGATCGCCAGCAGGCGGTGCGAGCTGGGCCCCCCCTCAAGTGAAAGTCGCGTAGCCATCGGCGAGACAATCCTGCGACACAACGCGGTTGGTTCGTCGCCGCCGCCCGGGATGGGCGGCCGCATGATTCATACTCCGGGCCGTGTGGTGGCGCCGCTTCATGCTTCACCCCCCGGTCGCCGCTGCCGTGCCCGTCGGCGCCCCGGAGGCGGCTTTCAGCGTGCTCCGCCGCGCCCCGATCATGGTCCTGCTGCTGGACGCGCGGCTCGTGGTCAAGCAGGCGAATGAGGCAGCCCAGGCGTTCTTCAATTTCACCGACGACCGGCTGCCCGAAAGCCTCATCGTCCTGACCCGGGAGCTTCGCCTGGAGGCCGCCATTCACGAGGCCCGGCGCGGCCAGTCGGAGGTCCGGCTCGTCCACCGGCCGAGCACGCTTCGGGTCAGCGTTGCGGACTCCCCCGATGGCGACCGACTGGCATTTCTGACCGACATCAGTGAGCTGAGCCGCCTCGAGACCGTCCGGCAGGAATTCGTGGCCAACCTCTCGCACGAGCTGCGCACGCCATTAACCTCATTGCGGCTCGCCGCCGAGACACTCAGCGGCAGCCTGCCCGAGGCGGATCGCATCACGTTCGCCGAGCGGGTGGTGCAGGAGGCCGACCACCTGGCGGCGATAATCGACAACCTGCGCCAGCTCGCGGAGATCGAGTCGGGCAAGCCCGTGGTCAGGCAATCACGAGTTCGGCTGGAGGAATTGCTGACCGAAATCGTCGCCCGGACCCACCTGGAGGACCGCGTGACCATCAAGGCCGATCGCCGGCTGGTCATCCGGGCCGACCGAGAAAAACTCGCCCAGGCCGCCGCCAACCTGCTCGACAATGCCGCCAAGTTCTCGCCGGCGGGGTCGGCCATCGACCTGGAGGCCAAGTTGACGGATGGCGAGCTGCTGATCAGTGTGCGCGACCTAGGACCCGGGATCTCGCCCGAACATTGGAACCGCGTCTTCGAGCGCTTCTACAAGGTGGACCCCTCCCGCTCGCGTGACATTCCGGGCAGCGGGTTGGGGCTTGCCATCACCAAGCACCTGGTCCTCCTGATGGGTGGCCGAGCCTGGACCGAGGCTGGCGAGGGCGGCGGTCAGGTGTTCCTGATGGCCATTCCAGCAACCCTGGCGATACCGGCTGCCAAGCCTGTCCGAAAGGCTAAGCCGGTCACCTGACACCGCTCGCCGCCGGCGGGCAGACGAGTCATCTACTCGCTGTTCCTAACCGGGCGATAACCGATGCTTAACCAATTCTCACCTACTCTGAGGACTTGGTGGCTGGAGCGGAAGCGTCTGACAGCGAGCCGCTGCGCGCACGTCCCGGATTGCGCGCGCTTAAGGCGGCCTCCCCGACCAAGGTGAAGATCGAGGAGGCGGGCTTCTTCTACGGAAAGTTTCGCGCCCTCAAAGACATCAACCTAGAGATTCCCGAGAAGCGCGTCACGGCACTGATCGGCCCCTCCGGTTGCGGCAAGTCAACCCTCCTTCGAATGCTCAACCGGATGTACGACCTTGTCCCCGGAAGCCGGGCCGAAGGTCGAGTCATCATCGACGGCGAGGATGTGATCCGGACCACGCGGCTGCTTGAGCTCCGCCAGCGCGTGGGCATGGTGTTCCAGCGGCCCAGCCCCTTCCCGATGTCGATCAGCGACAACGTCGCCTTTGCCCCGCGATTGCTCGGCTGGTCTCGCGACCGCATCGACAAGGCGGTCAGGGAGAGTCTCGAGGCAGCGGCCCTGTGGGAGGAGGTCAAGGACAGGCTGGAGAGCCCGGCGACCAGCCTCTCTGGTGGTCAGCAGCAGCGCCTCTCGATAGCCCGCTGCCTGGCTGTGAAGCCGGAGGTGATCCTGATGGACGAACCCTGCTCCGCCCTCGATCCGATCGCCACGCTGAAGATTGAGGATCTGATGGGCCGGCTGGCGGCCGACTACACGATCCTCATCGTCACCCACAACCTTCAGCAGGCAGCCCGAGTGGCAGACTTCACCGGGTTCATGCTGATGCACCCGGAGGACCGCTATGGCGAGTTGGTCGAATTCGGCCGCACTGCTGATGTCTTCAACCGGCCGACGGATCGTCGGACCGAGGACTACGTGACCGGGAGGTTCGGCTAACCGTGGCCCGGGAGCAGTTCGAGCGCGAGCTCAAAGACCTCCGCGACTCACTGCTGCGCATGGCAGCGCTGCTGGAGTCTCAGATCGGCGACGCCGTGGACGCCCTCCGGCGGCGCGATCGCGAACTCGCCGAAAAGGTACGTCGCGACGACCAGCAGATGAATGAGAGCTACCGGGAGATGCGGGAGCAGTGCCTCATCGTCATCGCCACCCAGCAGCCGGTGGCGCGCGACCTTCGCGCCCTGATGGGAGTCCTTTACATCGCCGCCGAACTGGAGCGGATGGGCGACTACGCGGTCCGGATCGCCCGGATGACGGCGACCCTGTGCGGTCTTCCGGACCGGCCGCTCCGGGCGGAGTTCGGCCTGATGAGCCAGCTAGCGATCGGCCAGGTGCACGACATCCTCGATGCCCTGATCGAGCAGGACGAGCCTGCCGCGCGGGGAATCGCGGCCCGCGACGACGAGATCGACCGCCTCTACCACCGCGTATTCGACGACATCCTGGCTGAGATGGCGAGCCGTCCGCTGGACACCGACGAGGCACTCCGGTCGGTGACCCTGATGCTGGTGGCGCACAACTTGGAACGGATCGGCGACCGGGTCACCAATGTGGCCGAGGACATCGTCTTCCTGGAGTCCGGCCAGGTCATCGAGCTGGGATGAGCACGGCGCCTCGACTGCCGATGGCGGCCGGCTCGGCTCGGGTCCTCATCATCGAGGACGACCAGGGGATCCGGGAGACACTGAAGTACCACCTCGCGTCGGCCGGTTTCGAGGTCCTCGAGGCGGCCGATGGCAGCGCCGGCTTGCGCGCTGCCCGGACCGGTAAGCCCGACCTCATTCTCCTTGACCTGATGCTGCCGGGAATGGGCGGTCTCGAGGTCACCCGGGCTGTGCGCAAGACCAGCCGGGTACCCATCCTGATGATCAGTGCCCGCGATTCCGAGGTCGACAAGATTGTCGGACTGGAAGTTGGCGCGGACGACTACGTCACCAAGCCCTTCTCGGTCAGGGAGGTGGTGGCGCGGGTCAACGCGGTGCTGCGCCGGAGCCGTGCCGAACCAGAGCACTCCCTCCCCGAGCGCGAGGTCATCCGCAACTTCATGCTCGACCGGGCGGCTCGCCGGATCACCCTCGACGGGCGTGACGTCAAGGTGACCGCGCGCGAGTTCGACCTCATCTCGCACCTGATCGCGCATCCCGGCCGGGTCCAGTCCCGCGAGCAGCTCTTGGGCCAGGTCTGGGGCGAGGACTTCACCGGCGAGAGCAAGACCGTTGACGTCCACATTCGCTGGCTCCGCGAGAAGTTCGCGGCAGCCGCCCCATTCGAGATCGTCACTGTACGAGGCGCCGGTTACCGCCTCGATCGGGAGCGGGGAGAGACCGGAACGGCGTCTTGAGAGCAGCCGCGGACCGTTTTCGCCTCATCACCGCCGGCACCGGCCTCGTTGCCCCGCTGGCGCTGATTCTGATCGTCCTCGTCCTGGCCCAGCAGGCGGTTCCCGCCATTGCGGCCTTCGGGCCGGGCTTCCTCACCGGTCGCGTCTGGAACCCGGTGACGCTGCAATTCGCGGCCCTCCCCTACATCTACGGGACCCTGGTCACCTCGCTGATCGCGCTTCTCATCGCACTACCGATCGGCGTCGGCGTGGCCCTCTTCCTGGCCGAGCCAGGCCACCCGCGCATCCGAGGCCCGATCGGCATCGGCGTCGAGCTGCTCGCCGCGATCCCGAGCGTGGTCTACGGCCTGTGGGCTCTCTTCGTCATGGGCCCATTTGTGTTTCGAACATTCGAGGCCCCGATATCCGAGCGGCTGGGAAACTTTCCATTGTTCGGAGGGCCGGCCCGTTCGACCAGCTTTTTCACCGCCGGCCTGATCCTCGCCGTGATGGTCCTGCCGACTTTGGCGTCGGTGTCGCGCGATGTGATACGAGCTGTGCCCGGCGGGCTCCGGGAATCCAGCATCGCCCTCGGAGCGACGTGGTGGGAGACGACCTGGCAGGTGATCCTGCCCGCGGCCCGGGCCGGAATCTTCGGCGCCACCGTCCTCGCCCTCGGCCGAGCGCTGGGCGAAACGATCGCCGTGACGATGACGATCGGCAACCGCTTTCAGATCTCCCCCTCCCTGTTCCAGCCCGGCTACTCGCTCGCCGCGGTCATCGCCAATGAATTCACCGAGGCGACCGCCCCCCTCCACACCGCCGCGCTCATCGAGCTGGGCCTGGTGCTGATCGGCGTCACCCTCACGGTGAACCTGGTCGCCCTCGCCCTTCTACGCGCCACCGCCCAGCGAGTCAGGCCGGCATGAATGGCAGGCGCCAGGCGACCAACGGTTTGGCGCGGGGCGCCCTCTACCTCACAGCGCTGGTGGCGCTGATCCCGCTCGCCCTCGTCCTCCTCTACACGATCACCAAGGGCCTGCCCGCTGTCCAGCACGCCGGATTCTTCACCAATGTGGAGCGGCCTCCGGGCATCCCGGGCGGCGGCGTCGCGCACGCCATCGCCGGGACGCTGATCATGGTCGGCCTGGCCTCCGCTCTGGCGATACCCATCGGGGTCCTCGGTGGCGTCCACCTGGCCGAGTACGGGCACGGCCGGCTGGCCGGCTGGATCAGGCTCGCGGCGGATGTTCTGGTCGGCGCGCCGTCAATCGCGATCGGGCTCTTCGCTTACGCGCTTTTCGTAGCCCCCTTCCACCACTTCTCCGCTTACTCGGCGTCACTGGCGCTGGCGGTGCTGATGCTGCCCGTGGTCATCCGGACCACCGAGACGGCGGTTGCCCTGATCCCGGGCGGACTCCGCGAGGCAGGCCTCGCGCTCGGGTTGGCGCGGTGGCGGGTATCGCTGCAGCTTGTGCTGCCGGCGGCGGCGCCGGGAGTGATTACCGGAGCGCTGCTGGCGGTGGCGCGGGCTTCGGGCGAGACGGCTCCCCTGCTCTTTACAACCCTGGGCAACCGGTTCTTCAACCTGGACCCGGCCGGGCAGATGTCTTCGCTGACACTGATCGTGTTCCACGATGCGCTGACGCCCTATGCCGACTCCAATGAGACTGCATGGGGAGCCGCCCTGGTGCTCGTGGTGTTGGTGCTGCTGGTGAACCTCGGCAGCCGCTTTGTACTGAGGCGCCAGGTCGCCCTTGCCGGAAAGCTCTAGGCCGCGTTGAGAGCGGTCAGTCGCTCGCAGGTCGCGACTCTTGGCGAGCGCCGCCCCAGGACGTCGCGGCAGGCGCTGATGAGGACGTCGCAATCGGCCGGCCCGTCGAGGCCGAAGTGGAGCACGAGGTCGCGGCCCTCCACCTCCGCGCTGAGCAGGCCGCGGTCAGCCATCGCCTCCTCAACCATGGAACGCTCGCGGTCATAACGGGGCGCGCCCTCACCGGGATCTGAAAGTCGCAAGACGGCCAGCCACTGCTTGCCCTGCCCCATAGCTCAAATTCTCGCAGGACACCAGCGCTGGCGCAAAGGGCAGGATCGAATACCTGCGCGGCGCACCTCTCAGATCAGGTGCGGCTGGTTCGGGTGGGCTCCTCGAGCGGCTTGCCTTCCTCCGCGTCCCCGAGTTTTTTGCCGAACCAATAGAGGGCCGCCAGCAGGAGGATGACGATGATGATCGCGGGGATCGTCACGGGAGCGAGATAGCGGCCAACGACCTCGTAATGCTGGCCGAGCTTGTAACCCGCGTAGGCCAGAGCAAAGTTCCAGGGAATGGCGCCCAGAATGGTTGCCAGGCAGAACATCCCGAGGCGGATATCGGAAAGCCCGGCGGGAAACGAGATGTAGGTGCGGATGACCGGCAGCAGCCGCCCCAGGAACACCGCCCACAGGCCGTAGCGATTGAAAAATCGGTTCGCCAGGCGCAGGTGTCCGCGGCTGAGCCCGATCCGCTTGCCGGGGCCGAGGATGAATCTCTCGCCGTAGCGCCTGGTGATCCAGTAAGCGACCACGGATCCACCCAGGTTGCCAATGCTGGAGGCAGCCACCACGGCGACCAACGCCACCACCGGAGAGAAGGAGAGCTGGCCCTGGGCGGCAAGTGCCCCGCCGAGTGGCACGACGATCTCGCTGGAGATGGGCAGGCCGGCACTCTCCCCGGCCATCGTGATGAAGATTCCTATCAATCCACCCGACGCGATCAATCCGGCGAGCCAACCAGTCACTACATCAAGGCTATCAACAAGCGCCTGTCGGACGGGACGAAGGGCAGGAGACTAACCGGGTGCGTCGCTCTGCCGTTGAACCCAGCGGTGCGAATCGTGGTCGTGACCCTGATGACGCTGATGACTGCCTGCTCGACACAATCGGGCGGCGGGACGTCAATCAAGCCCCTCGTCCAGTGCCCTGTCGAGCCCGAGCGCCGCCAGCACTCAACCGGCCTCCGCCACGGCCTGCCACCTTCCCGTCTATCAGTTTGTAAATTCTCCGACGGCAGTCCACGTCGGCTCGGGCGCATATCCCGCCGGGACCTATACAGCGGAACCTGAGAACGACTTCACATACGACACCGCAGCCCGGCTGTACGTCTCGAGTAAGCAACCCGCGCTCAAGGGCTCGAGTTCCGGACTCTACTTCGACCGGGCGTTGCCCGCTGGTTGCCGGCGCACCGCTCCGCAGTCTCGTCCGACGGCAGCCGCTATGCCTATACCGAAGGCTGGTCGGCGGGGCCATCCGGCAAGGCACCACGCCTGCATGTGGTCAGCGTTGCTGATGGATCGGAGAGGACAGTCCAGGTTTCCGAAGCCCTGCCCTGGGGAGTGGTCGACTTGGCCAGCGATGGGATCCACCTGCGCGCTTGCTTCGAAGGCTGTTCAAACACCGTGCTCAAGATCGACCTGTCAACGGGAGCCAGCCACACTCTTGGTGTCAGCGGACTTCCGGTCGACGGTCCGGCCGGCTCCCGCTGGATGGCGACCACAAATCCCGCCGATCCCCATCCGGAGACACGCGCCTTTGACGGGCAGCCCGTACCGAATCAGTTCGTGCAACGACGATCTGGCGGATCAACCGTGGTCTGGTTCTACAAGCCTGGCTTTGCGGTCAATGGGTATCCGTTCGCTGACGGTAACCAGGCGCTGGTCTTCGCCCGCCAGCAGGAGGAACTTGAGATCTGGCTGGTGACCAGCCCGGGCCGCTTTCGACGCCTCGTCGGGCCCGGCTATGCAGGAGAGCTGCAATACGCGCCATTCATGGCGGACAACCATGGCCTCTGGTTCGGAAGTCAGTCTGGCATCACGCACGTAACGCCGGCGGGGGAGTTCGCAAACCCATTCAAACAGGCCGCCTACGTCGGTAACGGATGCCAATGACACCGGCTCCGGCCAATCGAGATCGCCTCGATTACCGGACCTGAATCGCCGCCTCGATGGAGCCCTGGTGCGACTTCATGTGGCCGATCAACACCCTCTCGATCCGCTGGGCAACCGACATCGGCCCGGCCGGCGTGTCCCGGGGTTCATCGAGCTGGGCCTCTGGAAGGGCGTTGATGGCGGCGACGATGCGCGGTCGGCTTTCACGAAGTATCCGGACTACCTCCTGACGACTGATGGCCGCGTGCTCCTCGGCGTGCTTTGCATTGATGTCCCTGAAGTCAACCGGCGGGAGGGGCCGGCCTTCAAGCATGGTCTGGATGCGGCTCATGATCCATTCGCCGAGGCTCGCCACATGATGTGCGATCACGCCGACCGAACGACCCTCGTCCTCGTCGTTGGTTCGCTGCGGGAAATTGCCTCCGACCATCCGCCACTGTTCGTCGGTCAGGGCCTCCACCAATCGGGTGAAGTCATCATGTGCCGCCTCAAATTCGGCGGCGAGGTGGGCAGACCGGCTGTCGGCTTCAGGGGACATTACCGACATTGTCCACGCGCCGGGCGCCTTTCGCTCGTGGGATCTCGTCGGACTACGGAAAGGGCGAACTCTTCCTGAACCTGACCAGGGCAACCGCGATCGGGAAGACCCTGCACAGCTTCACCGACTACCGTCTAAGCGTGCGTCTGCCGACCCTGGAGACCGAGCGGCTGGTTGTGCGTCCGCTGACAAGGGACGACGGCGCCGCGGTGCACATGATCACCGGCGATGTCGACCCGGGCTGGCTCGATTGGACGGTGTCCGGCTATCGACAATTGGAGGCTCTCCGACAACCCCCGTACGGTGAGCGGGCGGTAGCGCTGCGGGCGACGGGCGAGGTGGTTGGCCTTGTTGGCGTGGTGCCATCGTTTGGTCCCTTCGACCAGCTTCCCGGCTTTGGCGTGGCCGGAGAGGGGCTGGCCCGCAACCGGCCGGAGGTCGGCCTCTATTGGGCGGTTGCGCCGGACCTGCGCCGCCGTGGCTTCGCTACGGAGGCAGCAAGGGCAGTGATTGACCATCTCTTCGCGGAACTCAATCTTGCCCGCGTGGTAGCCACCACCGAACGGGACAACCTAGCCTCGATCGGCGTCATGCGGCGGCTCGCCATGCGGATCGTGGACAACCCGTTGCCCAACCCGGCCTGGTTCCAGATCGTCGGCTGGCGGGACGCCTGATGGCACGCCCGGACGCGGAGCACCGCGGCACGGTACAGGTGGTACCTGGATTGGCGTAGTCCTCCACTCTCTCCAAAGGTTCGCTTGACATGACACCGCGGTGAGCGGGTTGTCACTCGTTTTGTAGGCCCACCGCCCCCCTCTAATTACGCCCTATCGACAACTTCTCAGCGCCCTTTCGCGGTTGCTCAGCGGCCGAACCGTCGAGTTCACCTTGGCTTTGAGGCGCAGGCTGGTTTTGGCCTTCAAAACGCCCGCAAGATATGCCTGAGCAACTGCGTCGTGAGTGCATCATGGCCGCTTCGGTGACCACCTCTACCCGGCGCCGATGGTCGGCCGGGCAGTCGCTGGTCGAGGTTGCGGTCAGCCTCCCGTTCCTGCTCATCCTCTGCCTCGGGATCGTTGACGTCACTCGAGGCTTCTATTACCGCGAAGCGGTCCTCAACTCTGCCCGCCAGGCGCTGCGCCAGAGCGTTGCTGCTAATCAGCGACCGACCGGCGACACCGCTTGCGCAGTCGGTGGCACGCTGACCTCGGCGGTGCCGCCCTCAGGTGGACCACTCGTCTCAATAGCCAACTCGGTCGCGCTTGAGAGCAGTAGCGATGGCACGCCAGCTGGCTCTGCCATCAAGGGTGCGACGGTGACTGTGATCTGGCACTGCTTGGGGGTGACGGCGATGTCCAATCCCACCGCCAGCGCCACCGACCCGGCCAGCGCGAATTCGGCGGCGGTGGAGGTCAGGGTCACTTACAACATGCAGCTGATCACGCCCTTTGTCTCCGACATGCTCGGGTTGGCGGGGATCAGGCTTGCTGCCAATGTCGTTGGGAGATCCGAATATTGAGCCCGCTCGCCCGAACCCCCCGAGCCCAGGGTGGCCAGGCCATGATCGAGTTTGCGCTGGTGTCGATCACGCTCTTCGCTGTCTTCTTCGCGCTGATCGATTTCGCGCGGTTCATGCACGCCAATACTTCGGTGGCCGAAGCCGCGCGGCAGGGTGCCCGGCAGGGAGTCGCCAACGCACTCGGGGGTGACAGCCCGTTCGGCGGTTATTCAGGCCCCTGCAGCGGGGTGGCTCTGGCGGCCCAGGCCACCGGGGCGGGCTGCCTGGGCGACCGCGCCATTCAGTCGACGGTGGCCAGTGTCCTGTCCTCGCTGACGTCAACCGTCAACGTGACGAATCGCAAAGCGGCGGACTGTACCACTCCCGGGCCAGCGGTCGCCAGTCTCTGTATCTGGCCGGACGATTCGGCAAGCGCCGGCGCCTACGCGGATTGCGCGTCCGCGCGGGCGGCCCTGGGTCACGACCCACTCCCCGGCGAGCTCGGCTCCCGCAAGGCTGAATGGACGAACCCGAAATACAAGGGGTGCTTCCAGATCCAGGTGACCGTCATCTATCGGTATGCGCCTATCACTCCCGGACTGGGCGTTCTCGGACTCGGCCCACTGGGAAGCGTGGCGTCGTCGACGACCATGCTGGCCGAGTATTGATGGCGCTTCGGTCATTTCGTCAGCAGTCGGGCCAGGCGATGGTGCTGGTGGCGATGCTCATGGTCGTGCTGCTTGGCTTCGCAGCGATCGCCGCCGATGCCGGGTTTGCAATGTCCGACCGCCGCAACCTGCAGGCGATGGCCGACGACGCTGCCCTGGCCGGTGTGCGCAGCTACTTCTACGGCGGCACGGCGAGCAGCGCCCACTTCGTCGCCCTTCAGTATGTGGCCAGGCCACTCGGGCTCAGCCTCCCAATGGCCGGCTGCACCTCCACGAACAGCTGTCCATCCGGGTCGTACAGCAGCTCGGGCTACACGATTACCCTGGCCGACCCAGCCGGCGTCGACAGGGGGCTTGACGTCTCCATCCAGCATCAACAGCCAAGCCTTCTTGGGCAAGTGCTTGGTTTCGGGCAGCTGAACACGGCGGGCAGCGCGCGAGCCACTCCACCAGGCCCGAGCAGCATCAACGCCGCTTACGCGGTGGCAGCGGTTGGCGGCGATGCGTTGATAAACGGTGGGGGAGCGGCCAGCCAGATTGTCGGCGGGCCTGTCTATGCGCTACGGTCCTACGGCGCGAACAACGGACCTCACGCCACCGGTACCCCTGCAATCCAGACCAACTTCGACAACACCCCGTGCCTCGGCAATCCGGCCAACTTCGTCGACAACGGAGGCACCGGCAATGCCCTCAGCGTGGCCGCGATCGGAGGCGCTCTCACCTACAACTCCAACGTGCCGGTTCCCTCCTATCCGGATGCGAGCGCGCCGACACCCCCCGTCGGCTCACCGGTATTCAGCACTGCCGCCCAGGCCAAGGATGTGGCCGGCCGCTGGATGCCCGGGATCTACAACGGATTCGCCCCAAATAGCGGACAGATGAATGCAGGCATCTACAAACTGATCAATGTCAGCGGCAGCATCGCCCCGGGCACCAATACGACCTACACCTCACCAGGAACGTCGGACCCAAATGGAGCGGTGGTGATCGTGCTCGACAACACCGACACCGGCAGCCTCGACATCAGCAACACCAAGCTGAATGGACTGGACGATCTTTACGGGACGGCCTACACCGGGACCGCCACTCGGGATCCACTGGGCACGCATAACTTCGTGATCTGGGGCGGCAACGCACCCAATGCCTACGCGGGTAGCGTTACCGTGGGGCCCGGGGCGAGCACCAATCTCAGTGGGATCGCCTACCTCCCGAATTCGCCGTACAACAGCAACGGCAACTCGAGCCCCGTTTTCACCGGCTCGCTGTTTGTGAAGACAATGACCGTCAACGGCGGTGGCAATGGTCAGCAGCATTTCAACTGGGTCTGCGGTCTCGCCTCCATCAAGGGTCGCGCCTCGGACGGTGGACTCGTCCGTTAGAAGCGTCTCCTCCGTTTGGTTACTCGGACCCGGCCGGGTCGGTCGGACCGATGCTGGCCGGGAGCTCCCTGATCAACCGATCTCGCAACAAGCTGAGGGCGGCGATCGCATCGGGGGGCACGTCGTAGCCCCAAGCCTTCCAGAACAAGGGCAGCCGCTCGTCGTTCAGGGCGAGCAATGCATCGCGCGCCATTACCCCGGTGCTCCTAAAGACATGAATCACCGGGCTCACGTCCTCTCTGCCCGACCTTGCCGCCTTCTGGAGGTTGTGCCCGATGTGCGCGTAGACGCCCATCAAGGCTTCCAGCTCTTCCCGTGATACCCCGCTCAGCTGGTCGTCGGCGAGCTTGTCGCCGCGCTCCAATGCCTCCAGCACCCGCACGTTCAGACCGGCCCAGGTATCGAAAGCCGTCTTGGCCTGCCGTAGGGGCAACGCACCCAGCTGCAACCGCAGAACATCGAATGGGGCCCGCTCGAAGAGTGCTCGGAGCTCGGTCACCACTTGGTTCAGGGGCACGCCCTTCCGCACGATCGCGTCCGGTGCCGACTCGTCGTCCAAGGTGACCTCAGCCGCGCCCGTGTAGAGAAGGATGCCCATTTCCGGTGCTGCGGCTCTCATGAATGGAATAGCCTCGTCGCCGCGCATCAGGGGCATGTCCAGGTCGAGCACAACGGCCGAGGGGGCCAAGGCTCTGGTCAGCCGGACAGCCTCATGGCCATTGCTGGCCTCGCCGACCACTTCGATGTCGGGCTCAAACTCCAGCCTGGTTCGGAGCATCAACCGGAGCTCAGGCCGATCATCTACCACGAGAACGCGATAAGCGGACTGCTCCAGATCTGTCGGACCCTGGGGCACAGCTTCGGTCTCCATGCTCGGGGCCAGTTTACATATGGCGCTATTGCAAATCGGGAACTGTCGAGCCGCAAAATGTCGTCCACCACGCAGGCTCCATTGACGCACTGAGAGAGGACGAAAAAAGTGCCCCGCGAGGGATTCGAACCCCCGACCATCTGCTTAGAAGGCAGGTGCTCTTCCACTGAGCTAGCGGGGCGGTCAGGTGAGGATACGCGCGGACCGAAGCCGTTTTGGCTACGGATGGTGCTCGCGCGACTCGTTTCTGTGGGGTAAGTAGGAGCGGTCTCCGATCCAGAGAGCGGGCGGGATGGCCCAGTACCGGCCCATTTCGTTGAGGCTGATCGCATAACCCGAGCGCAGCTTCGAAAAGGCCGTCCAGGCGGAATCTCGCTCGGCCAGTCGATAACCGGCCCTGGCCAGCCTTTCGCACGCCTGATCGAACTCGAACCGTTCGATACCCACCTCATGTTCGTGCGAGAACCCGAAGAAGTGACTCAGGTCCTCGACAAGGTGCGTACCAACCATGTACATCACTTTGGCGGGCCCCCGCGGAACCCCCTCGACGGTGGTCAGCACCAGCACCGTCGCATCCAGCACCGCGCCCAGCGCGCTCACCCACGACTCGTTGTCGTGACTCGACCGGAAATAGTTGAGGATGGGGTAGGCGAGATGGCTCTCGAGCACCTCCGCGCTCCAGAACTTCCATTCGTGGAAGAGCTCATCGAGGTGGGAGACCATGTCGTAATGCATGCTGTTCTCCAGGAGCAGCACACCGGAGGGCGGGGCGCCTGCCACCGCGTCAAGAGTGATGATGCGCATCTCGCGGCGGGCAAATGAGGCGTAGAGCGAGAAGAGCAGGCTGATCACCATCGCCACCACGCCCAACCCGGTGGCCCCTTCGATCAGCGCGATCACTCGGGCCCAGGGCCCGAGTGGGACGATGTCGCCAAAGCCAATCGTCAGGAACGCGACGCCGGAGAAGTAAAACGTCGAGCCAAGGTCGGCGGGGACCGGCTTCAGCTCCTCGCGAACTCCGTGGAGGATCAACCCATAGCCAACCAGCAGCCCTATGACCCAGACGATGAGAACCACGATCAGGGAAAGCGGGGCATATGAGCCGAGCATCCCCTCGCGGGTGCTTCCCCGGGTGATCCGGCCGGCCAGTGCGCGCCAGACCTTCCAGGTGCCCCGGGTCAGGAGAGTTGACGGACGGAACCTTCCCCGGGCGGGGCGAGGAACCACAACGCTGACGAAGAGGTCGCGCAGTGCTACGCCAACCAGGAGGGCGCCGACCACGACCTCCAACCATCGCAGGGCGATCAACGGGTGGCCATCCAGCTCATCAGATCACATGATCTGCAAAAAAGAGAGGCGCCGCGCTGGCGCCTCTCTTGACGTAGGAGGAGGAGTACTGGTTTAGTACGCGACCTTCTCGTTCGACTTGCTTCCGACATACAGCCAGCCGGCGACCGCAGCGAGGATCGCGGTTGCTGCATGAAGGGCGATGTCGGTTCCACCCAGTGGCACGAGCCCAAAGCCGGTCGGGGTGATGAAGCCGACGACGACGAGAACCGCGAACAGGATCGCCATGCCACGGGCGTACTGGAGGGCACGGTTGCTCATGAAGGCGGCGATGCCGGCGAGTCCCACGAGAAGGTGCACGATGTTGTGAAGCACATTCACCGGGAAGATGATCAGGGTGTGGGTCTCCAGCGTCGGCGCCACGAAGAAGCCGAGGATTCCCACGAGGGTGTAGACCACCCCAAAGCCGATTGCGTACAGACGGGTCAGGTTCATACAGATGCCTCCGTTATGTGTGCGGGCGTGAGACGCCCGAGAATTTGGTCGGACCGGTCACCGAAAACGATTAGGACTGCCGCCGACAGCTCGACGGCCTTTGTGAAGATGCCAACCACGTCCACAGCCTCCCGGCCGATAAGGATGTAGAACGCGTAGGCAAGAAGAGTCGCGGTGACCAGCGCCAGCGCCGGTAGCCGCCAGAAAGAAGTCACGTAGATACCGATCACCGTGGCCGTCATCGCAATGCCGTTCATTGCGAAGAGGACCCCGAGTACTCGGTCCTCGGCAAAATGGGTCGGGGCGAGCGAGAGGTGGACCATCGCCGAGATCGCCAGCCCTAGCGCGGCCAGGTGGGCCGCCGGGCCAGCCTTGCGATAGCCCTGCACGAAGCGACCGGCGAAGCCGACGCCGGCCAAGGAACCAGCCTGCATTGCCAGGGCGAAGACGAAGAGCAGGATCGGGAGGTAGAGCAGCCCGACGATGGCCGCCGAGTGCGAACCCATGCCCCCCATTCCGTCCATGACCCCCATATCTACTAATACGATGCGCTTTTCATATTAGATCAGTACCAATCGAACTCACGTTTAGTGTCAGCGGCCAGGTAATAAGAAAGGGGCGGCCCGCTGGCCGCCCCTTTTCGGCTGAATTCAGCCGCTCGCTACTCCTCTCCCTCGAACTCGTGGTTCTGGTCGCCGGGACCGTCGTTGTGACCCTTCTGCTCACCAGGGCCCTCGGGGCCGTCCTTCTCGTCGTTCTTTTCCTCGTTGGCGTCCTCGGTCTTCGAATCCTTCTTGGCGTCAACCTTGACGGCAGGCTTGGGATCCTTCTTGACTTCCGCAGCCGGGGCCGTGGCCGGCGCCGAGGAGGCCACCTGCGACTTGGTCTCCTGGGCGGTCCGCGCCTGGGATGCCTTATCCGAGTTGGCAGCCTGTGCAGCCGCCGCACCGAGGCCCAACGCCAGCACTGCGGGCAGCGTGATCGCGATCAACTTCTGCTTGAAATTCATGTTCTTTCGGTTCCTCCGGGTCTGAGATTGCGAGCCGCCAACGGCTTCGCTTGGGACCCACGATCGGCCCCGAACCTGAACAGCACCTAAATTTGTGCGCAATCTTTCTTTAGATTGTCTACAGCAAGCTTCACCATGCTGTGAAAGGTGCGAGTGCTGATCGTGGAGGACGACAGCCGGCTGGCCGAAAGCCTGCGCCGCTCGCTGACCGAGGCGAGGATGGCCGTGGACGTTGCCGGCAACGGCAGCGAGGCGGTGGCGGCAGCCTCAGCGACCGCCTACGACGCGATCCTGCTTGACGTGATGCTCCCGGGCCTGGATGGCTTCGGGGTCACTCGTCAGCTGCGCGAGCGCCGAGTTGTGACGCCGATCCTCGTCCTGACCGGGCGCGACTCGGTGGACGACCGAGTCAGGGGGCTCGAGGCGGGTGCCGACGACTACCTGGTGAAGCCGTTCGCCCTGCGCGAGGTGGTCGCCCGGTTGCGGGCATTGACCAGAAGGCATCTGCCCGACCGGGGATCCGAGGTGCGCGCGGGCAGCGTCGCTCTCAACACCGCCGCTCACACCCTGACTGTGGCCGGACAGGAGGTCGAACTCACCAACAAGGAGTTCGCCGTCCTCGAATATTTCCTGCTGAACCGAGGGCAGCTGCTCACCCGAGCCCAGATCATCGAACACGTCTGGGACTACGACTTCGACGGCGGCCGCAACCTGATCGAGGTTTATATCGGCAGGCTGCGCCGCAAGCTGATCAGGGCCGGCGCCGGGGATCCGTTCGTGACAGTTCGCGGCTCCGGGTATCGATACGAGGAGCAGCCCTGAGATGCAGCGACTGAGCACCTTCATCCGGGGGACGCGGGGCCGACTGGCCCTGGCCGCGATGGCGGTTCTCACCATCGCCCTAGCCATCGCCGGCGCCTTCATTGCCATCACGGTCTCCACCACGAACAGCACCGAATCGGACGGGGTGCTGGTGAACCGGGCGCACGGACTGGCCGGAGCAGTTGACGATTCAAACGGGCGCCTGAGCATCGACCTTCAGGCCCAGTCGGGCGAGACCCAGGAAGGGGTGGCGGTCGACGCGGCGCTGGTCTCCCGCCGCGGCATCGAATCCCAGACGAATGTCCAGCCTCTGGCCACGGCCGACCTCCTCAGCGTCGCCGCCCGGGCGCGCAGCGGCCGGCCCGCCTGGGCCAACGTGATCGACAGCCACGGCGTCTCGCGCCGTGTCTACGCCGAGCGCCTCGACAGTCAGGGCAACGCGGTGATCGTTGTCAGCCGTTCGGTCGACGAGATGCAACGCGGACTGACGCGAACCCTGCTCCTCCTGGGCGCGGTGGCCGCCGTGCTGATCGCAGCCGGTGGCGTGCTGGCCTACTGGCTGGCCGGTCGGGCCCTGCGCCCGGTCAGGACGATCGCGGCCCTTGCCCGCTCGCTTGGCGAACGAGATCTTCACCGACGCGTCAGCGTGGCCGTGCCACCCGACGAGCTCGGCGAGTTGGTCGACACCTTCAACGGTATGCTCGCGCGCCTGGAGAGCGCCTTCGAGAGCCAGGGCCGCTTCACCGCGGACGCCTCTCACGAGCTTCGCGCCCCGCTGACGCTGATGCGGACCGAGATCGAGGGGGCCCTGACCCGCACCCGCACTCGGGAGGAATACGTCCGGGTACTCACAACGCTGCAGTCCGAGGTGATCCACCTGGGCCGGCTGGCCGACCAACTCCTGATGCTGGCCCGTGCCGACGCGGGCGTCCTCACCCCTGTCACCGAAAAGGTGGACGTTGCCGACTTCCTCCATGAGACCGCCGCCCGCTGGGAATCGACGGCGCAGTCCAAGCTGCTGACAGTCGAGGTCGACGCTCCCAGCTCCGGAGCTGTGACCGCCGACCCAGCCCTGCTCCGCCGGGTTCTCGACAACCTCCTCGACAACGCGTTCCGGTTCGCCCCCGCCAACTCGACCGTGCGCCTGGCCGCACAAGCGTCGGGCGGGGGTTGGCAGTTCGACGTCGGCGACGAGGGCCCCGGCGTGGGTGAGGCGGAAAAACGAGTGTTGTTCACACGCTTCGGCCGCGAGGACGCTGCCCGAACGCCTGACGGGGGAGGGGCCGGGCTGGGCCTGGCATTGGCAGCCGCCATCGCCAGGGCTCACGGCGGCGCCCTCGAACTGAAGGAAGGCACCGGCCGAGGCGCAACCTTCCGCCTCCACCTGCCAGCCGGGCCGCTGCCCGTCGCTAAGTGACCCGCCGGTCGCCCCTCAAGTTGTTCATTCGCCTCCGGGCGGGCATTCGACCGCCGAATGCGCGGCCGGGGGGTTAGGCGACCTGGGGTGGGGTCCCTATTGGGACGACTTTAGAACTGCCCTTCTGAACTCAATCAGGGGCTCTGATCGGCCGGAGGCAGCCGGATTCGGCTCGGAGGGCCGGAAGATATAACTCTCGGCCCGTGTTCGGAAGCCGTTGTCATAATCTATCCCAATCTCCGCCCGGGCGTCCGACCCCTGGCCGGCGTCGGTCGTCCGTCATGGCATCGTCGCGTGAACCGCAGCGTCCACAAGACTCGTGACCCCCTGGAGGACGGATTGACAGTAGTCCGTTGCACGGCGAAGCTGCTCAAGCTCCTCGGCGACGCTCCGCTCACCGGGAGCGAGCCTGCCGATGACGACTGGTACGCAAACCTCCTCTGGATCGATGGTCGCAAGTGCCTGCTGATGACCCAAGCGGCAACGCTTTTCTCGCTGTTCGAGCCCGAGATCACCAAGGCGTCTGTCAATCCCGTGGGACCTCTGGCCGCTGAGCTGGTGGAGCGTGAGCTGGCCGCCGAGAACCTTCCTCCTGACACGTTTGGTCACCTTGGCGCGTCGGAGGTCGCCGTCGGGCGTACCAGCAGCCGGAGCGTGGTGGGCACCATGACGGAGATGCGCTATCAGATCGAGGCAGCCGTCCACCAATCGGGCAGCCTGCGAAACGTCGACCTTGCGCAGCTCAACCGGTCTCTCCGCCGGATCCCGTTCAGTGCGATCAAGTACGAGCGTGCGATCGATCGCACTCGCGCGCTCCTTGCCGGCACGAAGGGCATTGCGTCGCTCTCGGCCGCAGAAGCGGCGGGCGCCAGCGAGAGAATCCACGACCTACTCACTCGCTTCCTGGCGGAACGGCGGATGACTCTACCTCCTAAGGAGTTCCGGAACTACGACGCCATCATCGATTTCTTCAGGCTCCACCTCAATGGCTACGCCTACGAGAACCTGTCGCCGTTCGAGCGGAAGCGCTGGGAAAGTGCCGTCAACGCCGACGATGATGGCGCTTACTGCAGGCTATTCGGGCCCGAAAAAATCCCTGGTGAAGTCGGGGCCTTTGCCGGCTACTTCATGATCAGCAAAGTCGCGGCGCCCAGGACGGTAACGGCCGCGACCGGGCGCGTGATCAGCGATCTCTTGGATTGGATGGTCGAACATCGCCTCTCGGTGCCGGGAGAGGTCACCGATGCCAAAGAGCGAGCGGCGGCCGCGAGCTCCGATATTCCGCGAGTCGAGGAGCTGGCTTCCCTGCTGTACGAGCTCGCCGAGCGATCCAACGTCGATGTTCAGTCGCTGGCCGACGCTGACTACGTCGAGGATCACCTCACCATCAGCCGCGTGGAGGCTGGTGCGCTGTGGTTCGAGGGCACCGACGGCGAGTTCGGTCCACTGCAGGTTGGGCCGGCAGCGGGCCGGATCGCGCGACCCGGTTGGTCGGTCAACCTCGTGATGGGTCGAGTCCGCGGCAGTTGGCATCTCGTGGAGGTTGGCAACGTCTACCCGGACTGACGACTCGGCGGTTGCGACCGCGATCGAGATCTACCTGCGCTCGGGATCAACCGATCTATTGATGAACGCGTGGACCGGTGACCTCCGAGAAAGGGCCGAACGGTCTCACCGCGATCTACGCGGAGCGCTGATCAGCGAGATGCTGCGGCGGGCGGCGGGCCGGACCCATCCAATGCTGCCGGCGCACGACTCGCGCGAGGCGACGCGCGACCAGGTTATGCCCATGGTCACCGGCTTGTTTCCTCCCGCCGAGCGGGAGGCCGTCCTCAGGCTGGTAGAGCGGTCGGTGATCTTCGTAACCAGCAGCAACCTCGAACAGCTGTTGACGGATCAGCGTTGGGACCACACGGCGTGGATGCTCGCCAATCTGCACCTCGCCACCCTCGGAGCCGAGTTGCTGAGTCCCGACGCCGCCACGCTGGTCGGGCTCAGCGAGGAGACCACCTGTTTCGTCTCGCCGCTCTACTTCAATGAGCCCGACCCCAGCTCGGACTTCTTGGTCCACGAGGTCGCGCACATATTCCACAACTGCAAGCGCGCAACCGCGGGACTTCCTGAAACCCGCCGCAGGGAGTGGCTGCTGGACATCGCGTTCCACAAACGCGAGACGTTCGCTTACTCGTGCGAGTTCTATTCCTGGGTGGTAGAGCATTCAGCTGATGCTGGAAGCAGGCGCCGCCTCGCGGCCGAAGTCTTCGAGACGAAGTCGCTCACCGGCGACAGGGTCGACCAGCAGGAGGTGGCTGACATCGTTCTCGATGCTACTCAGTCGCGTTCCGGCTGGAAGGTCATCCTGCGCCGGTGTTCTTGAACCAGCGGCGGTACGCTTCAATCCACTCTGAGCCGGCCGGGGGAGGACTGGGCAACGGGAGGTCGAGAATCGACACCAGTTGCTTCTCCTTACCTCGATGGCACCTGGCGACCAGCTGCTCAGCGACGGTGACATCCACCTTGTCCACCGTCACCGTTACCCCGAGAATGGCGGTCTTGAAGGGCAGGGCGAGGTTGCTCTCGATCATCGTGAACCAGCCCGTCGTCTGCTCCGAGTCGTTGTAACAGTCGACCGTCGCCTCCTCGACCATCTCCTCGAAGCGCTCCTTGCTCAGCCTCATCTTGCTCGACTCCACGTCCGCGTCACTTGGTCCCAACGGCCGCGAGCCGTGCCATCGAGGACCGGGTCGAGGAATGCGCCCGCGACGTCCAGCGCCTCATCGAGCGTCATTGCCTCGGAGAGCAGCGATCGGCGCGCTTCGGCGGCGTAGCCCTGCGTCCATGCCTGGCGATCGGGCACGCCGAGCCGCTCGGGTAAAGCGAGTCCGCGCCTGGCCGCTTCGAAGCGGACGGCCGAAATCAGCGTCTTGGCAGTCAGCGAGGTCGCCAGGCTGATCGCCACCAGATCGACCAAATCGCGAAACCGAGTGGAGGGAGCGGCCGTGCGGCCATGCGTCTCATGCATCGCAGCGACCTTGTCCGCCACGTGGTCGACGAGCGGATAGGCGCGATAGCCGTGCTGTTTCATGCTCGTGATGCCGAGCCTGGTGAGCGCCGGAACGCGGTCCGGGAGCCCCGTCATCTGAAGGTCGGTGGCAGCAAGGTCGACGTGGAACGACGCCCAAACGGTGTTCCCCACTCGGGCGGCGACCGGAAGGCGGCGAGCGGATGCCGCATCCCCCGCCGGCCGAGCGGGACCGATCTCAAAAGCGAACCAATCCCCGAGATCAGTCCGGGCTGCTGCCCTCAGCTCCGCCTCAGCCGCATCGGGGTCGACTGCGCGGTAGAGGTCCACATCGATCGTTGCTCGCACCCCGATTCCGCGTGCGAGCAGCGCGGTCGCCCCTTTGACCACCCATCCGTCATCGCGGCAATACAGCCGCTCCAGCAGACGGTCGTAACCGAACTGTCGCTGCAGCTGAGGCAGGGCCCACGGCGACGTGGTTGCCAGCACTCGAAGCCGGTCCGTCAACGCGCGCCGGAAGGCGGTCGGCGTCGCGTAATCGCCGGTCATGCTCTGGATGCCTCGCGGAGTAGCGAGTTCCGCGCGTCCTCGAGCCAGTTGCCAATGTTGTTGTCCGCGACCAGATCGAGCAGGGAGCGGAGGCTGCCCAGGCCGTCGCCCCGGCGGAAGCCAAGACGCGAAGCCATCGGCATCAGGGCTTCGGCAAAACGTGCGGGATGTTCGTGGCCGCCCCGGATCGCATCGGCAACGACGTGCGCAACGGCCTCGGGGTCCTCACGATCGTCAAGGAGATCGAACGCTGTGCGCGCGGGCCGCGTGACCGGCAGGCCCTGGTTGCTAGTCCATTCCGGCTCTCGGAGGGACCGGTGGTGAAGCCTCACATTGGGGTGACGTGTCTGCCGGCGCTCGGGCAGGATGAAGTCGTGCCGGTCGGCGGGAAGATGGCCAAGGCCAAGGAGGGCTGCAGCCGACCGATGGGACACTACCCCTTCACTTGGCCGGCGCTTCCAGGCAGGCACATCAGGGGCGAGTTGGAGCCAGGCGGCCCGGAGTTGGAGATGGTCAGGCTCAGGAGCTCCGGCAAGGTGGTATACACCGTGCGCGACCCGTTCGAGAACGTGGTCCGAAGCCAGCCGCTGGAGCGTTGCCCGAGAAACCCCGGATGCCTCGGCCTGCTGCCTGGTAAGGAGACCCCACTGGTCTTGAGCCACCGAAGCGAGGCGAGATTGGGTGGTTCCAGCCATAACACACTGCATTGTAGCTCACTAATGAGCCCTATTGCAGGTGCACCTAGGCCAGCCGCTACGTTTCAGCTCAGTTCCGAGCTATTTTGCAGCACTCCGAGGCTTGCGCGGTATGGGGTCCCTATTGGGACGACTTTAGAACCGCCCTTTTGAACTCGGGTCAGGTGCTGTATCGGCGCAAGAAGCGGCCCGACGATGCTCCAAGCACGCTTTGATCTAACTTCCGACGCACTGTCGCGACGTCGCCTTGGCGCTCCGTGCGGACTCCGATGCGAGTACGCCGACCTGGCAAGATTCCGTCCGATCCGCCAGTCCGATCAGCATTCGCCTCTCCCGCCCGCTGGTATCAGCCTCCCCATGGTGGACGCTCTTCGAACTCTCCTGCTGGCGCCCACGCCCGAAATGCGCGAGATGATCAACCTCGTTCGGTTCCCAACGAACTTACCGCGGCCCTTGGCGACCGAGACGTGAGCCCTAATGGTCGTTTGGTTTGACTCCTTCCGGGTGCGGGCCGAGGCCCTTCCACTAATTCCCGCCTGGCCTAGCGAAAGCCGGCTCGGAGCGACGGCGGTCAGAGGGACTGCCAACGCCTTGTGCAGAATTGCGGAGATGCATCCACAGGAACCGCCAGTCTCCGATCGGCAATCGGCGAGATCCGCGCGCGCCAAAATCATCGCGACACCCTTCGTCGTCGCCTTTCGGTTCTTCCTTGCACTTCCGCTTCTGTTGGGCGCCTTCATGATGTCGATCGCCACTCCCAACTACTTCCGCCCGAGATCGGAGTCTGGCCCTTCAGCCTTCCTTCCCCCGCCCCGACCCACCCGTCGGTAGCGTTGTCGCTCGTCCCGTG
>JRHI01000984.1_pt1 | contig 27263 bp, 14 predicted proteins | sample 215371 | NCBI WGS metagenome assembly JRHI01 (sample SAMN02929681, study PRJNA255918) | sediment metagenome | biome: cave system; feature: Ice Cave; material: Sediment; isolation source: sediment from deep within a dark volcanic ice cave with no known source of... ...
TATCGGCTCCTCGACAATCTCCTCGACACGCGAAAAGAAGTGATTCAGCTGCGCCTGAGCCTGAAGCGTAGACGGTGAACCTTGGGTCTGAAATGTCATGTATAGAAACGCATACAATCAATTCCCCGCTGCTATATATTTCAGCAAACATGCCACTATAATGATGGTTGCTTAACACTGTCATGCTGAATGAAATCTACTATCATTTAAAACCTGTAATACCTTGGCAATTTCGCCTCGCGCTGCGGCGGCGGCTAGCTGCGTCACGGCGCACAAAGTATGCCGATGTGTGGCCGATCGATCCGAAATCGGGCACAAAGCCTCCGGGTTGGCCCGGCTGGCCGGACGGCAAGCAGTTCGCGTTTATTCTTACGCACGACGTGGAAGGCCCTAAAGGCCTCGGGCGCGTCAAGCAATTGATGGAACTGGAAGCCCGGCACGGCTTCCGTTCCTCCTTCAATTTCGTTCCTGAAGGTGAATACGTACTTCCCGTTGATTTACTCGCAACGATGATGCGCGAAGGATTTGAGGTGGGAGTACATGGCTTGCAGCATGATGGCAAGCTTTACTCTTCGAAGACTGAATTTGCCGCCAAGGCGATTCGTATCCGGGATTATCTGCGGCAATGGAACGCTTCGGGTTTCCGTTCGCCGCTGATGCAACATAAGTTGCCGTGGCTGCACCAACTAGGCGTGGAATACGACTCCTCGACTTTTGACACCGATCCTTTCGAGCCCGAGCCTGACGGGGTTGGCACTGTGTTTCCGTTCTGGGTGCCTGGCCCTAAAGGCAGCGGCTTTGTAGAACTTCCTTATACGCTGCCGCAGGACTTCACCCTTTTTGTTGTACTTCGCGAACTTAATATCGATATTTGGAAGAAAAAGCTCGATTGGGTAGCCGCGTCCGGCGGTATGGCGTTGCTTAACACGCACCCCGATTACATGTGCTTTGAAGGAACGAAGAACAAAGATGAAACCCCAGTGGCATTATACGAAGAGTTTCTGAGCTATGCGCGGGAGAAATACGCCGGCGCATACTGGCACGCTAATCCTCGCGAAGTATCTCGATTCTATTGCTCTACCATGCCCTTAGCCGTACGTAATTCACGCAAGAAAATTTGTATGCTAGTACACAACACCTACGAAACCGATAACCGGGTGCGGCGTTACGCTGAGGGATTGGCCAAGCGTGGTGATAAGGTCGATGTGATTGCCCTCGTGGGGGGGCGTGCTCCGCTAGTAAGCGTGGTAATAAATGGCGTCACCGTCTTCCACGTGCAAAATCGGGTGCGGAATGAACGCGGGAAATGGACCTACGCGTGGCGGCTGCTGCGCTTCCTCCTGGTTTCCTCTATTTTTTTGACAAAACGCCACCATCATATGCGTTACGACGTAGTTCACGTACATAATCTGCCCGATTTTCTGATCTTCGCCGCATGGTATCCCAAGTTAACCGGCGCGCGGATCATCCTGGATATTCATGACATCGTACCCGAATTGTTCGCCAATAAATTCGATGCCAAGCCCGACGATAAATATATCAGATTGCTGAAATTCATTGAGAAAGCGTCGGCAGCTTTTGCGGATTACGTTATCGTCTCAAATCATTTGTGGTACGAAAAATTACTTTCGCGGTCAGTCCCTAAAGAAAAGTGTTCCGTTTTCATAAATCACGTCGATCCTGCCCTTTTTTACCGTCGCAACCGGACACGCACGGATGACAGGATCATCATTCTTTTTCCTGGTAGTTTTCAGTGGCACCAGGGATTGGATATAGCCATCGAAGCCTTCGCCCTAGTTAATAAAAGAGTGTTAAACAGCGAGTTTCATATTTATGGAGGCGGCGATGAGAAGTCGGAATTAATCGCCTTGACGGAACAACTGGGCTTGAAAGACAAAGTAAGATTTTTTAGCAGTGCGTCTCTGGAGGCCATCGCGGATGTGATTTCGAACGCGGACATTGGGGTGGTTCCTAAGCGGGCAGACTCCTTCGGAAATGAAGCTTACAGCACGAAGATTATGGAGTTCATGTCGCAAGGCGTCCCGGTAGTGCTGTCACGCACAAAAATAGACAATTTTTATTTCGACGATTCGGTGGTTCGTTTCTTTGTGTCTGGGGACGTCCAGGCTCTGGCGCAGGCGATGTGCGACGTGATCGAGAATCCCCCGCTCCGCGAAAAGCTAATTGCGGGCGGATACCGGTACGTCGATCTCTATAGCTGGGAGCGCAGAAAAGACGAGTACCTCAATTTGGTCGATACGCTCTCAACGGAGGTTTTCACCAGCGCCGGTTCCCAAATGATCGAGTCTATTCATGCCGATCGTTGAGATTCGCTGAGCGCCTCTCGGATACGCAAACATGGATGAGCCAGAAGGCTCCGAATCGCATGAGTCAAACCCTATCACCCTACATACTGAGCACATGCGAAGTGTGGAGCGAGTCTTGGGGCATAAACGGAAAGCGAGACCACCACATGCAAGCAGTCATTGACCGTCGCGATAACCTTTCTTACGAGCAATTCGCGAAAGAATATCTTTACGCCGGCAAGCCGGTAATTGTTACCGACGCCCTTCGCGATTGGAAGGCGCTGCGGCGCTGGAGTCCCGAATTCTTCAAGCAGGAATTTGGCACGATGAAGTTTTCGTTAGCGGATAACTCGAAGAGCAAAGCCGCATACAAGGGCCAGCAAAGCGGTGCGGCGGAATACACGATGGATTGCTTCATCGACCGTGTTCTTTCCTCGACAGAAGAAGATCCCGCTCCATATTTCCGCAATCAAATCCTTTACGATTTATTCCCTTCGTTAAAACAGGACATCGAACCGCTACCTGAATACTTTCAACCGAACTGGCTTCCCGACCATTACATGGTCAAGTATGTAAGCGAAGTATTGAACCGGGGCGCGGCGCTGGAGCTATACATCGGCGGAAAAGGCGGTGCTTTCCCAGTATTGCATTACGACGGAGCCGGGACGCATGCATTCCTGATGCAAGTATATGGTCACAAAAGATTCATCATTTACCCGCCGAGCCAAGAACAATTTCTTTATCCTTCGCCGGAAAAACAAAACAATTCACTGATACATGACATTGACAATCCCGATCTCGAAAAATTCCCGCTGTTCGCAAAAGCGGAGCCCACGGTATTCATCCTTGAGTCTGGGGAAATGCTGTTCATTCCTAGCCACTGGTGGCACACCACTAAGATGTTGTCTCCCAGCATTTCAATTTCGGTGAACGTGGTGAATCAATCTAACTGGCACGAACTCGTCAACTTTGTGTCTATGCGCAGGCGAAATCCGTTGGTGTCGTTTGCCAGCCGCATGTATCTCACCGGTGCAGGCGCAAAGAGATCATGGCGCGATCGCGGTTGGCGTAAACGCGCCCAATAATCGGCTTAAGCAGTTGCGTTGGTGCTACCACCGGCGAGCTGGGAATTTCACCGAGACAGCAGCGTATTTGCAAACGCCTAACGCAAAAATCGATTCTGCTAAGACCGTTGCTGTTTAGGAGTACCGCAGAAGTACTGATAGGGCCATGAATCGCCTTTCCCTTCCCGACGCTTTCCCACTATCCCCGATGCAGGAGGGAATGCTGTTTCATTATTTGAAGGATCCACATTCCGGCGTAGATATCGAACAGATTGTGGTTCATCTGCCGGAAGCGATCGATAACCGCCGCTTGGAAATGGCATGGCGATGGCTCGTGCAGCGCCACGATATTTTGCGTGCGAGCTTTGTCTGGGAAGGTACCGAGACGCACCAAGAGGTATTACCAGAAGTACTGGTGCCATTTGTAGTTGAAGACGCGTGCGGACTCTCGGAAGCCGGCCAACGCGAGCGGCTAAAGTCTTTCCTACAGAGCGATCGCGTCGTTGGCTTCGATCTGCGTTGTGCGCCCATGCTTCGGCTTACCCTGTTTCAATGGGGCGAGGCATCTTTCTCTTTAGTGTGGAGTTTTCATCATGCCTTGTTGGACGGACGTTCGTATCCCGTCCTCCTTCGCGAAGTTTTTGAAGCGTACGCGGAACTTGCCACAGGAGCTGTCTCCGAGCGCGCGCAGCCATTCGCCTACCGCCGATACATTGATTGGCTGCAAAAAGAGAATTTTGATGCGGCAGAATTATTCTGGAAAAAACAGCTTGCCGGTTTTGCGGCTGCGACGCCGCTGGTGGTGGACCGCCAAGCGTCCACGGACGGCGACACCTATCAACAAGGCGAAGAGTGGGAAAAGATAGAATCGGCGGTGACCGCCGAGTTGCGGAAACTGGCGCAGGGTCACGACCTGACACTCAACTCGATCGTAATGGGTGCCTGGTCGATGCTTCTTCATCGGTATTCCGGAGAAGAAGACATTGTGTTTGCCGCGACGCGCGCGTGCCGCAAGTCTTCGGTGCCGGACGCCGCGGAAACGATAGGGCTATTCATAAATACCGTTCCGGTGCGCGTAAGGATTAGCGATGACGACGCACTAGTTTCGGTTTTCACGAATATCCGAAAGCTATGGCTGGAAATCCGTCCGTACGAGCACATTCCATTGGCACGCGTGAAAGCTGTCAGCCAAGTTCAACCTTCGCAGCCATTATTTGAAACGCTTCTGGTATTTGAAAATTATCGGCTCGACACCGTCATGCGCTCGCTGGGCGGGCAATGGGCGAAGAGAGAAGTTGAGCTTCATGAGCTCACTAATTTTCCGATCACGTTAGCGGCTTACGATGGAGAAGAGCTCGCTTTTAAGATTGAGTTTGACCGGCGTCGACTCGATCACGCTACCGTGCGGAGAATGCTTGGGCATTTGCGGCATTTACTGGAAGACATCGCTCTAAATCCCGGCGCGTTAGTGCGAGACATCCCGTTAATAACTGAAGCTGAGCGCCGGGAGCTTATTGAGAAATACAACGAACCTCCGCAGGGTACACCCAGCCACTTACCAATGGATGGCAGTGCCACGTTGCAAGCATTGTTCGAAGATCAGGTAGTGCGCCAGCCTGATGCAGTGGCCTTAACGTGCGACGGAGTGTCACTGACCTACGCACAAGTCAATGCGCAAGCAAACCGCGTGGCCCGTCGGCTCGTCGACTACGGCGTGAAGCCCGACACGTTGGTTGGGCTTTGCCTGGAACGCACCAACGAAATGGTCATCGCCATCCTGGCGATTCTCAAATCCGGCGGCGCGTACTTACCGATCGACTTAGCATATCCCGCGGACCGGCTGGCATTCATGCTGGAAGATGCACAGGCTCCAATATTGTTAACGCAGCGGGAACTGACCCCTAAATTACCATCGACCAAAGCAAGAGTACTTTGCATTGAAGAAGTTTTTGACGCGCCCGCATATCCACGAGAGACGGCGAACTTGCCGCCAACCTCAGGGCCAGAGAATCTGGCCTACGTTATCTACACTTCTGGAACAACCGGTGAACCCAAGGGCTCGTTAATCACGCACAGGAACGTCGCTCGCCTGTTTCCCGCCACTGAGAATTGGTACAAATTCGATGAGCACGATGCCTGGACACTATTTCATTCCTGCGCCTTTGATTTCAGTGTCTGGGAAATTTGGGGCGCACTGCTCTATGGTGGCCGGGTTGTGGTCGTACCTTTCATGGTCAGCCGATCACCGGAGGCATTTTACGAATTGCTAGCCAGGGAAAAAGTTACGGTGCTCAATCAGACTCCGTCGGCGTTCCGGCAACTTATTCAAGCCGAGGAATCAGTTGGTCCGAAAAGGCTGGCGTTGCGTTACGTGATTTTTGGCGGCGAAGCGCTGGAAATGCAGAGTTTGCGCCCCTGGTTTGAACTTCATGGCGACCAGAAGCCGCGTCTCGTGAATATGTATGGCATCACGGAGACCACGGTGCACGTCACATACCGTCCGCTGTCGAAGAGTGATTTGAGCTCCGGCAGTGTTATTGGCGTGCCGATTCCCGATCTGCGAATTTATATTTTGGATGAACACGGGCAACTGGTGCCCGTTGGCGTTCCCGGAGAGATGCACGTTGGCGGCGCGGGCCTGGCGCGAGGGTACTTGCGGCGTCCTGAGCTCACCGCCGAAAGATTTATTCCTGACCACGTTACGGGGCGCGCGGATTCGCGGCTTTATAGGACCGGCGATTTAGCACGCTTTCTACCAGGCCGCGATATTGAATACCTCGGCCGCATCGATCATCAAGTCAAGATTCGCGGCTTTCGTATCGAGTTGGGAGAAATTGAATCTATCCTTTCCCAGCTCCCGGCCGTGCGTTCCTCGGTGGTCATGGCACGTGAAGATGATCCAGGCGTTAAGCGGCTTGTCGCTTATCTCGTTACTTCCCAACCGGCGCCTGATGTAAACACCCTCCGTGAGCATTTGAAAAAAAAGGTGCCCGATTACCTGGTGCCGGCAGCTTTCGTATTCTTGGAGCAGCTGCCGTTAACCGCCAGCGGCAAAGTGGATCGCAAAGCGCTGCCGGTTCCCGAACAACAACGCCCTGAACTGACCGGCCGATACATCGCGCCGCGAACGGCGGCGGAAAAAACATTGGCCGCAATCTGGTCGAAGGCGTTGCGCCTGGAGCAGGTTGGGATCAATGATAATTTCTTTGAGCTGGGCGGCGATTCAATTCTAAGCATTCAGATCATGTCATCGGCGCGGCGCGAAGGGTTAAAGCTCACTCCTAAATTATTGTTCGCGCACCAGACTATTGCGGCACTCGCTGCGGCAGCAGGTGTAGCGCAGTCGGAACGCATCTCCGAGGAAATAGTGACCGGCGATGTGCCATTGACACCCATCGAGAATTGGTTGTTCGAACAAGACTTGGAAGACTTGCATCACTATAACCAAGCGTTTCTTTTCGAGGTGAGTGAAAGTCCAGATCGTGGTCTGCTCGAAACTGCTCTCACAGCATTAGGTCGCCACCATGACGCGCTGCGGTTACGGTATGTTCGGGAAAATAAGAATTGGAGGCAATACTACTCTGCCGATTCAGAGCCGGCGCCGCTGGAGTGGGCGGATATCACCAAACTGTCTGAAGCCGAACAGCGCAAGACCATCGAATCAATTTCGGCAACGCAACAAGCCAGCCTCAATCTTCAAACGGGTCCGCTTTGGCGCGTCGTTTATTTCAACTTAGGCCAGAACCGGCCGGGCCGGCTGCTCTGTGTTGTTCACCATCTGGCAGTAGACGGAATTTCCTGGCGGCCGCTTCTGGAGGATTTAGAAACTGCATACCGGCAACTTAAGGCGAAGCAAAAAGTTGAATTGCCTATTAAGACTGCCCCATATAAACTGTGGTCCGAACGATTACAGACTTTGGCTCAGTCGGAATCGTTGAAAGAAGAATTACCGTTCTGGAATGCAGTTCTTGAACCCGGCTCGCCAGCCAATGCGCTGAAGCCTCTGGCGATGGACGCTGCGGGGGCCGCGGCAAACGTTGAGGGCCATGCAAAAAAGGTCAAGGTTGCGCTTGATGTCGAGGCTACGCAAGCATTGCTGCAATCCGTTCCCGCAATTTACAACACGCAAATTAACGATGTGCTGCTGGCCGCACTCGCCCGCGCGTGGAATAAATGGACCGGCAGTCGTGTGCTGTTCACGAATCTTGAAGGCCATGGTCGTGAAAATTTGTTCGAAGATGTGGACATTTCCAGAACCGTGGGCTGGTTCACTTCAATTTTTCCCGTCCGTTTGGAGTTAAACGATACCGGGAATACCTGGCAGCCTGGCGAAGCTCTGAAGTCCGTGAAAGAACAGTTGCGGCGCATTCCCCGGCGCGGCGTGGGTTACGGAATTCTTCGTTATTTAAGCCGTGAGTCGGCGCTTTCCGCGGGTCCGGAACCGGCCATGGTCTTTAATTATCTTGGGCAGTTCGATCAAGCCGTCGCGGGTTCGAAACTATTTCGATTCGCAGCCGAATCGAACGGCCCGTGGCACAGCCCGAGGCAAAAACGCCACTACGCCCTCGAAATGAATAGCCTGGTCCTGCATGGCAGGCTTGAAATGGAATGCGCGTACAACCCCGCGCTTCACGACGAAAAAATTATCCAGCGATTTGCGGACGACTTTTTGAATGCGCTGAAAGAAATAATTGCTCATTGCCAATCGCCGGCAGCTGGCGGCCGCACGCCGTCGGATTTTCCGCTGGCGCGCCTGGATCAGGCTTCGCTGGATCGGCTCTTGGCCGAACAACAGGGAGTCGAGGATATTTACCCGCTGTCACCGATGCAAACGCTTTTCTTCTCGGCAAACCATGGCGCAGCACAACCAACCTTCGATCAATGGCACTGTACGTTGCGCGGAGAATTAAACGCCGCCGCGTTCGAGCGTGCATGGGAGGAAACCATTCAGCGGCATACCATCCTGCGCTCAACGGTGCAGACCGCAGAATTGCGCGAACCGCTGCAAGTCGTTCATCGAGATGTACCCCTGCCGTGGACTGCGGAAGACTGGCAAAACACGCCAACCGAACAACAAGCAGAGCGCTGGGAAGCTCTACTGAAGCATGATCGCACCGAGGCTTTGGACTTGACGCAAGCTCCCGCCATGCGATTCCGGCTCGTTCGCCTTGACGACAACACGTGGAAATTCTTATGGAGCGTTCCGGCAATGCTTCTCGATGGCTGGTCGTGGCCACTGGTCTTCCGCGACGCCAGCCGGCTGTACGAAGCGTACGCAATGAATATTTCGCCGCAACTCGAATCGGTGCGCCCGTATAGTGATTACCTGGAGTGGCTCAACCAGCAGGAAACTGCGGAGTCCACGAAATTTTGGCAGAAGCAACTCGCGGGATTCCGAAAGCCCACATCGCTGTCTAATGAGCGTCCGGCGCGTGACTCAGACGGTGAACGCTACCTGGAGCACGTAGTGCAACTTTCCACGGAAACGACCGAGGCACTTCAGGCTGCGGCGCGGCGGCTTCAAGTCACACTGAATACAGTTGTGCAGGGTGCATGGTCTATACTGTTAGGCCGTCAAAGCGGTGACACGGATGTGGTTTTTGGGGCCGCATTTTCAGGTCGGCCAACGGATCTGCCTGGCGCGGAATCCATCGTTGGGCCGTTTACAAATAACCTGCCGGTGCGCGTTACTGTGAGTGAAGACGCAACTACCGGCGATTTTTTCCGCAAACTTCACAACCAACTTCTGGAGCTCAGCGCTTTTCAGTTTACGCCGCTGATGGAAATACAGCGCAGCAGCGAAGTGCCGTGGCGATATCGGCTCTTTGACAGTTTAATTGTTTTCCAAAACTATTTGGTCGACAATTCAGCTCGGCGGCTTGGCGAGCAAGTGCAGATTGCGGACTTCGCGGGACCGATACATACCAATTACCCCGTGCTGTTACTCGCGGAGCCAGGAGCAGGGCTTCGCTTAACTTTAATTTACGATCGCAAAAGCGTCAGCGGCGCAGAGGTGGATCGCTGGGGCCGCGATCTCAAAATCCTCGTTGAATTGGCACCAGTATTCCTTGAGAAGCGTGTTGGCGAACTGCACGCATTGCTCTCGCCACGGCCGGCGCAAATTGCACAGCCTGCGCAATTTTCGGCGGCGCAATCGCAAAATTTCATGCCTGCACAGACGGAAATGGAGAAGAACATCGCCTCCGTGTGGCAGAAAATGTTTGGCTTGGAGCAAGTCAACGTCGAGGCCAACTTTTTCGAATTGGGCGGGCACTCACTTCTATTGGTGCAGATGCACAGCCTGCTGCGAGAAAAATTAGCCTCGGAATTGCCGATCGTTGCGCTTTTCGAGCATCCAACCGTGCGAGCCTTGGCGCTGCACCTCAGCCAGGCCACGAATCGGGTCGGAGACAAGGGCGAACAATGGAGGGATCGAGCGCAACGACAGAAGAAAGCGCTGGCGCAAATGCGTATTCCTGTTAAGAGGTAACACGACCTTTCCTCCCCGCACAAAGGGCATTTTATGGAAGAAAATATCCACCGGGCTAAGAACCATCAAGGGATTAATTCCAAAATTGCCTTAAGCCCTGCGATATCATTAACTAAGGGCATTTGGAGTGGCCCGAAAGTTGCATTGAATTATGAGCGACGCCTCCGCTAGCTCTGCTGGGGTCGGGTGCGTACAGGAACTTGGGAATGAACGACGAACAGCAGTACGAAGGTATAGCCATCGTTGGAATGGCCGGCCGCTTCCCCAGCGCGGAAAGCGTGGAGGAATTCTGGGCGAACCTCGTCGCCGGGCGCGAAAGTATTTCCTTTTTTAACGACTCCGAATTGGCGGCTTCCGGTTTGGATGCCGCGGAGCTGAAGCGTCGCGGGCAGTACGTCGCTGCCCGGGGCGTTCTGAAGGACGCAGACTGCTTCGATGCGGCTTTTTTCGGGATCAATCCGAAAGAAGCCGAGGTCATGGACCCGCAGCAGCGGGTGTTCTTGGAAGCATGCTGGGTCGCGCTGGAGCGCGCCGGTTATGCGCCGGACAAAATGCGCGGATCGGTGGGCGTATTCGCCGGCGCAAGTACGAACACCTACGTTCACTATGCGCTGGAACCTAGGCCGGAGCTTATGGAATTGGTCGGACCCGACCTGATCATGTATGGGAACGACAAAGATTATTTAACGACCCGGGTGGCCTACAAATTGGGGCTCAAGGGGCCGGCTCTTAACGTCAGCACCGCTTGCTCCACTTCACTCGTAGCCGTTGGCCAAGCTTGCCAGTCATTGCTGACCTATCAATGCGACGTCGCCTTAGCAGGCGGTGTGTCCGTCAGAGTTCCGCAACATCGCGGCTATTACTACGATGAGGGCAACATCGGATCACCCGATGGGCATACTCGCACGTTTGATTCTATGGGCGAGGGGACAGCATTCAGCAACGGTGTGGGTGTGGTCGTATTAAAGCGCCTTGAAAACGCGGTGAAAGACAGAGATCAAATTTACGCGGTAATCAAAGGCGCTGGGCTGAACAACGATGGATCGCAGCGCGTCAGCTTTGGCGCACCGGGAGTTGAAGGCCAATCGGAAGCCATTGCGATGGCTCATGCGCTGGCGGGCGTCGATCCCGAGACGATCACCTACGTCGAAGCTCATGGCACGGCGACGCCTCTTGGCGATCCCATTGAAATCGCGGGACTGACAAAGGCTTTTCGCATGGGTACGCAGGCGAAACAATTTTGCGCTATCGGTTCCGTGAAGACGAATATAGGCCACCTGGACGTCGCCGCTGGCGTTGCCGGCTTGATCAAGACTTCGCTCGCGCTTCACGGCAAAATAATCCCGGCGAGCTTGCACTTCACTAAGCCCAACCCGAAACTTGAGATTGAAAATACTCCGTTCTACGTAAATGCCGCGCTGCAGGAATGGAAGACCAAACCGAACGTGCCGCGCCGTGCCGGAGTGAGTTCCTTTGGATCTGGCGGCACCAACGCACATCTGGTTTTAGAGGAAGCTCCGCAGATTTCTCCTTCTGGCCCATCGCGCCCCTGGCAATTGCTGACTTTGTCCGCAAAAACGCCGGAAGCTTTGAATCGCGCCACCGAAAACTTGTCGCAGCATTTGAAGCAAATTGCTGCTCGCGGTGAAGGCCCGGAATCGCTGTGTGAATTGGCAGACGCCGCTTTTACGCTGCAAATCGGGCGCAGCGAATTTGCTAACCGTCGCGTGGTGGCGTGCGCGGATGCGGCCGAAGGTGCGGGGGCACTCGAAACTCGCGACCCGAAGCGCGTTTTTACCCATCATCAGCAACTCACAAATCCTCCGGTTGTTTTTATGTTCCCTGGGCAGGGCGCGCAATACGCCGGCATGGGATCCGAACTTTATCGCACGGAACGAACTTTTCAAGCGGAAGTGGATCGTTGCTCCGAGCTGCTGCGGCCAGTTTTGAAAGCCGATCTTCGCCAGGTAATGTTTCCCGAGGCAGGCTCGGAAAAACAGGCTGAAGAACTTCTCGTGCAGACGAGATTCACTCAGCCCGCTCTATTTGTAATCGAATACTCGCTGGCAAAATTGTGGATGTCGTGGGGCGTCAAACCTGCGGCAGTGATCGGTCACAGTGTGGGCGAGTACGTGGCGGGTTGCCTGGCGGGGGTTTTTACGCTGGAAGACGCTCTCACGCTCATCGCGCGCCGCGCGGAACTGGTTCAGGCGCAGCCCGGCGGCACGATGCTTGCTATTCGCCTTCCGGAGCAAGATGTTGTACCGCTTCTCTGCGCGCAGTTGTCGATTGCGGCGATCAATTCGCCAAATTTGTGCGTGGTTTCGGGTCCCTACGATGCGATCGCCGAGTTAGAAACGCAGCTGGAAGCAAAAAAGGTTGCGGCCCGCCGGCTGCAGACTTCGCACGCCTTTCATTCTCCCATGATGGAGCCAGTGCTGGCGCCTTTCACCGAATTGCTTCGCAAAATTAAATTTGCCGAACCAAGAATTCCTTACGTTTCGAATGTTACGGCGCGGTGGATCACTGCGACTGAAGCTACCAGCCCGGAATATTGGGCAGGGCACGTGCGCCAGACGGTACGGTTTGCCGACGGCATCGCGGAGTTAATGAAGGATCGCAAGAATATTTTGCTGGAAGTAGGACCCGGACAAACTTTGACCACTCTCGCCCGCCAGCATCCATCGAAATCGAGCGAGCAAACGGTCCTGGCTTCTTTAGCCATGACAGGTGAACAGGAACCTCACGGCCTTCTAGATGCGCTAGGACGGTTGTGGATGACGGGAGTAACGGTCGATTGGCGGGAATTCTGTGCCAACGAGCGTCGCCAGCGAGTCGTGCTGCCGACGTATCCATTCGAACGCAAACGTTATTGGCCGGGATCAGCGACCACCGCTGCACACACGGCATCGTCGGCCGCGCAAACTTCCAGTGCATCAGTCGCGGGAAATGGTGCTCCATCCTCGGCCAGAGCCGAAACGACGCCGGCGCAGACCATCTTCGCCACACCGCAATCGCCGGATCAGTCGCAACCAGAACTTCCTCGTAAAGAACGCTTGCTGGTGGCGTCACGCGCCTTGATGGAAGAACTCAGCGGCTACGATCTTTCGCAGATGGACCCAGGCACGAGCCTTCTGGAATTGGGTTTGGATTCGCTTTTGTTGACGCAGGCCGCGCAGGTTCTTCATCGGAAATTCAGCGTTTCCATCACGTTTCGTCAACTGATGGAGGAATTAGGTTCGCTGCAGGAAATTGCGGATTATCTTGACTCCACGTTGCCGCCCGAGGCTTTCGCTCCGCCCGCACCACAGGTTTCTGCATCGCCATCCCAGCAAACCGTTGCAGTAGTGGGAAATTCTGGAAACGGCAATATACCAAATTCGGTCCTCGAACAAATATTGCAGCAACAACAGGCATTGACCCAGCAAGTATTACAACTGCTGGGCCGCCAGCTAGCACCGGCGCCCTCTCAGCCAGTAACCGCCACTTCGCCCGCCGGGGTGTTTGCTTCAACGACGCCATCGGTGCCCATGGTTGTGAAGTCTGAAGTCAAGTCGCACGGACCATTTAAACCGATTGATCGCGCAGCAGGCATGGCCATGTCGCCGGGGCAAACCGCCGCCCTCGAAGCGTTGATTTCGCGATACACGCGTCGCACGCAGAAATCCAAAACGCTCGCGATAAAAAATCGCCCCAAGCTCGCCGATCCGCGTTCCGTCGGCGGATTCAAACAACTTTGGAAGGAAATGGTCTATCCAATTTACACCAACCGGTCGGACGGAGCCCGGGTCTGGGACGTTGACGGCAACGAATATATTGATTTTGTAATGGGTTTTGGCGCCAGCATTTTTGGCCATCGTCCGCCTTTCGTTGTGAAAGCCGTGCACGAACAACTTGATCACGGCTTCGAAACTGGTCCAATTCATCCGCTTGCAGGCGAAGTTGCCGAGCTGATGCGCGAATTCACCGGCATGCAGCGTGTGGCCTTCACTAACACTGGATCGGAAGCGGTCCTGGCTGCCACCCGGGTGGCGAGAACCGTGACTGGCCGCGACAAAATCGCCGTGTTCGCCGGTGCCTATCACGGAATTTTCGACGAAGTGCTATTTCGTCCACTCACTGTGAATGGCGAAACGCGCACGGCCGCCAGCGCTCCGGGAGTACCGGCCAGCGCTCTGGCGCAAGTAATCGTGCTGGATTACGGCAATCCGCAATCGCTGGATATTTTGCGTGCGCGTGGATCGGAAATCGCAGCCGTGCTGGTGGAACCGGTGCAAAGCCGGCGCTTGGATTTGCAGCCGCGCGAATTTTTGCACGAACTACGAAAGGTAACCAACGAAACCGGCTCTGCGCTGGTATTCGACGAAGTGGTTACCGGATTCCGTGTGCATCCGGGCGGAGCGCAAGCTTATTTTGGCGTGCGCGCGGATCTAGCAACGTACGGAAAAGTAATTGGTGGTGGCATACCGATCGGTGCCGTCACTGGCGATCCTAAATACATGGACGCACTCGACGGTGGGCAGTGGAATTATGGCGATACTTCATTCCCGGAAGTGGGCGTAACCTTTTTTGCGGGAACGTTCGTTCGTCATCCTCTTGCCTTGGCTGCGGCCAAAGCGGTGTTGTTGCATCTCAAAGAAAAAGGCTCTGATCTCCAGAAGAATTTGTCCGATCGAACAGCGGAACTCGCAAATCAATTACGCGCGATCATCGATGAATTCCAAGCCCCTTATCAATTGACACAGTTCAGTTCGCTCATGCAACTTACATTCCCTCCGGAACAAAAGTTTGCTGGATTATTGCATTACTTGCTCCGCGAGCGCGGCATTCACATCTGGGACAATCGCACATTCGTCATGACTACGGCGCACAACGAAGCCGACCTCGCAAAGTTGGTTAGCGCGTTTCGTGAAAGTTTGAGCGAGATGGTAGCCGGCGGATTCTTGCCTGGGCCGAACGGTTCCGATTCGCAATTACCCGCGCCTGTAAAGAGTTCGCAAGCTGAAACCGTGGCCAGACCACATGAACCAGAACTTGTTTTGACCGACCATGATGACGCCAACGAGTTTCCGCTGACTGAAGCGCAGAAGGAGATTTGGCTCGCCGCACAAATGGGCGGAGATGCAGCCGTCGGCTATAACGAATCGTTAAAACTCGAGTTCCGCGGGAACTTCGATGTGGAACTATTGCGCGCGGCGGTGCGCCAGATTGTTAAGCGCCATCCCATACTCCTCGCACGTTTCAACTGCGATGGCCAGTGGCAGCGTGTGGATTCAAATATCCAGTTGGAAGTACCGCTCATTGATTTATCCACGAAAAAGGATACAGAGCGAGAGAGCGAACTTGAAGGGTTAATAGAGCGGGAAGTCTCGGATGCATTCGATCTGGTCGCTGGACCGCTCGTGCGTATTCGCATTGTGCGGCTCTCCAACGAATATCACGTGGTCATCTGGACTGCGCATCACATTGTTTGTGATGGCTGGTCGGGCGGCATTATCGTGAGTGAACTCTCCACGATATATTCAGGGCTGAAGCAAAACATCCAACCGAAGTTGGACACGCCGGAATCTTTCCGGGATTATGCGCTGGCGACCCAAGAGGACAATCCTCAGACCGCCGAGTCGATGGCGTACTGGCGCGCCCAATTTGCGGACGTGCCGCCACCACTCGATCTTCCTGCGGATCATCCGCGTCCAGCAGTTCGTTCGGCAAGAGCGTCGACGGTGAAACGAGTGTTTGATCCCAAGCTGCAGCAAACGCTAAAGCGCGTGGCCGGCCAACAACGCACCACGCTGGTGGTACTGCTCATGGCCGGACTCGATGCCTTGCTGTACCGCCTGACCGGTCAGACGGACATGGTGATCGGATTAGGAGTTGCAGGCCAAGCCATGACTGAAAAGTCATGTCTGGTGGGACATTGCGTAAATCTGCTGCCCATCCGCATAAAAATTCAGCCGGACGCGCCGTTCAAGCAGAATCTTGCGGCGGTGAAAAAAAGCGTGTTGGATGGCTACGATCATTATCAATCGACGATTGGCGGGATTCTCCAGCACATCGCGGTACCGCGTGATCAAGGACGGCCGCCGCTGGTAGAAGTAATTTTTAACGTCGATCGCGACGTGGCCACTGCGAAATTTTATGGCGCGGAATTTTCTTGCGAACGCAACCCGAAGCGCGCGTTGCACTATGATCTGTTTTTTAATTTCGTCGAAGGGCCGCGCGGGTTGTACGTCGAGTGCGATTACAACATAGATTTATTCGAAGCTTCGACAATTGATCACTGGCTTCAGCACTATCAAATATTGCTGGAGGCCATATCGGATAATCCGACGCAAGAGTTTTCACTCTTGCCGATGCTGACCGAAAGTGAATTACAAAAAGTTCTGGCGTTTTCCACAGGCAAAGAGTCGACGGCATTCGCCAATGGCGGTCTCCTTCATGAAGTTATCGAACGGCAGGTCCAGGCCTCGCCCGATGCCCCGGCGTTGTCTTACGATGGCCAGGTTTTGTCTTATAGCGAACTGAACCGCCGTGCGAATCAACTCGCACATCATCTTATTCGCCTGGGCGTCGGACCCAATGAGTTGGTGGGCGTGTATGCCGAGCGCTCGATTGAAATGGTGGTGGCGCTGTTAGGGACGCTGAAAGCCGGCGGTGCTTACATGCCGCTTGATCCGGAATATCCATCGGACCGTCTAGGCCTGATGTTGCAAGATGCCAAACCACGAGCCGTGCTCACTCAGCAGGCGTTGAGCAACACGCTTCCGGTTCATGGAATACCCACAATTTGTCTCGACACGGAGTGGCACACGATGGAATCCGAATCGACAACAAATCCCGGGGTTCCCCTGAAGGGCACTGACGCCGCATATGTGATTTACACGTCTGGCTCTACCGGCATACCAAAAGGCGTGATTAACGTTCACCAGGGGATCGTGAATCGGCTGCTTTGGATGCAAGAGGCCTACAAACTTACATGCGCCGACCGGGTCCTTCAAAAAACACCTTACAGTTTTGATGTTTCGGTGTGGGAATTTTTCTGGCCGTTAATGACCGGTGCCCAGCTCGTGGTAGCAAAACCGCAAGGCCATCGGGACCCTGCATATCTTGCGGATTTGATTGCCGAGGCCGGCATTACTACATTACATTTCGTGCCTTCCATGCTTCGAGTGTTTCTGGAAGCAGTGAAATTTCCAAGGCACTCAAAACTTCGCCAGGTGTTCTGCAGCGGCGAAGCACTGACTCCGGATTTGCAAAATATGTTTTTTGCAGCGTGCGATGCCTACTTATTTAACCTGTACGGCCCGACCGAGGCTGCCGTTGATGTCACGCACTGGACGTGCCGGCGCAACGATCCGCGAAGCTTCGTTCCCATCGGCCGGCCGATCACCAACATTCAAATTCATATTCTCGACAAAAGGCTGAAGCACGTTCCTGTGGGCATCCCCGGTGAATTGCATATCGGTGGCATCGGCGTAGCACGCGGATATTTGAACCGCGCCGAGCTGACCGCGCAACGATTCATTGCTGATCCGTTTACAAGCCGAGCGGGCGCGCGTTTGTATAACACTGGCGACCTCGGGCGTTATCTTCCCAGCGGCGAAATTGAATATCTAGGCCGCATCGATCATCAGGTAAAGATTCGAGGCTTCCGCATCGAACTGGGCGAGATTGAAGCCGTCCTGAGCAAACATCCAGCGATACGGCGATGCGTAGTGACAGCGCGTGAAGACAGTCCCGGCGAAAAGGTCCTGGTCGCATACTTCGAGGCACAAGCGAACGCGCAGCCGGACGCGAGCGATTTTCGAGCTCATCTGAAAAAACAAATTCCGGATTACATGGTGCCGTCGGCATTTGTGCGCATGGACACACTGCCGCTTACCTCTAGTGGAAAAATTCATCTGAAAGCTTTGCCTGCACCCAACGAGCGCACGGTTCAAACAAAGGGAACGTTTGCCCCGAGAGATTCCGTAGAACAAGCGCTTGCACAGCTGTGGTTGAAGATTCTGAAAGTAAAGCGTGTCGGCGTAAACGACAACTTTTTCGAATTGGGCGGCCATTCTCTCTTGGCCGTTCGTATGATCGTCGAAATTGAAAAAATGTATCAGCGGCGATTGCCGCTGGCCACTCTGCTTGAGGCGCCGACCATCAGCAGTCTGGCCGGAATATTGCGAAAGGAAAACCGGCAGCCTTCCTGGTCTAGCCTTGTGCCAGTGCAGCCCGCGGGATCAAGGCCACCACTATTCCTGATGCACAGCCACGGCGGAAATGTGCTTGAATACTATCCGCTTGCAAGTCATCTCGGCAAAGATCAGCCTGTCTACGCTCTTCAGGCGCGCGGCCTCGATGGAGCTATCGTTCGCAATCAATCGCTCGAACAAATGGCATCCACATATCTGGCGGAAATAAAAAGCCTCCAATCCGAAGGCCCTTACTTTCTTGGAGGTTTTTGTTTCGGCGGTCTGCTAGCTCTGGAGGCCGCTCAGCAATTGAAGGCCACCGGGCAGGAAGTCGCCTTGCTGGTCTTGATTCAAACTACACACCCCGCCGCTCCGGCCTTTGCTCCCGGCAACGGTCAAGCGAATCGATGGTTTCATCGGGCCGCTAAAAGGCTCGACCTCGAACGGGAAAATTTGTTGTATCGGGGTTCCGGATATTTTGGCGAGAGGCTACGGCGGGCGTGGGACGTTGCGCTTACCAAGACTCAAATCGCTTTCGACAAACTATCGTCGAACGGCAATGGCCACAAGACGCGCACGTCCATGCCCTACATTCTTGCGCTACTCGGAATCGAGCATGACCGCGCATTTAACAACTATGTTCCGCGGCCTTATTACGGCGATGTGCTTATTTTTCGCGCCGGCAAACAACTGCCTGGGACGGCTGCCGATCCTTATCTTGGCTGGAAATCCGTAATGAAGGGGAAACTGGAAGTTTACGAACTGCCCGGCCATCAACAAAACATTCTTAATGAACCTAAGGTTCAACGGCTAGCGCAAGAACTCGCGGCTCACCTTCAAGCGATTTATGAACCTAATGTGGGGACAGCGACCGCGCTAGAACCCGTCCTTTGCTGATCTTCTTTGCGCCCTGCCCGGGCGCCGTTACATGCTTTGGCTGCAGGGCTTTGCTTCGAGTGCTATTCTCGTCCGGTGATTGAATCCGTGAACTGGTCCCGCCCCAGGAAGGCCTTTATCCTCCCTGAAAGCGAAGTACACGTGTGGCACACGCGACTGGATGTGGGGGCGCGGGAATATGCACGTCTTTCCTCGTTCTTAACCAAAGATGAGCTTTCGCGCGCCACTCGTTTCGTTTTTCCGCATGATCGTCATCACTTCACGGTTGCCCGTGGCACGCTTCGGGATCTGCTGGGTGGGTATCTCCAACGCCCTCCGGAGGCCCTACGATTTGAGACGGGGCGATATGGGAAGCTCTCCCTGGAAGACGATGCACACTTTCGATTCAACCTTACCCATTCTTATGGGCTCGCGCTTTACGTGTTCGCAATGGACCGTGAACTGGGAATCGATGTAGAAAAGTTACGCCCAGAGTTCGCAACTGACGAAATCGCAGAACGTTATTTTTCACCTGCCGAACGTTGGGAACTGTGCCAACTTCCAGAGGAAATACGCACAACAGCTTTTTTCCTCTGCTGGACTCGTAAAGAAGCGTACGTAAAGGCTCATGGGCACGGGTTGCAGATACCGCTGGACAGTTTTGACGTATCGTTAACGCCAAGCTCGCACGGAACGCTGCGAAGCGCTGACAGCACACGATGGAATATGTACTCTTTTCGTCCAAACCAGGATTTTATCGCGTCCATCTTTGTGGAAGGGCAATTCCAATCGATACGCTTTTGGAGTGCCGGGACTGACGTAACAGGCGACGGCCAGTAAATCACCAAGGGTCCGCAATATTACGGAAATTTGGTGCGAGGACAGACTCTCCAAACCAGACTTTGCGACGGAAGTGACAATGTAAAAATATTGGGCTCCAGACTCAACGTCGCGTTCCGGATATTGCAGGTCTTCTACTGCCAATCATTAAGTTTTAATACAACTCTAAGTAACAGTAAGTAAAAACTGAAATAACTCATCCTACAAATAGGAAATACAGATTGCAGTTGGGGAGGCCCTGAATTATATCGAATTCAGCAGTCTGGTTTCAGCGGGGCACCACAGCATTTTATTTCAGCCAAGAAAACTCGTGGATGGGCCACCGGATTTGGCTTAAAGTGCTGTAACTGTGCCGAAAGTTTTTGGCTTTTTTTAAACATTGATCTAGAGGTTTGTATTAGTCAGTAGTGATCCCTTGCATTTTGGGATCCGCTCCACCTTGCCGTCACCTCCGGGCATCCGGGAGGAATATGGCGGTGCGAAATGCTGAGATCGGAAAGATGCCAGGTCACGACTGCCGATTATAAACTTATGCGAGCTTCGCAGCAGAGCCGATTCCCAAATCCATTCGGAGAGTCATGAAACGCAAAGGGCTACTTTTGCAGATGCACTCGCTCTACATGTTTGGATGAGGGCAATCGACGGCGATCCAGGAGCTGCAAAAGAAATTCGTGAGTCAATTCCGAGTTTCAGATCAAGTAGTGCACCGAAATGAAGATGAGCTCAGGGAGCCATTGGAAAAACTGTTCCGAAAAAACCATTCTCGCGGCCAATGATCGATCGGGACACCGGCCAAGAGTGTCGTAAGCTAGGAATTCAAGATTAAACTACAGATCTCTTACGATTGCCGCGATTTCGGCTTCGTTCGCCCAAGAACACGCCCAATGAAGCCTATACCTTGTTCCTTATAACTTTCGCATCCGGCAGTCAAAAACGCTTCACAGACTTGCGCAACACTCCGACCTTCGCTCGCAGCTATCGTTTCTAAAGTCTTTTTGAGATGTGATCTAACACGAAACGATAATCTCGAATCTTTTTCCATGTGTCGCTGAGTGTAGCATTGTCGCCCATCCGATCCACTCGAGCATCCATACTTGACTTATTTGGCACCCAATGACATTATAAGGGTGTCAATGGATGTCATAAGAAAAGTGAGGAGTCATGAAACTGCCATCCGATACTTTTCGCTTGAATGCAAAATTCGCTAAGTCTGTCTGGGGAAAGCTGTCTCAAACAGCTGTTCTACATCTCAAAAAGCTGACTGCCGAGGAAGGTTTAGTTGTAGCTAGTGGTGACCTGCAATTGTTGCAAGGTCGCTGGTACGTAACGCATACCGGTCTTCTCCGATTAGCACAGCGGAAACGATGCCTTGGCATTGAGACTATCCTCGTCGAGCGCGTTTCGGATCCGGACTCAGATCGATGGGTTTTTAAGGCTACAGTTTATAAGTCTTCATCCTCTCGTGGTTTCGTAGGGTATGGAGATGCCAACCCTTCCAATGTTTCTTCCACCATGCATGGAGCGGAGTTACGTATCGCCGAAACCAGGGCGGTGAACCGAGCCCTGCGCAAGGCCTACGGTATCGGAATCTGGTTTGACGGGAGCCGGTTACATCGACGCAGAAGATGGAACATAAGTGAGGAATTTTATCTGTATTGCCCGGCGGATGACTTATATACTACGGATGAAACTGAATTTTAGTGGTATTTTTCGGTCTCGGAGCCTCTCCAGCAATGCGATTTAGCGTGGTAATTCCGGTTTACAATCGCGAAAAATACATCCAGCAGTCTATTAATTCCGTTTTTGCTCAAACGTTCGCGGACTTTGAGGTCATCGTAATGGACGATGGTTCGACGGATGGGACCGGAGCGGCTGTCGCCTCGTACGGCCCGCGTTTAAAGGCCCTGCACCAAGTTAATTCCGGGAGCGAAGTCGCGCGATATAATGCAGCCAAGCAGGCGCGTGGCGAGTACCTCGTATTCTTGGACAGCGATGACATTCTTTGTTCTTGCGCCCTGCAAACTTACGATCGTGTTATTCGAGAGTGTGAATCACCGCCATTGATAATAGGTACGTGGGTTACTTTCTGGGATGGGTCCTCGATCCCTTCGGAAGTGACAACACCAGCAGGAAGGATCGAGGTATCTGTATACCTCGATTTTTTTTCCAGGGACGTTAAGATGAGTTTATCTAATAGCCTCATTATTATTCAAAGGCAGGCCTTGGAAAAACTCGAAGGAGCGCGGCAGCTTTCTTCCGCGAGTTCACTTCTAGATGATTTCCATTTGTGTTTGCAGGCCGGGACGCTAAGTCCCTGTGTTGTAGTTCGTAAACCTCTTACTTTGGCCTACCGCAGGCACGGGGGTAACATCCATCAGAACGGCCCGGCGATGGTTACATCCATCTTATTTTTGATGGATTACGAACGGCGCGGAAAATATCCTGGCGGTAAAGAGCGGCGGAAAGAACGTTACCTGTGGATTGGCAGCATTGGATTGCATTGGATACGGAAATGGCTGGCGAAAGGCTTACTCAGGTCTGTTTATCCGTTGCTTCGACCGGGTGCCGCAATGCTGGCTACTGCGGGCATCAGGAAAATTATTTCGCGAATAGCGTCGCCCGCGCCCGAACCGTCGATCGTTTTGCATGAAAAGGTCGAATCGTTGGCAGTTTAAAGTCATTTGTTGATTGAGCCTAAGCTTAGCTAAGCATTTTTTTAAAAGAACTACTATCGAAAGCGGCGATTTTAATTAGGAGTGATTATGATCAAAAGTGCGGGCCAAAATGTTATAGACGTGAAACCTGAGAGTCCAGCGACCTTGAACATCTGGTCGGACGAGGCCATAGCAAATCCCATTGCGCAGATCAATAAACGCGAGAACCTTTCAAGGAAAGAGTTTCTTAATGAATACGTGCTGAAAAATCTCCCCGTAGTATTGAAGGATGCGGTAAAGGATTGGAAGGCGCTTGGAAAGTGGACTCCTCAGTTTTTTAAAGAAAACTACGGAGATAGGAAAGTTCCCGTCTTCGAGCGGAAGCGCGCCGTTACCGTGAAAGACAAAGTTTTAATGCAAGATTATATTGACGAGATTACTTCCTCAACTTTTCAGAACCGCGCAAAATATCTGTTCAGCTTAAAAATCCCTAAAGAATTTCCCGAACTGTTGGGTGACTTAGAGCCACGCCCAACTTATTGGGACCCAAATTGGCTTGCCAGCAAACATCTGCTTCCTGGATTACCCAATTTCAAACTTCGGAACATCACGGGTTTAGAGATGAACATCGGTGGAACGGGTAGTCCGTTTCCGTTTCTTCATTATGACGATTTGTGGACACAGACTTTCATAACGCAGGTGCATGGGCGAAAAGATTGGGTGCTCTATCCCCCAAAGCAGACTCCCTATATGTATGCAAGCGAGGAAGCTGAGAATGTTTCAAAGATTCCCATGGAAAACGATGTGGATCTGCTTGAGTTTCCGTTGTTCGCCAATGCCAAGCCTGTAAGGTTTGTCCTAGAAGAAGGGGAAATGCTTTATGGCGCACCGGGTTGGTGGCATACAACGCGCTCACTAACGCCCTCAATCGCAGTCGTACTCAGCACGGCGAATGGCGCGATTTGGTCGAGCGTTACTAAGGCTGCGTTTCTGAGGGCTTGGCAAAGTCCAAAGTGGTATGCAAAATTCGCGGCACTTCCGATCGGTGCCTATATGACGGCCTTCCGAGTGGTTAAGTCGGCGACCGATCCTTTTCGATAAAGCTGTTATCGATTTTTCGCGTGGTGGCGATCATTTCATAGGTCGCCGCCTTCGCGAACTGCTGGGGGGAATCTTCGGCGCTCGCCAGAAACTCCTTAACGGATGACATTGAATTCTGTTTCAACTTGACCCATTCCCTTTCCTACGCCATGGCGTTGTACGTGTTCGCCATGCAGCGGAAAGTGGGAATCGATGCGGAGAAAATACGGCCGGAGTTTACCAGTGAAGAAATCGCGGAGCATTATTTTTACGAGGCTGAGCGGAAGGAGCTTAGCGAGCTTCCCGCAGAAATATGCACAACAGCTTTTTTCCTTTGCGGGACCCGCAAAGATGCCTACGTAAAGGTTCATGGAGACGAATTGCAAATTCCTCTCAGCAGTTTAGATGTTGATAGCGGCGGGAATTTACAACGGGATTGGGTACATATTCGGCGACTTGTGAGGCAGCTTTATTTCCGCGAGTAAACGCCCTCGTAATCGACCCGCATACGTCTGGGAAAAACGGTGATACGTCCGGGCTGTGCGGCCAATTGCTGCTGACAGCTAGTTTGAGAATTAGGAAGAATGGGTGGTCGCATACCCATCGTTGGCCGGGGGGAACCTCGGACGGCGATTTGGTGGCGTAAAGTTCGCCATCTATGTAGAAGAGAATCGCGTTTGGTTCCCACCCACGGCAAAAATGTGAAAGGTATCGGCCTCATTACCCGTAGCGAGGGTTTAGACACTGGTGATGGGTGATCGCCAAAGATCCGGCCCATGAAGGCTTCCGTTAATTTTCGAGGGCTCGAATCCGACGTTTTCCATAATGTCGATTCCGCCGCAAGAAGGCCAGCCAGCGGTGGGAAAATCGTCGCCGAGCGCCCAGAAAGCCGCCACATCTAGAATGATCTTGAGGGCTCCGCTGGAGTTTGCTGCAGCGACAGCGGGCGCTTGGCCTATGGGCGATAACGTACGCTATTTTTCGCACATTTGAAGAGGGGTAGGTCTGGTTGGTAAAACAGAGGGTCTGAGGAAGGCCCGAGAGGAGCGGCGATGGAGCCCACCAACCAGGAAGAAACGTAGTGCGAGGCAGGGGCAGAGGGACCACAGGGGAGAGCGAAGCTGAGCCGGGTGATCCAGATCGATGAGGGGAAGATACAAGCGCATCTGGGTGAGGTGGTTCGCAGCACGGTGGAAGAACGCTGAACGCCATGCTGGACGCGGAAGCGGATCGGTTGTGCCAAACCGAGCGCTACGAGCGCACCGAAGCTCGCAAGGACACGCGAGCGGGTTCCTACCAGCGGCAGTTGCACACCCAAGCCGGTCCAGTCACGCTGAAGGTTCCGAAGCTGCGGAGTTTGCCGTTCGAAACGGCCATCATCGAGCGCTACCGGCGGCGGGAAAGTTCGGTGGAAGAAGCCTTGGTGGAGATGTATCTTGCAGGCGTGAGCGTACGACGAGTCGAAGACATCACCGAAGCGTTATGGGGCACGCGGGTGAGCCCGAGCACGGTGAGCGAGCTGAACCAGAAGATCTACGCGCAGATCGAGACGTGGCGCAACCGGCCGATCGAAGGGAAGCACGTGTACGTGTTTCTGGATGGAATATGGCTGAAGCGGAGTTGGGGCGGCGAAGTGCGGAACGTATCGCTGCTGGTGGCGATGGGCGTGAATGACGAGGGCTTTCGCGAAGTGCTGGCGGTGGCGGAAGGATCGAAAGAAGACAAGGCGAGTTGGACGGCGTTTTTGCGGCACTTGAAAGAACGTGGGCTAAAAGGCGTGCGGCTGTTCGTTTCCGACAAGTGTTTGGGGTTGGTAGAGAGCCTGGGAGAGTTTTACCCGGAAGCGATGTGGCAGCGGTGCGCGGTGCATTTTTATCGCAACGTGTGGACGGCGGTGCCGACCAGCAAAGTGAAAGAAGTGGCGGCGATGCTGAAAGCGATTCACGCGCAGGAAGATCGCGCGGCGGCGCGTCAGAAGGCCGAACAGGTGGTCGCAAAACTGAAAGAAATGAAGTTGGCGGATGCGGCCGCGTTGGTCCTGGCCGGGATTGAAGAGACGTTGTACTACTACGCGTTTCCGCGAGAACACTGGCGGTGCTTGCGAACCAACAACCCGCTAGAGCGCCTGCTACGCGAGGTGCGACCTCTTCAATAAGGTTGATAATCCGTCGCTGTTTGTACAGAAACACATTCGTCCCAATGCGAAATACCTCGTAGTCACATCCATCTGGAATGACGAAGCTACACAAACGTTAGCTGACAGCCTGTGCGCAAAGGCGTTAGTAGATAGATTTATTCTGTCCTCGAATTTAATTCCCGCAATTAACAGGGTGTGTGTTTAGCGGGCCCGGAGTTGTCACCCGCTTTGGCGGCCGCTGCCCTGCGCTGCGGCTCGCCACGCTCGCACCGTTCCGCGCCAGCCAAAACTCCCGAGGAAAGAACAGCAAGCGAATTCCCATTCATCTCTTCCTTTTTTTTTCTCGCCCTGTTCATTAATTAAGGGTACTAAAACTGTCTCAATATGTTGGCACGGAGGGACCATAGGGGCGTCAAATCCGAGGGTAAAAATGACTGAAAAGGGCAAAATTAACGTAATATCAACTACACCCCTAGAAGCACGCTCACTGACCATCTAAGCCTAATTTAATCTTATATTTAGATTCTTCCAGAAGCCAGAAGAGGTTCGTTCCGGGGCGGCTCGGAAGGTGTTTGCAACAATTGGGCAGTCGCTTTCTCATTTAGTTGACGTTTACGACTTGCTGTTATCCATCGAACCAGATGGGCTATTTTTAATGTATTTTTAAGTTATTTATATTTAAACACTTAAGCCATGGCCATATGCGATTTGCCATTTCGAGAGGTACAGTAGTAGTGGCAGGTGAATTGCCCATTCTTTGTATGCAGAGCGACTCGACTGGGAGTTTTATGGCGGTAGCCTATCCGACTTGGTGCTCAAGGGTCAACGGAGACAGGTTTGAGTGTCTATATCGCGAACTCGGAGCAAAATCGAAAATGAACTGGTACGCTCTCCAAGTTCATTCTCGAAAAGAGCACGTTATTGCATCTCAACTTGAGAATCGCAGCTTTGAATGCTTCTTGCCTAAATACAAGAGCTTCAGAAAGTGGTCTGACCGAACCAAGGAGATCCAGCAAGCTCTGTTTCCGGGGTATGTGTTTTGCCGGTTCAATTTTGTAAATCGCCAGCCGATCGTGATGACCCCGGGAGTGCTACAGATCGTCGGCAACGGCCGAACCGCGATGCCGATCGCCGACGCGGAAATTGTAGCGCTGCAGGTTGCTGTTAGCTCGGGACTGCCAAGTCAACCGTGGCCTTATCTTGAGGTGGGCGAGCGTGTGCGGGTCAGTTACGGCCACCTGAATGGTCTTGAAGGTATTCTCATTAATTTTAAGGGCAACCATCGCGTGATCTTGTCGGTGACCTTGCTTCAGCGATCGGTGGCTATGGAAGTCGACTTGAGCTGGGTAATACCTCTAGAGAAGCAGCGGCATCAAAGAAGTCCGGCTGCAATAAAATCGCCTGGAAATGCGCGTGTTATCGCCTAACTTGAGATTTGTTTGGTACTGGGAAATTACGGGAAAAGGACGATGAACCCAATAAAGACCGCGCTGCGGAGTGAAGTTGTTCCACAGAAAGTGCAGACCAAAGAGAATTCGAATGCTCAGGTAACGAGCGTGGGAAACGAGGCTCGCGCGCTTTTGAGCGAGGATGCTTTTGTCTCCATGTTGTACCTGGAGCGCCGGCGCGCAGAGCG
>JRHI01000985.1_pt1 | contig 27253 bp, 23 predicted proteins | sample 215371 | NCBI WGS metagenome assembly JRHI01 (sample SAMN02929681, study PRJNA255918) | sediment metagenome | biome: cave system; feature: Ice Cave; material: Sediment; isolation source: sediment from deep within a dark volcanic ice cave with no known source of... ...
CGCGGGCGTGAATTGGAAAAACGGTTACAGTAGAACTACATACAAGAAGAGACCTCCCGCGGAGGCCCTGGACGGTCCGGAGGTGCGGGCGATGTCCGATGGCGAGCTGGTCCGCCTGACGTTGGCGGGGCGGACGCAGGCGTTCGAGGAACTGGTGCGCCGCTGGGCGGGGCGCATCACCGCGCTCTGCCATGCGCGCGTCGGCCGCGCCGACGCCGCGGAAGACCTCGCACAGGAAGTGTTCTTGCGCTCTTTCCGCGCCCTGAAGACGCTCGCCGAGCCGGACAAGTTCGGCTCCTGGCTGTGCGGCATCGCCGTCCGCACCTGCCTCGACTGGTTGAAATCGAAAGACCGCTGCCACGTCCCCTTCAGCACCCTTGGGCAGGGCTGTAACCCCAATCATCTGCCCGGCCGATCCAGCGGCGAACCGGACCTCGACCGCGCCGACGAGTTGCGCCGGTTGATGGCCGAGGTGGAGACGCTGCCCGACGAGTGCCGTGAGGTCGTGATGCTCTACTACTACCAGGATGCTACTTATCGCGATTTGGCCGAGTTACTCGGCGTGTCGCCGGCGACAATCAACGCCCGGTTGACCCGGGCGCGTAACCTGCTGCGGGAGCGCCTCAGCGGCGCTCCGAGGTGAGCCGTGGATTGCGAACAGGCTGTCAGTCTACTCTCTGCTCAGCTGGATGGTAAGACCCAGCCCGGGGAGAGAACCGCGCTGGAGACCCATCTGGCCGACTGCCCCGCCTGCCGGGCGACGGCCGAGGCCTTCGGCCTCCAGGACGCCGAGCTGCGCCGCGCCTTCGCGCCGCGCCGCCAGGCCGCCGCCCTGGTCGCCGAGCGCGTCATTGCCCGGTTGCAGGCCGCGCCGCCGCGCACGAATGGCCGGCGGCGCTGGTTGCCCATGCTCCTGTCCGCCGCCGCGGGTTTTCTTCTTGCCGTGGGAGTTTTCCGTCCCTGGCAGCATCCGGCAAATGTCGTGACGACCGATCCGGGCACAACCACGCCGCGCCCCGAGCCTGCCGCGCTCCTGGCTCTGGCGACCGGCGCCGTCGAGGTGCTGACGCCCGGGCAGGAAGGCTGGCTGAAGCTGGGGACTGGCGGCCGGATCGAGGCGGGAGCGCAGGTGCGGACGCCGCCCCAGGTACGCTGCGAGTTTCTGTGCCCGGATGGCTCCGAGATCCGCATCAACGGCGACGCCGAGGTGCATTTCCGCGCCGCCCGCCAGCTGGGCCTCAACAAGGGGCAGATCATGGCCAGTGTGGCGGCAAGCCCGATCCCATTTCAGGTGCGGGTCGGCGCGGCGACGATCACGGCGCTGGGAACGCAGTTCGACGTTTGGTCGCAACCGGAGGAGACCCGGCTGGCGGTGCTGCAAGGCGCCACCCGCGTCCAGGGACAGGGGCCCGAAACCACCGTTGCGACCGGCGAGGTGGCCACGATTGTCAACGGCCAGGTGACGGACAAACGACCTGGGCGGGACCTGCTGCAAGCGACGCGTTGGGTGGAAGAGATCCTCGTCCTGAAAGGACGCGATAATCCGGAATTGGCCCACCGGGTCGAGGACATCCTGGCCCAGATTGGTGAGACGAAGACGGCCTTCCTCAACGAGGAGGAAATCCGCAGGCTGGGCTATCATTGCGTCGTGCCGCTGAGCCGCTACCTTCAATCCGAGCGTTCGCACGCTCCGGGCCAGCGGAATCGGCGCGCGGAGGCGGCTGGAATCGTTGCCGACCTGGCCCAGCCGTGGTCGATCCCCGACCTCATCGACCTGCTCGCCGACGACGACCCGCACGTCCGCTACCACGCTGCCAAGGGCCTGGCTCGTCTAACCTCCCAAACGCTCGACCTGTCGCCGGAAGAATGGCGCGAGCGGCCGCGCGTGGACCGCGAGGCGGCCGTCAAGGCGTGGCGCGCCTGGTGGGAGAAGCACAAGGACCGTTATCCGCGCATGCCCTGAACCGTTCTCAGCCGCTTGCTGCTTGGCGGCTAATAACTCTCCTCGCTCGCTCTACTAACAGAGTGAAAGGTCTTCTCACCACTCTGGCCTCTAGCCGAAGGAGAGCAGCCGTGCGCAATGTTTGGAGAAATCGGGTCGTTCTGGCAGGAGTGCTCGCTCTGGCCACCTTCGTCACCGCCGTGCCGGCCGCGCCGGCACCTGCGGACAGTGGCACCTGGATCGTTCACGAATGGGGCACCTTCCTCGCCGTTCAAGGCTCTGACGGCGGCACCCTCGGCGGCATGGTCGATTCCGAGGAAGCACTGCCGCTGTTCGTGCGCCAGCGCGACCTGGGTGGCCGCAGTCGGGCGAGTTTCATGGCGAAGATGGAAACCCCGGTGACCTACTTCTACACCGACCGGCCGCGCGACGTGCAGGTACGTGTCGAGATGCCCGGAGGCTTGCTAACCCACTGGTTCCCGGACGTGCAGTCGTTCGCGCCGCCGCCCGACAAGCGGAAATCCGCCGTCAAGTCCACCGCCAGCGCCCTCGACTGGGGCACGTTCCACGTCCAGCCCGACACGCGCTTCTTGTCCGCCGGGCAATCCGCGCTGGCGGCCACGGGGCTTCCCCATCTGCTCTGGGTCGGCTCCGAGGACAACTGGCGCTTCGCCCGCGAAACCGATTCGGCTCTGGTAACAACCACTGCCGTGGGAAAGCGCGAACTCCATGAGAAATTCCTGTTCTACCGCGGCCTGGGGTCCTTCGATCTGCCACTGGAAGTACGCTCCGCCGGTCCCGACGATCGCCTGCACGTGCTACTGCACAACCGCGGCGTCCAGCCGTTGCAGGGCCTCTTCGCCATCTGGGTGCATGAAGGTGCTATTCGCTTCGCGGCGCTGGACGACCTGTCGGGCGGCGCGTCCCGCGATCTCGATACCCTGACGACCCTGACGGCTCCCTTGCCGCTGCTCGAAGGAGCGGCGCACGTCAAGCAGGAGGTGGCGCTGGCGCTCGGCCGGGCCGGCCTGTATGCCAGGGAGGCGCAGGCCATGGTCAACACCTGGGATAAAAGCTATTTCCAGACGGAAGGATTGCGCATTTTGGCCGTGCTGCCGCGGCCGGCGGTCGATACCACCATCCCGATCCAGATCAAGCCGGCGCCGGAGCAGCTGGTACGCGTCATGGTCGGCCGCATCGAGGTGCTGACGCCGGAGTGCGAGCGTCGCCTGGAGAAAGCTGTTGGGGATCTCGGCTCTGAGGATGTGGACGCCGCGAAGAGAGCCGGCGCCGAGTTGGAGAAGTTTGGCCGGCTGAAGGAACCCGTCCTGCGGCGCGTGGCAGCTCTGACGAAGAATGCGGTGGTGCGGACCCGGGTGGAAGCGCTCATCGTCAAGGGGACGCCCAAGAAGTGAGCCTGGCCGTACCACAACCTTTCACGAGGGCCGGGGTAGTGTACCTCGGCCCTCGTTCTTGATTCCTGTCTTATTTCACTTCGGGAAAGGTCCCGCAGAGCCTATTATCGGCGTGCATCTCCAGGAGACTGAGTTGATGGACGCGGACCCTGCGCATCTGGCGGCTCTGGAACAACTCGAAGAGCTAACGCTCTGAAAAACTCGCATGACGAATGGAGGCCTAAAACACCTGGCGCTGCTGAAGAAGTTCCTGGTGCTGGACCTCTCGGACACAGAAGTAGAGGAGAACCTGGGATGATCGCCATCACGGAACACGCGGAGGGATGTATCCTGCATGTACGTGCAAAACCGGGAGCCCGCAAGGCGGGCGTGCAGGGTGAACAGGCCGGAGCGCTAAAGGTGGCAGTGACCGCGCCGCCGGAAGATGGGCGAGCCAACAAGGCTTTGCTGGAAGAGTTGCGTGAGGCGCTGGGACTGAAGTGGTCGCAGGTGGAATTGTTTAGCGGGGAGACCAGCCGGGACAAGCGCTTCCTGCTCCGTGGCGTTACGAAACAGGAGTTGGTGGAACGGGTGGCAAAGCTCCTCGGTAGCCGGTAAGGAAGTCCACAGTTCCAATCAGCCAATCTCAAAAGCTAGCTGTGGGCCGTCGAGCGAGATGCGGTAGCGGTTGCGGATATCACGTCCCAGGAGAACAAGCGGCTCCTCGGGTCTGGTGAGAACCTCGACTTCCAAGGCGTCGAGCTGGCGAATTTGCAGTTGCACGAGATAGGTGGGGTAAACGGCTACCCGTCCGCCAAGACCCATGACGGCAACCTGGTCCATCTGGGAGAGTCCGAGTGCCTCCACGATCTGGGCGGGAATTACACTTCGATCCGCCGCTGTGTCGAGTTGGCCGGGTAGGTCGCTGATCTCCTTGGCGCCATCGGGAGAGCGAAGGTTGACATGCACGAACGGCGCTGGCGGCGTGCATTGGCAGTTGTATACATAACAGATCATTATATGCGCTAACTCCGGACAAGCCGCGGGCCTGGGATGCGCAAAAGGGGTTGGGGTTCGTCACTGACGAGACCGACGTAGATTAGTAGGTAGCCATGGCGGCGATAAGCTTCGAGCGCCACGGCCACTTTGCCCTCGCCACTCGCCACCACCTGTTCCTCGTGGACGGCAACAATCGAAGGAAGGCGCGGTATTCCCGATGCCACCTGCTCTCAGGCGGAGTGAGCAGCACGACTTCATGGATCGGCGGGGTGCTCGAATCGCTCATGAGAGATGCCCTGAAGGGAAAACCAGCCACGAACTCACCTTTCTCGATTGTAAAAAGGGCCACCTGCGCCTGCAAGCAGATCAGGCAAACGACTTACTCGCCTCGCGCCGTGCAGACATACGCCTCGAAATTCGCAATCGGCGTGGCTTTATCGACGCCGTGATTGAGGTTGACGATGTGCCGTCGCCCTCCGCCAGCCGCAACGCAACGCCGCGTCGCCCCGGCCACCTGCTCCGGGGTCCCTGCCCGCAACACCGCCTCGTCCACGTTCCCTTGAAACACCAGCCGCGGATAGTCGCGCCGCGCTGCCGCCAGGTCGTGCCGGTTGCCGAGACTGACGACGTCCGCTCCCGACCCCGCCATCAGATCCAGATAGGGACATTCCTTGACGAAGAGGATGCGCGGCACCTTCCGGACGGCCGCGAAAACAGCCTGGTGTCGCGGCTGGGCCCAGGTCTCGTATTCCGCCCGCTCTAGCATGCCGGCCCACGAATCGAAGAGCTGGTACACGTCGGCTCCATCGTGCGTCAGGGTGTCGAGAAAGCGGACGGTCGCCGTGGTCAACCGTTCGAGCAGTTCGTCCCACACCTGCGGCTGTTCCGCGATGAATCGTCGCGTCGCACTCATGTCCTTGCCAGTGCCGATGCAGTACGTCGCCACCGTAAAGGGCGCCCCTGCAAAGGCAATCACCGGAAGCTCGCCCTGCAGCTCCTCCTTCACGCGCCGCAGGAGTTCACGGATGTGGTCGAATCGTTCTGAAGCCGGCTCTGGATCGAGCCGTTGCACGTCGGCCAAACTGCGCACCGCCGGCTCCGGGACCGGCCCCTTGCCCGCACGCAGCACGAAGGGCAGCCCCATGGCGACGGCCAGTGTGGTGATGTCGTAGAAAAGGATGAGCGCATCGACGCCGAAACGCTTCGGTAGCAGCGAGGCTTGGGCCGCAAGTTCGACGTTCTCGGAGAACTCGTAGAAAGGGACCCCGGCGCGCAGACGGTTGAACTCCGGGTCCCAGCGTCCCGCTTGCCGCATGGCCCACACCGGAGCACGCTCCACCGGCTCACCGCACGCTGCCCGGACGAGAAGATGGCGGGATGAAGGGGTGATGGAAGGATGGGATGAAGAAGCATCGCTCATACCGGACCTCGTTTTCTGCTGCATCCGCCGCTCATCCCCTCATCCCATCACACCTTGGTCCCGACATAGAGCGTGGCGATACCCAGGGTCATCGGATACCAGCGGACCTCGGTGAGACCGTGACCGCGCAGACGCTCCGCCAGCGCTGCGCCGTCGGGAAACTCCAGGACGCTGGCAGGCAGGTAGTGGTACGCGTTGTCCTTGCTGCGCGAGATGAACTGGCCCACGCACGGCAGAACGCGACGAAAGTAACAGCGGTAGAGGCCGCCGAAGAGCCAGCTTTTCGGCCGGGAGAACTCAAGGATCGCGACCCGGCCCCCCGCGCGCGTCACCCGCACCATTTCCGCGATGCCGCGGTCGGTGTCGGTGACGTTCCGCAGGCCGAAGGCAACGGTCGTGATCTGGAAACAGTCGTCTGCAAACGGCAGCCGTTGGGCGTCTGCCTCGACGTAGCGAATACGGTCCCCAGCATGGCGGCACCGGGTCTTCTGGTGGGCGCGGACGAGCATCTCGTGACAAAAGTCCGCGCCGACGATCGGCGCCTGCCGGCGTGCGGCCCGATCGTACGCCAGAGCCAGGTCGCCGGTGCCGGTACACAGGTCAAGGATCGGGGCGCCGGCGACCGGCGGCACAAGGCGCGTGGTGCGCCAGCGCCAGTAGCGGTCAATGTTCAGGCTGAGCAGGTGGTTGAGCAAGTCGTAGCTGGGCGCGATGGCGCCAAACATCCGGCGGATGCGCGTTTCCCGCTTATCGACGACCGTGGTGGACACGCCAGCTTCTCCGACCATCCCCTTCGGGCGGTGACGGCATACAACGATAAGAATCGCCCGCTCTGGGGAGTTGTTGTATTGTCCGGTGTCCCGGGTGTCTGTGAGGGGGAGTCATGCTGACAGCGGAAGGATGCCTGGCGCGACGGCGGCGTTTCTGGCAAAACCTCGATCCCCAGCCGGAGAGCGATCATCTTCGCCTGGCCGATCCCATTCATCTCGTCTATCTGGCCAACTGCTACGTCGATCCCTTCAGCCTGGGAGCCGGCTTCGGCGGTTATCTGCTGGTCCGCAAGGACGGCCACGCCAAGCTGATCCACGACAACCGCCTGCCAAAGTCAGTGGAGCAGGCGCACGTCGAGGAGCAGAGCGTGGTGGCATGGTACGACAGCCAGTCGCCAGCCCATGGCCCCCGGCAGCTGGCTCTGCTTGCCGCAGTGAATCCATCCCACACCGGGCTGCGCATCCACGACCGTCCCGGGGACCCCTATGCCGCTACTGTCATCAACACCCTGGCGGCGCTGCGCCGGCAGAAGAATGCCGACGAAATCGCGTTGATGCGTCAGTGCATGCGTGCCACCGAGGCGGGCCATGCCTGGGCACGCGCGAACGTCAAGCCGGGCATGACCGAACTGGACGTCTACTGTGGCGTCAACGCGGCCTGCATCCAGGCGGCGGGGCAGGCTGTGATCGTGTACGGTGACTTCGCCGTGTCACCTGGACCAGCGCGCCGTGGCGGACCGCCGACGAGCCGCACCCTCGAGCCGGGCGACATGTTCATCCTCGATTACTCGGTGGTGATCGGCGGCTACCGCAGCGACTTCACGAACACGCTGGTCGTCGGTGGCGAGCCGAGCACCGACCAGCAGCGACTTTGCGATTTATGCCTGGTGGCCATGGCCGCGGGAGAGCAGGAATTGCGGGCTGGCGCCGCCTGTCTAACGGTCTATGAGGCCGTTCGCGGGGTCTTCGAGAAGGCTGGCACAGCGGAGTATTTTCCGCACCACGCGGGGCACGGCCTGGGACTTACCCATCCGGAGGACCCGTACCTCGTGCGGCATGCCACCCAGACGCTGCTGGCCGGCGACGTGGTCACGCTGGAGCCGGGTCTGTACGTCCCGAACGTCGGCGGTATCCGCATCGAGCACAACTACCTCATCACGCCGCAGGGGTACGAACGGCTCAGCAACCACACGATTGCTCTGCGACAGTAACTTTTCGGCGAGCGGCCGGTGTCAACCGGCCGGTTAACACTGGCCGCTCGCCGAAAAGGTAGTGTCCTTAAGAAAGATGAGAGTTCCGGTCCGCGACCACTCCAGCGAGCGGTTGCCAACCGGAACTCTCGATTCTGGCTCGGCTTCTTATCCCTTGGCCGGCGCCGGCTGGCCACCGTCCTCGCCGGCCGGGCGCGTCGCGCGGCCCATTGCCGGGTTGCTGTCGCCCGTGCGCCCCTCCGGTGTAAAGCGCGCCAGATACTCCGGCATTTCGACGCCGCCGATGTCCTTCATCACCTGCATCATCGGCGGCAGCACGCGGGCCATGTTCTGCAAAAAGTGCGACGTGCTGTTGCCGCTGCCATTGCCGTTGCCGCCGTTCTCCCAGACGACCACCTTGTCGAACTTGATACTGGAGATCGCCTTGGCCGACGCCTCGGCCAGCTTGTCGATGTGCTCGAGCATCAGGAGTTGGAACGCCGGCTGCGAGCCGCCGCAAGCCTCGACGATCTGTCGCAGACCGTCGGCCTTCTTGGCCAGCATCTCGTACTGGCCCTTGGCCTGAGCCTCCAGCTGGGCGAAGATCGCCTTGGCCTGGCCCTCCGCCTCGATTCGCCGCTTCTCGGCCTCTGCTTCCGCCTCGACGATCGTCTTGGCCTTCTCCGCCTTGGCCGGCGCTTCCACTGCCGCTCGCTTCTCCGCCTCGATGCGCTCCGCCTGGGCGAGCGCCGCCTTGGCCATGGCTCGGTTCTGCGCCTCCTGCACGGCCGCCTCGGCCTCGCGCTTGCGCGTCTCGCCGAGTTGGTAGGCCTCGGCTTGCTGCACCTGCAGATTGGCCTGCGCCTTGGCGATCTCCGCCTGGGAGTTGGCCTCGCCGGCGACCGCCTTGGCGTTCGCGTCGGCCAGGGAGATTCGCATCTTCCGCTCGGCGTCCTTGACCTGCGCCTCGCGCTCGAAGTTGGCCGTTTGCTCGCCGATCTTCTGTTCCTTGTCGAGCTGGGCAATGCGCACCGCTTGCTGCCGCTGCGATTCCTTGATCTGCGCGTCTCGTTCCAGGACCGCCGTCTGCTCGCCGACCTTCTGTTCTTTATCCAACTGGGCCAGGCGAATAGCCTGCTCGCGCAGCGCCTCGCGGGTGCCGATCTCACGCAGTTTGCCGGCGGTGGCGACCTGGATCGACCGTTCGCGCTCCGCCTCGGCGACGCCGATCTGGCCGAGCTTCTCCTGCTGGGCAACGTCGATCTTGGCCTGCTGCACGGCCTGCGACGCGGCCTTGCGGCCGATGGCCTCGATGTAACCCGACTCGTCCGTGATGTCGGTGATATTGACGTTGATGAGGACCAGGCCGATCTTCTTCAGCTCCGGCTCCAGCGACGTCTGGATGTTGTGCAGGAACTGCTCGCGGTGGCGATTGATGTCCTGAATGAGCATCGAGGCAATGACCTGGCGGAGCTGGCCGAAGATGATGTGTTCTGCCTGTTTAAGGATCTCGTTCGTATTCAGTCCCAGCAGGCGGATGGCCGCATTCTGCGAGGTTTCCGTGTCGGTGCCGATGGCGACGGTGAAGACGCTCGGCACATTGACGCGGATGTTCTCTATGGACAGGGCGCCCTTGAGGGGGACCTCGATCTGGATCGGTTCCAGGTTGAGGTAGGCATAATCCTGAACGAGCGGCAGGACGAAGGCGGCGCCGCCATGGATGCAATGCGATGAGTTGGTGCCGCCGATCTTGCCGTAGATGACGAGGATGCGGTTGCTCGGGCAGCGCTTGTAGCGGCTGAGCAGCATGACGAGGAAGCTGAACAGGATCAGGACGGCAAAGATTGGGATGACGTACCAGACCCAATCCAGTTCCCCGGCGGGGGATTTCGTTACCTGGGCAAAGAACAGAGCGAGAGACATGGGTCAAACTCCAGAATCGGTTGCGGGAAGAACCTCAACGGTGTCGGAATTGACGATGGCGACCACGACCACCTTGGCGCCGGTGGGCAACTCGCTGTTCGGGGTCATGGCCTGATACTCCATGGTGCGATTTTGCACGGGAACCAGGACCTTGCCCACGCCGGCCTTCTGCCCGGGAATGGTCAGGTAGACGGTGCCGTTCTGACCGACGGCGTGTTCGATGCGTACAGTGCCCTCGGCGCGCAGGTCCAGCAGCGAACGCATCAGGAAGCCGACAAGGAGGAAGGCGCCAACGGCGGCGGCCACGGCCACGGCCAGGGCCGTCGGCCAATTCTCGTCGCCCCACTGCCGGTAGGCTGCCAGGCCGCCGAGGCCGAAGAAGGTCAAGGCGGCGGTCAGGGTGCGAAAGGTCAGTACGCTGGCAAACCAGGTGGCGAAGGTGTCATGGCCGGAGTCGTGGTCAGCATTCAGGTCGTGTGCGTCCAGATGGACCTCGTGCCCGGCCATGTCCATGAGATGGCCCATTCCAAGGAGGCTGAGCAGCACCTGGCACACGATCAGGGTGCCGCCTACGAGGAAGCAGATCAAATAGATCGTGAACATGAGCGCACCTCACCTTGGGCTCGAGGCAGAGCTGCCGCTGGCATTCGCGGGAAAGTGACAGATGATGTCATGATCCCCTTTGCCGGCAGCATCGTCAATGGATTTCCCGCAAAAAACGGCAGCGCCGAGCAGCTTACCCGTGACGGTGGCGTAAGTTGTGCCGTCCTTACAGGGCACGGCGACAGGCGAAGTGGACGAGGATACATCGGACCGCGACGGCCCTGTCTCCTGGGTGTCCTCTCCTCGTTATTCGTCCGGGCCGCAGCGGGCTTTAGCTGCTTGCCGCCGGGTTCAGGAAAGGATCTTCTGCAGAATTCGTGCTGCAGGTCCGCCTTGCATGGACAACGAGTTGGAGCCCGCAGGCTGACCTGCTGACGAGCCCAATTGGACTTGCCTTCGGGCATGACCTAACCTTGCGGTGGAACGAGAGCTTTCTTGCCCCAACCAGAAGGACGCCGCGTGCATACGCTACCCGCCCAGGACGAGGCAGGCACCCCCTCCTCGATCAGACGACCAGACACCGAGCCTTTGCCCGGCTATCGCCTCGTCGAGCTGATTGGCCATGGCGGCCGCGGTGAAGTCTGGAAATGCGCGGCGCCGGGCGGCGTGGTCAAGGCGATCAAGCTCCTCCCGCGCCGGCTTGCCGAGCCGTGCCTCGAAGCGCTGCAGCGCGTCAAGGTGATCCGCCATCCCGCGCTGCTGTTCCTCGACCGCATCAAACTCGTGGACGACAAACTGGTGCTCGTCATGGAACTGGCCGACCGCAACCTGTACGACGTGCTGCGGCAGTGGCAGTCGGCCGGTTCCCAGGGTGTGCCACGCGAGGTGTTGTTGCGTCATCTCCGCGAGGCGGCCGGGGTCCTCGATTTGCTCAACCAGCAGCTCGACCTGCCGCACCTCAACGTCAAACCGGAAAACCTGCTCCTCATCGGCGATCGTCTGAAAGTGGCGGACGCCGGCCTGGCCGCAGCCTGGTCCGCAGCCGAACCCTCACCCTATGAGCCGCCCGAACTGCGCAGCGGCCTGCGCAGCCGCGGCAGCGATCAGTATAGCCTCGCCGTCGTCTGCCAGGAGATGCTCACTGGCCGGCTGCCCGGCGGAGAGGTCCTGGAGGGGTCCGGCCTGAGCGAGCGCGCCCGTGCTGTCCTGGCGCGCGCCCTCCACCGCAATGCGCAGCAGCGCTTCCCCACCTGCGGCGAATTCATCCAGGCCCTTATCGGGGACACGTCCGCACAATCCACCGCGGTCGCGCGCCTCACGCGGACCACTCTCTTCGAGGGGAACGGTCGCGGCATCCCTTCCGCCGGCCAGGACGACCGTCCCGTTGCCGATACCGTCCAGTCCAGCCAGCCCGGCACCTGCGAGGCGCTGCCAGGGTATCATTTCCTGTCCTGCGTGGAACGACAGCCGGGCGGCGAAGTCTGGCTGGTGACACTGCCCGACGGCCGTTCGCGGCGCGCCCGCTTTGTGCAGGGTTTCGGCGACCTCAGTCCGCAACGGCAAGCCGAAGTCCACCAGCGCCTGGCCGGATTGACCCATCCGGCGCTGCTCCGCCAGGAGGCAGCGCGGAGCGAGGCACACCGGCTCATCCTCGTCACAGAATTGCCCGAGTTGCTGCTGCGCGAACGCCTGGCCCGTTGCCAGGCGCAGCGCCTGCCGGGCATTCCGCGTCCCGAATTGCTGGCCTGTCTGAGCGCCGCCGCGGAAGCGCTCGATACCCTGCGACAGGAACACGACCTGCAACACCTTGGCCTCAACCCGAGCAACCTGCTCCTGCAGCGCGGCGGGCTTCTGCTGATGGACTTCGGACTGACGCAGCTTTGCTGGCTGCCGGCGGGGCTGCCGGTGGGACAGTTCAATTATCGCTACGCACCGCCGGAATTGCTCGACGGCCGGCTCAGTCCTGCCTCCGATCAGTACAGCCTCGCCGTGCTGTACGCCGAGTTGCTGACCGGCCAGCATCCTTTCCGCGGCCAATCTCGGCCGCGCAACGGCGCCGAGCGACTGCGACAACGTCCGGACCTTGGCCTGCTATCGGCCGGCGATCGGGAGGCGATCGCGCGGGCGCTGCACCGTGACCCCCGGCGGCGCTTCGACAGTTGCAGCGAACTGGTCCGCGCCCTGGAGGAAGCAACGCGGCGCAAGAAGCGCGACGCCGAGGAGGCAGCCCTTCGTCTGCCCAGCATCATTGCCTGGCCCAGCACGGAGGTCGAAGCAGCCGAGCCCGCCGCGCCGTTGCCGACCCTGGAACAAATGCTGCCGCAGCTGCTCGCGCAGGCGGCGGGCCCGTTCCAGGTGCAAGAGTATCAGAGTATCCGGTATCTGCTCCATCCGGGACGGTTGCTCCAATACCGCTGTGCCGCCTGGCTCCCGCCTGGCGTCGCGCACTTGAAACTCAACAGCTTTGCACGCCAGTGGCAGGCGCTGCCCATCCACTGCGACGAGGTGCGTCTCGTCTTTCACATGTTCCTGACCGGCAGCCTCTGGCAGCGCTGCCTCGGTAAACAACTCGGCCTGGAAGTGGCGATCGACCTGCGGCAACCGGCGCCTCCGATGGTCAAGATGACCGAGGTGAGCGTCCAACTGAAACCACTGGGCGGGACGCGGGAACAGGCGGCTCAGCTACTGTGGCAAATGGGGCCGCGCGTGCTGGAGAGTCTGCGCGGCTATCTGCAAGCCTGTCCGGAACAGCGTTTGCAGCCGCGGCTAATGTGCGAGCAGCCGGTGCGGGTCTCGACGGTCGCTTCGGGAATGCGCCTGGCGACCCCGGTGGCGTGTCATGGCAAGGACATTTCGCCGACCGGCATTGGCTTCTTTTTGCCCGACCAGCCGACGGGGCGCCAGGTTTATCTCAACATGGGCCCGGACCCGGCCGCGGCATCGCTGGGCGTCCTGGCCCGTATCGTGCGCGTGCAACCGTGCGGCGATGGCTGGTATGAAGTCGGCGCAGCGTTTCCGATTGCTGAGGCGCCGAAGCGCTAACAAGGCCGCTGCCAAACTTCGGCGGTGGTGCGGGCCAAGCGGCCATTGAGCACATCTGGGTTGTTTCTCCGGTTGAAGGGTGAGCGGGTTCGTCCGGATCCGGCAATTCGTCAGAGTGCGAGTCCCCATCGATGCCCTCCGAAGGTTCGGTCAGTCAATGGCTCGTCGGCCTCAAGGCGGGCGAGCCGGACGCGGCCCAAAAGCTGTGGGAGCGCTATTTCCGCCGACTGGTCGGCCTGGCACGGCTCAAGCTGCAAGGTGCGCCGCGGCGGGCGGCCAATGAGGAAGACGTCGCCCTGAGCGCCTTCGCTAGTTTCTGCCGGGGCGTCGAGCAGGGTCGCTTCTCGCAGCTGGACGACCGCGACAACCTCTGGCGTTTGCTGGTCGTGCTGACCGCCCGTAAGGCGTGGCGGCTGCTGCGCCGGGAAGGCCAAAAGAAGCGGGGCGGCAGCACGCAAGCGGAAGCGACCGACGTGGACCTGGACGCTATTGTCGGCCCGGAGCCGACGCCGGAGTTCGCCGCGCAGGTCGCCGAGGAGTACCGCCGACTGCTGGCCAGCCTCGGCGACGCGGAGCTGGAGTCGGTGGCGCTGGAGAAGTTGGAGGGGTATACCAACGCCGAGATCGCCGCGCGCCTTGGCTGTGCGCCGCGCAGTGTGGAGCGGAAGCTGCAGCTGATTCGCAGCATCTGGGAGGAAGAGTATCCGCCATGAGCGACACGGCGCGGAACGGCAGGGCGTTGCCCACAGCCCTGGCCCGGCGCGTGGACCAGGCGTGCGACCGCTTCGAGGCCGGCTGGAAGACCGGCGGGTTGCCGCGCATTGAGGAATACCTGGGGGCGGCGAGGGAGCCGGAGTACTCCGCCCTGGTCCGGGAGCTGATCCTGCTCGACATCTATTACCGCCGGCGTACGGGTGAGTTCCCCTCTTCGGCGGACTACCTGGGCCGTTTCCCGGGGATCGCTCCGGCGTGGCTGGCTGACGCCCTTGCCGAGCGGGCCGATGCGGGTGCTGGCGGGTCGTTCCCGTCGAGTTGCCACCTGGCCGGCGAAACCCAGGTAATTGCCAGCACTGCGCCTCTGTTGGCTGTCGGGCAATCCTTCGCGGACTATGAATTGCTGGAGGAACTGGGCCGGGGCGGCATGGGAGTGGTCTATCAGGCCCGGCAGAAGAGCCTCAACCGACTGGTTGCTCTGAAAACCATCTTGGCCGGGGCGCATGCCGGCCAGGGGGAGGTGGCCCGCTTTCTCGCCGAGGCTGACGTGGTTGCCCGGCTGCAGCATCCAAACATCGTCCACATTCACGAGACCGGCAGACAGTCCGGTCTCGTTTACCTGTCGCTGGAGTACGTTAGCGGAGGCAGCCTGGCTCGCCGGTTGTTGCAGGCCATGCCATTGCCGCCCCGTGAGGCGGCCGCCCTGCTGGAGAAGTTGGCCAGGGCCGTTCACTACGCGCACCAGCGCGGGATCGTGCATCGCGATCTGAAGCCGGCCAACGTGCTGCTCACCGAGGACGGCACCCCGAAGATCACCGACTTCGGCCTGGCCAAGGCGGAGCGCCCCGAACTTACCACGACAGGCGCGATCCTGGGCACCCCAGCTTACATGGCCCCCGAGCAGGCCGCGGGAGACAACCGCGCGGTTGGTCCGGCGGCCGACACTTACGCGCTGGGAGCCATCCTGTATGAAATGCTCACCGGCCGGCCCCCTTTCCGCGGCGCCACCGTGCTCGAGACGCTCGAACAGGTCACCACCCAGGAGCCGGTACCCCCAACCCAACTCCGGGTGCGGACGCCGCGCGATCTGAGCACGATTTGCCTGAAGTGCCTTCAGAAGGAGCCGGGACGGCGGTATGGCAACGCGGCAGAACTGGCCGAGGACCTGCGCCGCTTCCAGGCCGGGGAGCCGATTCGTGCCCGGCCGGTAGGAACGCTGGAGCGGGCATGGCGCTGGAGTCGTCGCAATCCGGTGCTCGCCTCGCTGAGTACCCTGGTGGTGCTGTTGCTCGTGTTTGTGGCCGTTGGCTCCTCGCTGATGAACTGGCGGCTGGGGACGACCGTGCGCGAGGTGGCCGCGGCCAAGGAGGAGACGACCGGCCGGCTGTGGCAGGCGCTGGTCGAACAGGCGCGCGCCCGGCGGCTCAGCCGGCAGCCAGGGCAGCGGTTTCTGAGCCTCGAAGCCCTCGACCAGGCGGCCGCCCTGCGCCGCGAGCCCGGCCTGCGCAACGATTACCTCGCCTGTTTCGCTCTGTCCGACCTGCGGCGGGTCCAGGAGTGGGACGGTAGCCCAACCGGGACCAACTGCTACGTCTTCGATGGGCTCCTGGAACGTTACGCTCGCTCCGACTGGCAGGGGCGCGTCAGTATCCGCGACCTGGCCACAGATACGGAACTCGCTCACCTCGACGGATTCAACGCCCCGACCTGGCTGCGCTTTAGCGCCGATGGCCGGCGACTGGCCGTTTGGTCCAACCCCGAGCACTCGCCTGGGGGCCATCTCCAGGTATGGGAGGTGACAGCGTTGTCCGCGGTGCAACGTCTGTTCGAGGTGAACGGGGTCAGTCCGAACAGCGTGGAATTTGCCCCCGACGCTCAGCTGCTGGCCTTGCGGCACGTCTCCGGCGTCCTCCGGGTGTACGCGGTGCCGTCGGGCCGGCTATGTCGCCAGTTCGAGATTGCCACCGTCGGCATGCCCGCCTTCCATCCGCACGCTCCTCTGCTGGCCTGCAGCGCGGATGACGCAGTGCAGTTGTTTGACCTGGCTGCCGGCACCAGGCAATGCTGCATTTCCCAGGAGGAACCGCCCGAGGCGTTGGCCTGGGACCCAGTGGGGAACCTGCTGGCCGTCGCAAGCAGGAGCGGGCGGATCCACCTTTGGGATGTGCCGGCCGCCAGAGAGGTGCGCGTGTTGCCCGGTCACCGAGGCGGCCACGTCGAACTGGCCTTCAGCCATCGCGGCGACTTGCTGGCCAGTCAGGGTGAGGACGGTGTCCTGCGTCTGTGGTCTCCTTTCTCCGGCGCGCTGCTCGCCACCGGCCCATGGATCACTCCCGGCTTCAGTCCGGATGACCGCCGGTTGGCGGCCTCCAGCCACGGCACCCATATTTGCATCTGGGAAACACACATCAGCCGCGACTACCGTACGCTGGCTCCCAGCAGGGGCCGGCTCCGCTGCAGCGGAGCCATCCATCCGACCGGACGCCTTCTCGCAGTGGCGCTGAGCGATGGCGTCGGTTTGTGGGACCTGACCCGCGAGCGAGAATTGTCAATCCTGCCGGGCAAGGACGTTCGGGCAGTCCTCTTCGAGCCGTCGGGATCCTTGCTGGCCAGCACGGCGGACGGACTATTCCGCTGGCGCGTTCAGGGCGACGCCCAGTCTCCGGCCATGCCGCATTTCGGTCCGCCCGAGGTACTGTCGGGATTTGACCCGGGGGAGGGGCTGGCAAGCAGCGCGGACGGGCGGGTCGTCGCCTGTGCGCAGGGCTGGGGAGCGCTGGTGCGGCACGCGGATCGACCAGGCGAGTTAGTCCGGCTCAGCCCGCACGAGCAGGCGCATTTCGTGGCCGTGAGCTCGAATGGTCGCTGGGTGGCCACCGGCACCTACGAAGGCGCCCAGGTAAAAGTCTGGGACGCCCGCACCGGGAAACTTGCGACAGCATTGCCGCTCGGCAGTGCCGCGCGCCTTGTCTTCAGTCCCGATGGCCGTTGGTTGGCGACCGATTGTGCCGGCCGGCGCTTGTGGGCGGTCGATACCTGGCAAGAGCGCGTGCTGCCGGCCGCCGAACCGTTCTACCGCCTGGCGTTCTCGCCCGATGGCCGGTTGCTGGCTGGTGAGACCTACAAAGGTGTCGTCTGTCTCACGGACCCCGAGAGTGGGCACGAATACGCACGGTTGGAAGATCCCAACCAGGATCATGCACAGTGGAGCGCATTCGTGCCGGACGGCACGAAGCTGGTAACCCTCTGCACCGACAGTCAAGCGATCCATATCTGGGACCTGCGTTCCCTGCGCCGCCAGCTGGCGGAACGCGGCCTGGATTGGGACCTGCCGGACTACCCACCGCTCGATGCCGGCGCCGTGCCCCCCTGAAAGGTCCGCGGACTTCGCACAAGGTCTTCATGCCCGGATTGACACGGCAAGACAGCTCAGAACAATAGAACAAATCTGCCCATGCCGCGACGAGCCGCGCACACAGTCTGCGCAGGAAATCCGCGGGCCATTCTTCTGGAGTGCCGATGGCCGCCGAGAAAGCCCTGGCCCTGGTGGTACGAACCACCGACTGGAGCGAAACCAGCCGCATCGCGACGCTCTGGACCCGTGAATTCGGCAAGGTGCGCGTCCTGGCGAAGGGCGGCAGGCGGCTTAAATCCAACTTTGAAAGCTCTCTTGACCTGCTCGCGGTATGCAGTATAGTCTTCCTCCGCAAATCATCGAGTAGTCTGGACCTGTTGACGGAGAGTCAGCTCGTCCGCCGCTTCGCTCGTCTCCGCAACGACCTGCAAGCGCTGTACGCGGGCTACTACATCGCCGAAATGCTGGCCGATTGGACCGAGGATTACGATCCCCATCCCGCACTCTTTGATGAGGCCCTGGACGCGCTGGAGGTACTGGGAGAGACCGGCGTTCTACCGGGATTGCGAATCGCACGTTTTGATCTGGTATTGCTGCACGAGCTGGGCTATAGCCCCGTGCTGGAGGCGTGCGCCGGCTGTAACGCTCCGCTGGACGAGTCGGCGCCGCTGTCCTTCAGCCCGGCGGCGGGGGGCGTGGTCTGTCACGCCTGCCAGGGGAAGCACCGGGAGCGCCGGCCGCTGTCGCCCGCGGCCTGGGAAGCCTTGCGGACGCTCGAGAATTCGGGGGAAGCATGGCGGCGCGACTGGGCCCCGGAGGTGCGCAAGGAGTTGCGCCAGGTCCTGGGCCAGTACGTGACCTATCTGCGAGGTCGCCGGCCGCGCCTGCTGTCTTATCTGGGGAGTTGACGGCCGTGAACAACGGACAAGGAAGAAGCCAAAAGGAATCGGGAAGAAGGCAAAGCTGGGGAGTGCACGGCCTGCTGCGCAGTTCCTGCTACGTTTTGCCCTTGTCCTTTTTCCTTGGCACTGCCAGCGGCTGTACCTGGGACATTTGGTCTCTGAACAAGCCGGCCCCACCGCCGGGACCGGCCGATAGCCTCGTGCTTCGCGGCGACGGTCTCGAGGCGGACAAGCCATCGGGCGATACCAAGGTGGCCGCCGACCTGGCCGGCGCCCACGAACTCTATCGCCGCGCCGACTACAGCAAGGCCGCCCGACTGTTCCGCGTCGTCGCCGATAACCAGAAGAACCCGCCGGCCGTCGCCGAGGAAGCCCGTTATTACCAGGCCGAGTGCCTGCGCCAGGAGGGGCGCTATCCTGATGCCGCCGACTGGTACGTCAAGATGCTCAACGATTTCCCCTCGGGCAGCTACCGCGAACAGGCGACGCAACGGCTCTTTGACATCGCCAATTTCTGGCTCGAAGACACGCGCAAGGAAATGGTGGAGAAAAAGGAGCGGCGTGAGGGCAAGCGCTGGTTCGTCGATCAACATTTCTTCAACTGGGACAAGAGCAAGCCGCTGCTCGACGAGGAAGGTCATGCGATCGAAAAGCTGGAGCAGGTGCGCTACAATGACATGATGGGGCCGCTCGCCGACAAGGCCCTGTTCCTGATGGGCAGCGTCAAGTTCTTCAACGAGGACTACCGCGACGCCGACCATTATTTCAGCGAACTGGTCGAGATGCATGCGAACAGTTCGTTTGCGCCGCAGGCGGTCGAACTGGCCATCATCAGCAAGCACTTGAGCACCGGCGGCTCGGACTACGATGGCCGTAAGGTCGCCGAGGCGCGGCGGCTGGTCCACACGGCGATGGATAAGTATCCTGAACTGGCGGACAAGAAGGGAGACTTCCTGCGGCGACAGATTATCGGCATCACGCTGCAGCAGGCGGAGAAGGATTACAAGATGGCCGAGTTCTACCGGCGCACCGGCCATCCGGAATCGGCCTATTTCTATTACGAGATCGTGCGGCGGCGCTATCCGGGGACGAAGTTCGCCGACCTGGCCACCGAGCGCATGCACGATGTGCGAGCCGAGGCGGAAAAGAGCGGAGCGAGCACGCTGCCCCCGCCGCCTCAGGGTGGATCCGCGGAGCCGATCGCGCCCGGCCAACCGCTCGAGCGGCCGGAGACCGCGCCGATGCCGCGGCCGGTGACGCCGTCGCTAGAAGTGGCGCCGCCGCCTCGCCCACTGAATTTGCCGTGAGCCGCCTACACGTGTGGCGATTCTTCGGAAGAGAGGAGGCGTCGTGACCCCGGCCAAACCCAGTCCGACCATGGTGTCCCGTATTGCGGCGCGGCGGCGTTTCCTTGCTCTGCTGCCGTGCCTGCCGGTCCTGTTGGCTTCCTGCGCCGAGGGAGGCCACTTCAGCATCCTCGGTTACACCACGCAGCCGAACTACGACACGAGCATTCGCACCGTCCGCGTGCCGGTCTTCAAGAACCTGGCGTTCCGGGACAGCACTCGCGAGGGGATCGAGTTTCAGCTGACGCAGGCAGTGATCCGCGAGATCGAGCTGAAGACACCTTACAAGGTCGTAGGCGGCGATTGCAACGCGGACACGGAGTTGCAGGGCACGATCACTGTGTTCGGCAAGAATGTCATCAACCGCAACCAGTTGAACGAGGTGCGCGAGGCAGAGACGACGCTGACATGTGAGATCGTCTGGCGCGACCTGCGCACGGGTGAGATTCTGTCGCAGCCACCGAAGAAGCTAGACGCGTTGCCGCCTTTGGCCGACTTGCCGCCGGGCGCCAACGTGCAGCTAAGGAAGCCGGTCATCGTGAGTTCGGTAGCCAGCTTTATTCCCGAGGTGGGCGAATCGCTCACGACGGCGCGCAAGAAGAATATCGACAGGCTGGCAACGCAAATCGTGAACGAGATGGAGAAACCCTGGTAGTCCTCGGGACGATGGACCAAGGACATGCTTCACGAGTGGCACCTTTCGGAGCGCGTCCTGCGCATCGATCAGCGACCGCTGGTCATGGGCATCGTCAACGTCACCCCCGACAGTTTCTCTGACGGAGGCCGTTTTGCCGAGACCGACGCTGCCATCGCCCACGGTCTGGCCCTGGTTCGCCAGGGAGCGGACATCCTTGACATCGGCGGCGAATCGACCCGACCGCGCGCGCAGCCGGTGGAAGCGGCGGAGGAATTGCGCCGCGTCCTGCCGGTCGTCGAGGGCCTGAAAGCGCAGACGGACGTGCCTCTTTCGATCGACACGTCGAAGGCGGTCGTCGCCGAGGCATGCCTGGCTGCTGGGGCCCATGTCATCAATGATGTGACGGCGCTGCGCGGCGACGCGAACATGGCCGCGGTCGTCCGGATGCATCGGGCCGGCGTGGTCCTCATGCACATGCAGGGGACGCCGGCCACCATGCAAGAAGCGCCGCACTACGAGGACGTCGTCGCCGACGTTGGTCATTTCTTCCAGGAGCGCTTGCGAGCAGCGGCGGATCTCGGTATACCCGCCGAATGCCTGGTGCTTGACCCGGGCATCGGCTTCGGCAAGACGGAGACGCACAACCTACGATTGTTGGCGCACCTGGACGTTTATCAGCGTTTTGGGCGGCCCGTTCTGCTCGGGGTGTCGCGCAAGGGCTTCCTGGGCCGGTTGCTCGGCCGTCCAATGGAGAAGCGAGCGATCTGCTCCGTGGCGGCGGTTTGTTACGCTCTGCGCCAGCAAGCAGTGCAGGTGGTACGCGTTCACGACGTCGAGGAAACCTGCGATGCCGTAATCCTGTTCGCAGCCATCCGCCAGGCGGGCGCGGACTGACTTACAAGAGGCCCCGAGAAGCAGCGGAGAACATCTTGGGGGATCGGTTGACACACCTGTACGAATCACTGGGTCCGCGCGATCTGGTCGAGATCGGCATTCTGGCCGCGGCCATCTTTGCGATCCTGCGCTTTCTGGGCAAGACGCGCGGCGCTGGCATGGTGCGCGGCCTCGGCATGGTCGTCGTTGGTTTGTTCCTTGTCGCGCAAGTGGTCATCGCCAGTTTCGACCTTACCGTTCTGGGCCGGGTCCTCGACTACCTGTTGACGACGGCGCTGGTAGGCCTGCTTGTGATCTTTCAGCCCGAACTGCGTCGCGGCCTGATGGTGCTGGGCCGATATCGCGCGTTCCGCTATTTCGTGCCGGCGCCGCACCATCCGATCGCCGACAAGCTTTCCGACGCTGCCGAGGCGCTCTCGCGCGAATGTGTGGGCGCGCTGGTGGCCATCGAGCGTGAGGTGGCGCTGGCTCCCTATGCGGAGACCGGCCAGCGCCTCGATGCGGAGATTTCGCCATCGTTGATCCGTTCCCTCTTTTCCCCGCACAGCCCGCTGCACGACGGCGCGGTGATCCTGCGCAACGGCCGCATTGCCGCGGCAGCGTGTCAGTTGCCGCTCGGGCTGCCGCCGGAAGGTTATCGCGGCCACATGGGTATGCGCCATCGCGCCGCCCTGAGTATGAGCGAGGAAACCGACGCGGTGCTACTGGTCGTCAGCGAGGAGACCGGGCGCGTGTCGTTGGCGATCAGTGGCCGGCTGGAACCCGTGCCGCGCGAGAATCTGTCCCGACGATTGGCGGCTCTTTTGAGTAAACCATGACCCATTCATGTCGCTTAGCCGCGAGGCGCAGAGGAGCGCGGTCTTCGTGCTCCGCTCCGCGTCGCGGCTAAACGGTAGAAGTCGATGGCTCGCATGCTCGATCGCACTCTTTCCGCCCTGGTGGCCTTGAGTCTCGCGTTCCTCGTCTGGCTGTACGCGCGCAGCCGCGACCAGGAAGTTCTCGACAACGTGCCGCTGCCGGTCCACGTCAACCTGGCGAAGAGCCAGGTGGAGCAATATCGCCTCGAGGTGCCGGAACCGTGCCAGGTGCCAGTCTCCTTCACGGGCCCGCCAGCCCGAATCCGTGAGCTGCGCGGCCTGCTCCAGCGCGGCGAACTGCGCGTCAATGTCACGCTCACGGTGCCGGAGGAACGCCTGCACGATAGCCGTTACCTCGAAGCCGTCCGCGTCGATGCCGCCGACGTGCATGCTCCGCCTGCTGTAACGCCGATGCTGGTCGAGGGCCGCAATCGCATTCCGGTGACGCTGCATCGTCTCGTCGAGCGTCATCTGCCGGTGCATCTCGATTCCTGTGGCGACGAGCGCATCGCCAGTTACACCGTGGACCCGCCGAACGTGCTCGTTCATGGTCCCGAGGAGGTCCTGGACCGCCTTCGTTCCATCCCGACGCAGCCCTACCTGTTGCCGGATCGACCCGAATTGCCGGCCAGCGAGCAGAAACTGACGGGGGAGGGGGTGCCGCTGGTGCAGGAGATCGACGGCCGTTCGATCGACGTGGCACCGGCCACCGTGACAGTCCACGTCACGTTGCAACCGCGGAAGAAGCTCTACGAGTTGGATGTACCAGTTCATTTTCTCTGCCCGCCGAATTTCGGGCTGCGGCCGCGCCTCGACGGCGACAACCGCGAGGGGCGGGTGCGTGTTACGGTGGAGGGACCGACCGGAGAGGAGTTGCCGGCGGTGCTGGGTTTCGTGGACCTGACGCGGCAATCCTTCGAGCCGGGGCTGCACCGCGAGCCGTTGCGCCTACAATTACCGAAGGATTTCCAGGCAGTGCGAGATACCCCGCCGCGGATCGCGTTTCGGCTCGATGTGCCGGAGCCGGCCGCCGAGGGTGTGGGCACCGTCCACGAACCATGAGACCAGCCCGCAGTGCTGGCAAGGATAGAGAAAAGCCCTTGTGGGCGCTGCGGGCGAGTGAGACACCGAACGCCGACCATGTCACATCCTGCAACTACCATGGCCAACGACACCGACCTGGCCGCCTATTGTGAACAACTTGGCCGCCAGGCTCGGGCCGCATCGCGCCTGCTCGCCACGGTTCCCGGCGGACGTAAGGATGCCTGGCTTCATCGGGCCGCTGACGCCCTGGAGGCGCAGAGCGACGCGATTCAGGAAGCCAACGCCCAGGACGTCGCCGGCGCCTACGACGTCGGCCTCACCAGCGCCCAGAAAGATCGTCTCCGCCTCACCCCGGAACGCATCCGGGCCGCGGCGGCCGGGCTGCGCGAGGTGGCCGCCCTGCCCGACCCCATCGGCCGCGTCCGCGACAGCAACGTCCGGCCCAACGGCCTCCGTGTCGATAAGGTCGGCGTGCCCCTCGGCGTCATCTTCCTCATCTACGAGTCGCGGCCGAATGTCACAGTCGATGCTGCCGGACTGTGCGTCAAGAGCGGCAACGCCATCATCCTCCGCGGCGGCAAGGAAGCACTCCACTCCAACAGCGCGCTGCACCGCATCCTGCAAGATTGCCTCCGCGCCTCCGAACTGCCGCCCAACGCCATGCAACTCGTGACCACGACCGACCGCGACGCCGTGGGACACCTCCTGTGTCTCAGCGAGTTCATCGACCTGGCCATCCCGCGCGGGGGTGAGGCTCTCATTCGCCGCGTCGCTGAGGAAGCGCGGATGCCGGTTCTCAAGCACTACATGGGCAACTGCCACGTCTACGTCGATCGCCTGGCCGATCTCGCCATGGCCGAACGGATTTTGCTCAATGCGAAGTGTCAGAAGCCGGGCGTGTGCAACGCCTGCGAAAGTCTGTTGGTCCACCGCGACGTGGCCGAGGCGTTTCTGCCGCACGCGGCCGCCACCCTGCGCCAGCGCGGCGTCGAGCTGCGCGGCTGTGCAACGACGCGGCTGCTGGTTCCCGAAGCGCGGCCGGCGACCGAGGAGGATTACGCGGCCGAGTATCTCGACCTGATCCTGTCCGTGAAGGTGGTCGAGGGACTTGAGGAGGCGCTCGAGCACATCAACCGTTACGGCTCGCAGCATACGGAGTGCATCGTCACGAACGACCTGCCGGCGGCCAGGCGGTTCACGGCGGCGGTCGATTCCTCGGCGGTGCTGGTAAACGCCAGCACCCGCTTCAACGACGGTTACGAGTTCGGCCTGGGCGCGGAAATCGGTATCAGCACGGACAAACTCCATGCGCGCGGGCCGTGCGGTTTGCTAGAATTGACGAGCTACAAGTACATCGTTTATGGTGAAGGCCAGGTGCGCGAGGAGTGACGCGCTCCGCTTTCTCGACATTCTTGCGTCCCGTCGGGCCACAGGCGCACGCGTTATGGACATGGCGCAGGTCGTACTGGTCATGGCCGTCCTGCTGCCAATGCTCTTGGCGGCGGCCTTTTTGCTAGGACGGCATTTGCACAGCCGGCAGTTCCTCAGCGGGGAACTGTCTCCGGTCAGTCGCCAGCACATCGACCTTTTCCAGGGCGGTCAGCTCAGCGAGGCCGCCGTCGAGAGCGCCAAGGCCCGCATCCGTACGTTGCTCGAGCGCGGCGAGGTGGCGGCCGTCGAGGCCAGCCTGCGACCCGGCACGCAATACGTCGTCCAGATTCGCGCCCTGGCCGAGCTGGGCACCGAGGACGCCGGCCGCATCCTCGAACGCCAGCTCCAGCGCCGCCTGACGGAAGACCAGCTCGAACAAGCGTGGTACTGGATCGACCTGGCCAACGGCCTGCGCAGCCTGAACCGTTCGCAGAGCCTGCCGCACCTGCTTCGTTGCGCCGAGGCGGCCGGCGACCTGCCGCTTGGGCACTTCTTCGCCGCCGAAACCGTCTGCTTCCTGGGCTTCTCCGGTTACGTTCGCCAGGCCGACACGCCGCTGGGCCGGGCTGCTCTGCGTGTCCTGCACCGTTCGCTGGAGGGATTGCGCTCCGGCGTGCAGCCGCAGATCGTCGCCGAGGCCCGCCTGGGTGAAATCATCGAGAATCTCTGGGACGATCGTGCGGAAGCAATCAATGCGCTCGTGGTGCGCGTCTTTGCCGAGTCGCTGCGTCTGCTGCGCCGCGCGCCGCACGCCGAGGCGATCCTGGGTGGCGAGGCGGCGGAACAGGAAGCGTTTTCCTGGCAGATGTCTCGCCTGGCGGCCCTGGAGCCGGTGCTCGCCGACTACCTGGAGGAAGCGCCGGGCCAGCTGGCCGAGGCGCTCGCGGACTCCGCGGGACATTCGCAAGTTCAGCGCGACCTGCTCCAGGCCCTCGCCGATTTGCGCGGCGACGCCGCGGATACACTGCTGCCGTTGCTGGAGCGGGGCGCGTGCGTCCACCCGGACCTGGCGGTGGAGGTACTGACCTGGTCGCACGATCCGCGTGTCGGGCCCTGGCTGCGTGCGTGGGCGGCCAGATCGGTGCCGATGGATCGTCGCGCCTTGAAGCGGCGCCGCCTGTTGCCGCCGCGCCGCCCGTCGGTGCCCGCCGAGGCGCCGTACCGTGCCATCTTGCGCTCGCTGCGCGGCCATCCTTCGCTGGAGACGGAAGCGTTCCTCGTGCTTGCGGCCCGCGATTGGGATCCGACGTATCGCCAGGCAGCCCTGAGTAGTTTGGGCTGGTGGGAACCGCTGCGCCGCGCGGACGTGTTGCAGACGTTGCAAGATGGCCGGCGCGATCCGAATCCCGAGTTGCGCCAGACAGCCCGCGCCGCTCTGGCTCGGCTTGGGGAACGGCAGTCGCTGCAATGGTTCCGGCAAACGCTCGTCAGCGAGGACTCCCAGCGCGTTCACGAGTCGCTGCAAGTCGTGGCGGCCGAGGGACTGGCGCTGCTGTGGCCCGATGTCGATCGCTTGGCCGACGCCGAGGATCCGGACGTCGCCCACCATGCCCGCGAGGCGCTGGAGCGCCTGTGTGAGGACATGGATCGCCGCCGTTCTTGACCCTTTTTCGTGGACGTTTTCTCTCCCATGTCCCTTTACTTTCTGGTCCTGGACGCAGCGACCTATCATCACGAGTTGCTCCCTGCGCTCTCCGCCGTCTGGCGACAACACCGCTTCGAGCTCTGCCGTGCGTTGTGTACCAATCTCCTGCCGGCCGTTCGTACTTTTGCCGAGCGTTACCACACCAGCCCGGCGGAGGAACCGTTTCTGCTGCACCTCACGGGGTCGGGACCGGCCCCCGTCTTCGATCGTGACCTGTGGCGTCTTCTCGTTGGCGAAGTCCTGCTCTACGCGGCAGTGGACGTGCCGGAGTTCCAGACGGCGCCGCGGACCCTCGGCTGCCTGCTTGGCGCGGGGACGATCGAGGGCCGGGCGCGCGAGCAGTTCACGCCGATCGAGCAGGCCCACCACGGCAGCCGTGACATCTGTTTCGGCGGCTACTATCGGCCGGAGCACGCCGGCTGGAATGACGCCGCTGACGTGGCCCGCCTGGCGGGATACCTGGCCGGCGTCGCTCCAGAGCGCTGGACAGTGGCGGACCTGGCTGCCCTGCCCGAGTTGGCCGACCACGAGGATCGCGTGGCGGACCTGGGCTATGCTTGTGAGCGTCTGGAGGCCCTGCGCAACCTATACGAGCGCGCCGCTACACAGGGCCAGATCATCGTGTGCGAACTGCTCTGATCCTGCCGGAATTGCTGAAGTTGCCGAACTTGCCGGCCGATGACAGGTGTGGTGGCAACCAGGGGAGGCACGGCATGCTGAGGAGATGGCGGCGGCGCTGGCTGGCGGCAGTCCTGGGAAGTACGCTCCTCCTTGGGTGCGAGCGGTCCGTGGTCCGTCCGACCTATCCACCCGATCCGCTGTTCCTGGACAAGCATCCAGTTGCAGGGAAGGCAGAAACGGCCCGGCCACTGCTGGCCCATAACGAGCCGGTCGCGCCACCGCTGCCGGCAACCGCGGTGGCCACGGCGCCGCGCGATCGGTTGGCCACTGTCAAGCTCACGCCCATGCCCGGGGGACCGGTGCAGGCGATACCGACCGTCCGCACACACGAGACACTCGTACCCCCTGCAACGCCGGTGTCACGGCAACAGGAGCAGGGAAGCAACGAGTATCTTCCAGACAACCATCGCTAGTAGAGAAGACATTTCTACGTGTGAATATCCAAATATCAAAAACCTACTCGTCTACTTGACACCTGCACTTTCCCAAAAAGCCTAATTCCGAGTGTGGAGATCGCTTGAGGA
>JRHI01000986.1_pt1 | contig 27235 bp, 25 predicted proteins | sample 215371 | NCBI WGS metagenome assembly JRHI01 (sample SAMN02929681, study PRJNA255918) | sediment metagenome | biome: cave system; feature: Ice Cave; material: Sediment; isolation source: sediment from deep within a dark volcanic ice cave with no known source of... ...
GCCACGAGTGCAGACCGCGTTGATCAGTCGGGATCTGCCGGGGCAGCGGCCGGTGACCGAACTCGCCGAGGCGATGCGCTCCGCGGCGCAGGATCGCCTCGGCGCGTCCCGGGCAGCGCCGAGCGGCCGGGCCGCCGCTGTAGCCGTCGCGGAAGCCCGGCAGCTGCGCAGTGGTTGTGCCTGCGTGCTGGCATTGCTGGTCTTCGGTGACGGCGACGCGCTGCGGGCGGTGGCGGCCCGCCCAGGCGTACGCGCGGTGCACGCCGCTTTCCCGGACACGCCGCTTCAGGACCTCGCGATCTCCCCGCTGCTGCCCGAGCAGGTCTACCTGGCGGGACCTGTACCTGATGACGGGCAGGTGCCGGCTGATCTCGCCGGCAGGTAGAAGGTGATCGCTCACGGAATGAGGCCTACGCACGATGCGAACGCGGCTGGTGCGGACCGAACCGTTTTGGGCACTCAAGATGGTGTGATGAGTACTGGGTCGGAACACCCCATCGCTGGCGAGGCCGCTTACCCGCGGCGTTGGCGAGCCCTCGCGGTGACCCAGCTGGCGGGTTTCATGGGCCTGCTGGACGTCAGCATCGTCAACGTCGCGCTACCCTCCATCCAGCGAAGCCTCGGCGCCTCGGCAGCGCAGGTGCAGTGGGTGGTGTCCGGCTATGCGCTTAGTTTCGGGCTCGTGCTGGTGGCGGGCGGGCGGCTGGGTGATGCCCTGGGTCGGCGACGGATGTTCCTCGTCGCACTGACTGGATTCGTCGTGACCAGCGCACTGTGTGGGGCGGCTCCCAGCGCGGGCTGGCTGGTCGCGGCCCGGCTGCTGCAGGGGGTCACCGCGGGAATGCTCACCCCGCAGAACTCGGGTCTGATCCAGGTGCTGTTCCGCGGCGCGGAGCGGGGCAGGGCGTTCGGCATCTTCGGCGCGACGGTCGGGTTGTCCACGGCGGTCGGACCGGTGCTCGGCGGCCTCATCCTCACCGCGGCGGGCGAGCAGGAGGGCTGGCGGTGGGTCTTCTACGTCAACGTTCCGATCGGCCTGATCGCTTTGGTAGCGGCGTGGCGCCTGGTGCCGTCTCGGCAGCGCAGCGGAGCTCCGGTGGCGTCGCAGATCGACGTGGTCGGCGCGCTGCTGCTGGGTGCTGGTGTGCTGTGCCTGCTGCTGCCGCTGGTGCAGGTCGAAAGCGGTGGGCTGGGCCGGCTGTGGTGGCTGTTCACGCTGGCGCCGGTGCTGGTCGCGCTGTTCCTTCGGTGGGAGCACCGGATGGTGCGCCGCGATCGGGCGCCGTTGCTGGACACCCGGCTGCTGTCCGCCACGCCCGGTTATCCCGCGGGGGCCACTTTGGGTCTGGTGTACTTCGTCGGGTTCAGCGGGATCTGGCTGGTGTTCGCGCTGTACTTCCAGCGTGGGCTGGGCTACACGCCGCTGCAGTCCGGGTTCGCGGTGACGTCGTTCGCACTGGGGTCGGCGGTGTCGGCTGCGGTGGCCGGCCGTCTGGTGGCCAGGTACGGCCGCTGGTTGACGGTGGGAGGGCTGGGTTGTGTCGCGGTCGGGTTGGCCGCCACCGCGGTGGTGCTCGACGTCACACCCGCAGCATGGGCCGGGCGGGCAGCGGCGCTCCCCTTGCTCATAGCGGGCATCGGCGGCGGAGCGGTGATCTCGCCGAACGTCACGCTGACCCTGGAGTGCGTGGCACCCCGGATGGGCGGGGCTGCGGCCGGAACCCTGCAGACCGGGCAGCGGATCGGATCGGCGATCGGCACGGCCACGTTGGCGGCGGTGTTCTACGGCGTGGTATCGCACGGCGGCCACTACCAAGACGCCATCGCCGCGGCGCTGCTCACCGGGACGGGATTCGTGTGCCTGGCGCTGCTCGTGGCGGTGTGGGAACTTCGGGTCCGCCGACGTCGGGCGTTGCTGGCGGGATCGGACGTGGCCAGCGTCGCGCAGGCCGACGTGCACCGGACCTGACGCAGGCTCGTGCGCAGTAGTCTCGCTGGTTTATGAGTCGAGGGGGAGCAGAGCCGACGGAGTCCGCATCTGGTCGTGTGCGGCGACGACGCGCTGGCCTATCAGCTCGTCGAGGAACTCGTCACTCGGATCGGTGACGAGGTCACCGTGATCTTGCCCTCGGTGCAGCGCAATCTCGGGCCCCGGATAGCGGCGCTGCCCAAGGTTCGCGTCATCGAGGCGCCCGATTTGAGCGAGGGCGCTTTCCGGGCGGCCCGGGTAGAGCAGGCCAGTGCGGTAGCGCTGGTCGGGCAGGACGACGTCGGCAACATCCACGCCGCACTGCGGGCGCAGGAGCTCAACAGCAGCTGCGGTTGGTGATCCGTTTTTTCAACATGAGCCTGGCAATCGCATCCGGACCCTGTTTCCGGGCTGCGATGTGCTGTCCGATGCGGCCACCGCAGCTCCAGTCCTTTGCGGCAGGGGCGCTGGGGGAACTGGCGCCCAGCTATGTGCGGGTACCTGGCCGGACGCTGCGTCAGGCACAGCTGATCGCGATCCGCCGGCACCCGACGGGCGTCCTGCAACTACCCGCGACCACCTCCTCGTCGGCGACGATCGACTGATCGTCTTGGCAACGCGCGCCGGACTCGCCCGCATCCTGACCCGTAGCGTCGCGACCAGTAACCCGACATGAGCTTGATCGTCGAAAGTGAGCTGTAACGGTTCGAACCTGCACGGCCATAACTCAGTTTCGACGATCTTTGCGCCCTCGGGTCGTCTGTTTCCCGAACGGGTTGTACTCCGCGGGTATCGGACGCCCCGATCGGCTCGTGATCGAGCCGTTCGGCGCGAGTGAGGTATGGCGAGCGGGGCAGCGGCCGTACGATCGGGTCACGATGGCGGACAACCGGGTGCGAGTCGGCGGGCCGTATTTCGAGGAGCTGATGCATGGGCAGGTCTTCGCCGACGCTCCAGGCTTGACGCTGACCCCGGGCTACGCCGTGCTGCACCAGGCGCTGTCCGGCGACCGGCTCCGGTTACCACTTGATCATGAGCTGTCCGCCGCGGTCACTGGCCGGATCGAGCCGCTGGCCCACCCCACGCTGGTCTGCCATGTCGCGATCGGGCAGACCACGGCGCCGTCGCAGCGGGTCCGTGGCAACCTGTTCTACCGGGGCCTGCGGCTGCTTCGGCCAGTGCATCTGGGTGACACGCTGCGTACCCGCACCGAGGTCGTCGCGCTGCGACAGAACCGCCCGAAGCCAGGGCGACCGGCGACCGGCCTCGCCGTGCTGCGCGTGCAGGTCCACAACCAGCGCGCGGAACCCGTGCTCGACTTCTGGCGCTGCCCCATGCTCCCGCTGCGAGACCCCGACGCCAACACCGGGCATGCCGACAGCTTCGACGACATCCCGACCGACGCCGAGCCGGTCGACGACCTGCCGTGGGGCTGGCAGCTCGGCGCGTTTGCACCTACCGTGACCGAAGCCGGCACGGTATATGACATCGAGGTGCGCGACACCGTAACCGGTGCCCCCGAGCTGGCCAGGGCCACCCTGAACCTTGCGGCCACGCACACCGACCCCGGCGCGTCGGCGTACGGACGTCGCCTGGTCTACGGCGGGCACACCATCTCGATCGCCGGAGCACATGCCACCCGAGCGCTGCCCGACCTGGTGACGATCGTGGCCTGGCGCAGCTGTGATCACACCGGCCCGGTGTTCGAAGGCGACGTGCTGCGCACCGAACTGCACGTTGAGGCCGTCCATCAGCGCGATGGTTACCAACTGATCGACCTGCGGGCGGTGGTGCACGGATGCTCAGCGGCCGACGCCGGTGATCCGACCGTGGCGGGTAAGCCCGTGCTGGACTGGCGGTTCGTCGCGCTCGCACGATGAATGGGGGGCAATGACCGGGATCCTGACGGGGATGCGAGTGGTGGAGGGCTCGGCCTTCGTGGCGGCGCCGCTCGGCGGGATGACCCTGGCCCAGCTCGGTGCGGACGTGATCCGGTTCGACCCGATCGGCGGTGGCCTGGACGCCCACCGCTGGCCCGTTACCGCCGGCGGCAAGAGCCTGTTCTGGGCGGGCCTGAACAAGGGCAAGCGCTCCATCGCGGTCGACATGAGGTCCCCGCGCGGCAGGCAGTTACTCACTGACCTGATCACCGCGCCTGGCGACGACGCGGGGTTGTTCCTGACGAACTTCCCGGCTGTGGGCTGGTTGGACTTCGCCAAGCTCACCTCCCGGCGACCTGACCTGATCATGGTCAACATCGTCGGCAACCCGGACGGCTCGTCCGCGGTCGACTACACGGTCAACCCCGCCACCGGCTTCCCCTGGACCACCGGTCCCGGGAACCTGTCCGTGCCGGTCAACCACCTGCTGCCGGCCTGGGACGCGATCACCGGCACGCTGGCCGCGACCGGGTTGCTGGCCGCCGAGCGCAAGCGGCGGATCGCGGGCACCGGCCAGTTCGTCCGGCTCGCACTCGCCGACGTGGCGTTCGCGACGGCGGGGCACCTCGGCAACATCGCTGAAGTACAGATCAACAAGCACGAGCGGCCGAGATTCGGCAACGACCTGTACGGCGCGTTCGGCCGCGACTTCGCTACCAAGGACGGCAAGCGGGTGATGGTGGTCGGCCTGACCCCGCGGCAGTGGCGCAGCTTGGTCGCCGCAGTCGGGATCGGAGACGCCTGCGCGCACGTCGAAAAGCTGCTCGGGGTCGACCTGGGCAAGGAGGGTGACCGGTTCGCCGCTCGCCACGTGATCGGCGCGCTCATCGAGCCGTGGGTCAGCAGCCGCATGCTGTCCAAGGTCGCCGAGGTCTTCGACGCGCACGACGTGTGCTGGGGCCAGTACCAGACCTTCGCGGAGATGGTCGGGACCGATCCGCGCTGTTCCACCGCCAATCCGATGTTCGCCGAGGTCGACCAGCCCGGTATCGGCACCTACCTGATGCCCGGCTCGCCGCTCGACTTCTCCGCTGTAAAGCGGGTACGGGCGGCGCCGGCGCCCCAGCTCGGCCAGCACACCGATGAGGTCCTCGCCGGGGTGCTCGGCCTGTCCGGTGCCGAGATCGGGCGGCTGCACGACGAGGGCGTCGTCGCCGGGATTCCCGCTGCCTGAACCGTTCATCTGCGGGGTATTTCAACGCCGAAGGCCGCGACCGATAGCCCCGGCAAGGAAGTGATCAGATGTTCTTCTTCTTCTCGAACCGACTGGGCTGCCTCGGCTCTCTGCTGATATCGGCCGCACTGACCATCCTGCTGATCCTGATCTTCACGCGGTGAGCTGCCACCGATAGATCATCGATCAGCTGCCCCACCGAGGCCGAAACCGCCCAGGGCTGCAGGGCGGCTAGGCCATTCAGGTGATGGTCTGTCTATACCGTGTTAAAGGTGTCGCCAGTTCCGATTAACGAAGTATCGACGGCGACTCGGGGGCCCTCAGAGATCGCATCTGCCAGTCCCGCGACCGTTGTCCGAAGATCTAGACGGTAACTGGGGAAACTGGGGAGCAGCGATGACGATGGTTGACGGGGCAGTAACGACCGAGCGACGGTCAACCACCGGACAGTGGCAGGAACCGCGGCGGTTGAGCGAGCGTGGGAACGGCCGTCCTGGTGGCATCATGCTGGCGGGAGCCGGTTTGGTAGCGACTCTGCTCGTTGTGCTTCTGCTCTGGTGGGCCGCTGCGCGCCAGCCGCAGGTTGCAGTTCCCAACTTGATCGGCATGTCACGGGTCAAGGCCGAAGCCCTACTGAACGGCATGGGACTGAAAGTGCGCGCGACCTACGATCAGGTTGCCGACCACGAGGCATGGACAGTCCTGCGGACCGATCCGTCCGCGGGACAGGACCTTGACCAAGGTGGCGGGGTGAGCCTTACGCTCGCGAGTCCACCGCCTGCCGTCACGCCGTCGCCAGCCGTGCAGCCGTCTGCGGCTCAAGAGCCCCAGACGGCTCCCGAAATCCCCGCAGCGCAACAGCCCGCTCCCGTTGTCGTGGCGCCTCCGGTTGCGATGCCGGCCCCGGTTGTAGTGCCGGCTCCGGTTGTGGTGCCTCCTCCCGTTGTGGTGCCGCCTCCGGTTGTCGTGGTGCCCCCTCCGGTTGTGGAGCCGCCTCCAGGCCCGACACTGCGACCGGTTCCCGATGTGGTCGGTTTCGACCAGTACCGGGCGCGACGGGTACTGGCGCAGGACAGGCTCAGGGTGGGTTCGATTGTCGAGAAGGACTCCCACCAACCGTCCGGGACGGTGTTGCAAACGGACCCGAGGCCGGGGGTCGCGGTGTGGCCGGGTAGCACGGTCGATCTTGTTGTGGCCAAGTCCCACCAGGTCGCGGTGCCCGATGTGGCGGGTTATGACAGGGTCTCGGCTGAAGACATGCTGAAGAAGAACGGCTTGAAGGTTGGATCGGTTCGCGAGGAGGAATCAACCGAACCCGCCGGGACGGTGTTGCGAACAAATCCGGGGGCGGGTGTCACCGTTCAGTCTGGCAGCACGGTCAATCTTGTCATCGCCAAGACGCCGGCGACGACAGAGCCACCGGTGACGACCAAGCCACCGGCGACGACCAAGCCACCGGCGACGACCAAGCCACCGGCGAAGGACCAAGACACCGACGAGCAGCACGCCACCAGCGGCAAGCGCGGCGATACCTAAGAGCGCGGCGCCGAGCACGACGGCAACAGCAGTGAGCGCGGACTCGGACCCCGAACCACCGGTTGCGTAATACTGTCGTGCTACGCTCACTGTCATGGTTGCCGAACGATTATCGGTGTCATTGTCGGTGGAATCCGCCGCGGCGGTGCGTAAGGCAGCGTCGGACGCTGGAATGAGCGTCTCGGGCTGGGTAGAACGGACCGTTGGTGGCATCGCCAGGCGGCAGGCGGGGTTGCTGGCAATGGACGAATACGAGGCAGAGCACGGCGCCTTCACCCCCGAGGAGCGAGAGCAAGCCCGGCGGACGTTGCGCGAGCTGGGCTTGTTGGACGTCCGTGTGGCGGGCTGACTTGCCCAACATCATCTATGACGCTGGCGCGTTGATCGCTGCCGAGGGTGGGCGCCGAGAGTTCCTGGCGATGCACCGGGAGAGCCTTGCCGCCGAGATTGATCCGATCGTGCCCGACGTTGTGCTGGCGCAAGTCTGGCGCGGTTCGCCTGGCCAGGCGTTGCTGAGTCGGGTACTTGCCGGCTGCGACGTGGCAGCGACCGGTGAGCGGACGGCGAGGGCAGTCGGCGTTGCCTGTGGTCGGGCCAAGACGTGCGACATCGTCGACGCGGTAGTCGTGGTCACCGCGGTGCGGCTGGGGGCGCCCGTCGTGACCGACGATCCGACGGACTTGCGCCAACTCGCCGATGCAGTGGGCGCGCCGCTCGTGTTGCATGCCCCGTAGCTGTCGCAGGTCGTTCCCGCGCGGCGCGTCGCTGTTTGGCCCAACACCAGCCGCGGTACGCCACGCCGAAGCGAGGGAGCCGCTGGCCCCCCTCAGACGCTGCGACTGCATGTCGATCCCTGCCGGCGCCTCTGCGTGTGGCGACCTGTGGGCGGCTGAGGAGGAGACCTACCGGTCGACATATGGCCGGTAGGTTGGTGGTCATTCGGCCGAAGTCACCAGCCCCGGGCGCGCCACTCGGCGAGGTGGGGGCGCTCGGCGTCGAGGGTGGAGTCCTTGCCGTGGCCGGGATAGAACCACGTGGAGTCGGGGAGTTGGTCGAACACCCGCGTCTCTAGGTCGTCCATCAGGCTGTTGAAGTCAGTTGCGGTGGTCGTCCGCCCCGGACCTCCAGGGAACAGTGAATCACCGGTGAACAGGTGCGGGGTGCCGTCGGTGTCCCGGTGCAGCAGGGCGATCGAGCCGGGGGTATGGCCACGCAGGTGGATCACCTCCAGCTCTACGTCACCGACTGCCACGGTGTCGCCGTGGTCGACCAGACGGTCTGGAGGCACCGGCAACTGCGGGGCGTCGACCGGATGAGCGACCGTCTGCGCTCCGGTGGCACCGGCGACTGCACCGAGGGCCTGCCAGTGGTCCCCATGCAGGTGGGTGGTGACGATCGTCCGCAGGTCGGGGCGGTCGGGACCATGACCTAGCAGGTCCATCAGTCGCTGCGCATCGTTGGCGGCGTCGATCAACAACGCCTCGCCGGTGGACCGGCAGACCAGCAGGTAGGCGTTATTGTCCATCGGCCCGACCGAGATCTTGGTGACGGTCAGCTCGTCCAGCGTCCGCCGCTGCGCAAGCCCGCCGGGTTCGACCGCACCGTCATACTTCTCAACGACGTCCACAACCACCGACCGTAGCGCGCGTGGGAAGCGCCGCAAAAGGTTCCAGTTGACCGCTTACGCCCCCGGGCATCTGGCAGCGGGAGACTGCTGAGTCCGCGACTGTCGGTGCCTCCGCATAGCATGGATGGGGCCGTAGGGTGCTGCGACCGGCCGGACCGAAGGGAGTCACGTGGCTGATCGACTCGTCGTGCGCGGTGCGCGGGAGCACAACTTGCGCAACGTCGATCTCGACCTGCCCCGCGACAGCCTCATCGTGTTCACCGGGCTGTCCGGTTCCGGCAAGTCCAGCCTCGCCTTCGATACCATCTTCGCGGAGGGCCAGCGCCGGTATGTCGAGTCGCTGTCGGCCTACSCCCGCCAGTTCCTCGGCCAGATGGACAAGCCCGACGTCGACTTCATCGAAGGTCTGTCCCCGGCCGTGTCGATCGACCAAAAGTCCACCAGCCGCAACCCTCGCTCCACCGTCGGCACCATCACCGAAGTGCACGACTACCTGCGGCTGCTCTATGCCCGCGCGGGGGAGCCGCATTGTCCGGTGTGCGGCGAGCCGATCTCCCGGCAGACCCCACAACAGATCGTCGACCAGGTACTCGCCCTGGACCCCGGCACCCGGTTCCAGGTCCTGGCACCCGTGGTGCGGACCCGCAAGGGCGAGTTCGTCGACCTGTTCGCCGAGTTGCAGTCCCAGGGTTACTCCCGGGTGCTCGTCGACGGCATCGTGCACCCGCTGACCGACCCGCCCAAGCTCAAGAAGCAGGACAAGCACGACATCTCCGTGGTGGTCGACCGGCTGTCGGTCAAGGAGAGCGCCAAGCAGCGGCTCACCGACTCGGTGGAGACCGCGCTGCGGCTGGCCGACGGCCTGGTCGTGCTCGATTTCGTCGACCGCGACGAGCGCGACCCGCACCGGCAGCGCCGGTTCTCCGAGCGGATGGCGTGCCCGAACGGCCATCCCATCGGCGTCGACGACCTGGAGCCGCGCTCGTTCTCCTTCAACTCGCCCTACGGCGCGTGCCCGGAGTGCACCGGAATCGGGGTGCGCAAGGAAGTCGACCCCGAGCTGGTGGTGCCCGACGAAGAGCTGTCGCTGGCCGAGGGGGCGATCGCGCCGTGGTCCACCGGGCAGACCGCGGAGTACTTCCAGCGGCTGCTGGAGGCGCTGGCCGAGACCGTCGGCTTCCGGATGGACATCCCGTGGCGGCGGCTGCCGGCCAGCGCCCAGAAGGCCGTGCTGCACGGCTCCGACGTGCAGGTGCATGTCCGTTACCGCAACCGCTACGGCCGCGAGCGTTCTTACTACGCCGCGTTCGAGGGTGTCCTGCCCTTCCTCGAGCGCCGGATGAACCAGACCGAGTCGGAATACATGCGGGAGAAGTACGACGGCTACATGCGTGAGGTGCCTTGCCCAGCTTGCGGTGGGACCCGGCTCAAGCCGGAAATCCTCGCCGTCACGCTGTCGCACACCACAGAAGGCAAGAAGTCGATCGCTGACGTGTCCGCGCTGTCGGTCCGCGACGCCACGGCGTTCCTCGACGGGCTACAACTGGACACCAGGCAAGCGATGATCGCCGGCGCGGTGCTCAAGGAGATCCAGGCCCGGCTGCACTTCCTGCTCGACGTCGGGCTGGACTATCTGTCCCTGGACCGCGCCTCGGCCACGCTCTCCGGTGGTGAGGCGCAGCGGATCCGGCTAGCCACCCAGATCGGATCCGGGCTGGTCGGGGTGCTGTATGTGCTCGACGAGCCATCAATCGGCCTGCACCAGCGGGACAACCACCGGCTGCTGGCCACCCTCACCAGGTTGCGCGATCTGGGCAACACGCTGATCGTGGTCGAACACGACGAGGAGACCATCCGTGCCTCTGACTGGGTGGTCGACATCGGCCCCGGCGCGGGCGAGCACGGCGGTCAGGTCGTGCACAGCGGACCCTTCCACGAGCTGGAACGGCACGACACCTCGATCACCGGCGCCTACCTGTCGGGCCGGCGGAGCATCCCGGTTCCGGCGATCCGGCGTCGGGTGGATCGCTCGCGACGGCTGACCGTGGTTGGAGCACGCGAGCACAACCTGCACGACATCGACGTGTCCTTCCCGCTCGGCTGCCTGGTCTCGGTCACCGGGGTGTCCGGATCGGGCAAATCCACGCTGGTCAACGACATCCTTGCGACCGTGCTGGCGAACCGGCTCAACGGAGCCCGCCAGGTCCCCGGACGGCACACCCGGGTCACCGGCCTGGAGCACGTCGACAAGCTGGTCAGGGTCGATCAGTCACCGATCGGGCGAACCCCGCGGTCCAACCCGGCCACCTACACCGGCGTGTTCGACCGGATCCGCAAACTCTTCGCCGCCACCACCGAGGCGAAGGTCCGCGGTTACCAGCCCGGGCGGTTCTCCTTCAACGTCAAGGGCGGTCGCTGCGAGGCGTGCGCCGGCGACGGCACCATCAAGATCGAGATGAACTTTCTTCCCGACGTGTACGTGCCGTGCGAGGTCTGCGGCGGTGCGCGGTACAACCGGGAGACCCTCGAGGTGCACTACAAGGGCAAGACCATCGCCGAGGTGCTCGATATGCCGATCGAGGAGGCGGCGACGTTCTTCGAGCCGATCTCGGCGATCCACCGGCACCTCAAGACGCTGGTGGACGTCGGCCTGGGCTATGTCCGGCTCGGTCAGCCCGCGCCGACGCTGTCCGGCGGGGAAGCCCAGCGCGTCAAACTGGCCAGTGAATTGCAGAAGCGCTCCACCGGCCGGACCGTCTACGTGCTCGACGAGCCCACCACCGGCCTGCACTTCGAGGACATCCGCAAACTGCTCGGCGTCATCAACGAGCTGGCCGACAAGGGCAACACCGTCATCGTCATCGAGCACAACCTCGATGTGGTCAAATCGTCGGACTGGGTGATCGACATGGGACCAGAAGGTGGCGCGGCTGGCGGTACCGTGATCGCCGAGGGCACCCCCGAGCAGGTCGCCGCCATCGATACCAGTTACACCGGCCAATTCCTGCGCACCGTCGTCGATATGAAACACCCAACGCCGGCGAAGCGTCGCCGGGCCACCGTCGCCGCAGGTTCATAGCGACAGTGACCCGTCACAGATCGCGGTAGAGAAGGTTAGGTTTAACGTCTGTTACCCTGTCCACGCGACCAGTCTCCGCTCCGGTGGAGACGGCAAGTGGAGCCCGCGCTCCCACCCGAACCGCCATGAGGTGGCCGGGTCCGGTCCCGGAATCCCTACGGGGCTTCCGGCGTTACGCCGAGTGTTGATTCAACACTCGCGCGTCGATCGGTCGGATCTGCGGGCCCCGCACGCCAGAAGGCATGTGGGGCCGCGTTGCATCCGGGGTGTCCGTGGACACCGGGTGCCGGCAGGCACGGCTCCACACGCTCGGTCGCGCCGTGAGTATGACGACCGAGGAGGCCACATCACCGTCGAGACACGCATCAATGATCGCATCCGCGTTCCTGAGGTTAGGTTGGTTGGTCCGAATGGCGAGCAGGTCGGCATCGTCCGCATTGAGGACGCGCTGCGACTAGCTCAGGAAGCGGACCTTGACCTGGTCGAGGTTGCTGCACAGGCTCGCCCGCCAGTCTGCAAGCTCATGGATTTCGGCAAGTTCAAATATGAGACTGCGCAGAAGGCCCGGGAGTCCCGCCGCAACCAGCAGATGACGGTCATCAAAGAACAAAAGCTTCGCCCCAAGATCGACGCTCACGACTACGAGACGAAGAAGCGCCACGTTGTGCGATTCCTCGACGCGGGGCACAAAGTGAAGGTCACTATCATGTTCCGGGGGCGCGAACAGTCCCGGCCGGAGCTGGGATTCCGGCTGCTGCAGCGGCTGTCCAACGACGTCGCGGAACTTGGTTTCGTGGAGACCTCCGCCAAGCAGGACGGCCGGAACATGACGATGGTGCTGGCTCCGCACCGCAATAAGCCAAAGGTAATCAAGGACGATCGGAGTTCGACCGAGCCGGTGCCGGTGGAACAACCAGCGGAGTAACGGCCTGCGTAGTGATACCGGGTGGCCCAGCTGGGCCACCGCATTGACCGCCGCCCTAACTCAGGTGGCAGGACGAGGACGGACATGCCGAAGAACAAGACCCACCGGGGCACCGCTAAGCGCGTAAAGGTCTCCGCTACCGGCAAGTTGCTGCGCCAGCGTGCCGGCAAGCGCCACCTGCTGGAGAAGAAATCCTCCAGGGTCACTCGCCGACTGGACGGAGTGGTCCAGGTGGCCAAGCAGGACGCCAAGCGGATCCGCAAGCTGCTCGGTCTCTGACCCGCCGCTCACCGACCCGACCCTGACCCTGGGCGACTAGCCCGCCCCCGAGACCGACAGGACGAACCAGTGGCACGCGTCAAGCGAGCGGTCAATGCTCAAAAGAAGCGCCGCACAACTCTGGAGGCCGCCAGCGGCTACCGCGGCCAGCGCTCCCGGCTGTACCGCAAGGCCAAGGAACAGATCCTCCACTCGATGCAGTACGCCTACCGCGACCGGCGGGCCCGCAAAGGTGACTTCCGGCAGCTCTGGATCACCCGGATCAACGCTGCCGCGCGGCAGAACGGGATGACCTACAACCGGCTCATCCAGGGCTTGCGCATCGCGGAGGTCGAGGTGGACCGCAAGAACCTTGCCGAGCTCGCCGTCTCCGACGCCACCGCGTTCACCGCACTGGTTGAGATCGCCAGAGCCCACCTGCCGGCTAGCCGGGGGGCCAGCGCTCCGGCGTCCCAGGACGGCGACGCCGCCTGAGCGCAGCGGCCGGCCACAACGTGAACCCCCTGGCCCAGCCGGACGCTCCGTACACCGAACGGACCCCTCGCGTGGCCGCTGCGCGCGGGCTGCTCCGGCGGCGGGACCGGGAGCGTGCCGGGCGGTTCCTCGTCGAGGGCTCCCAAGCCGTGCGGGAGGCGCTGCGGTACGGATCGGTGCTGGAGCTGTTCCTCACCGAGCGTGCCGCTGCCCGGCATCCTGAGCTGCGTGCGGCGCCCGGTCCTCGGATCTCCCTGATCACCGAGCGTGCCGCCGCCGGGTTGTCCAAGACCGCGACCCCGCAGGGCATCGTGGCAGTCTGCGCCTCGCTCGGGCAGCCTGCGGCCGACGCGCTGCGCGGCTCCCGGCTGGTGGCGGTACTGGCAGCTGTCGCTGATCCAGGCAACGCCGGCACGGTCGTCCGGGTGGCCGACGCGGCCGGGGCTGACGCAGTGCTCTTCGCCGGGGACGCCGTCGACCCACACAACGGCAAATGCGTGCGGGCCTCCACCGGCAGCGTGTTCCACATCGCCCTGGGTGTGGAACCCGATCCGCAGCGGGCCATCGCGGCGTGTCAGCAGGCCGGGCTGCAAGTGCTCGCGGCCGATGCCGGCACCGGCGTCGATCTCGACGACGTGGCCGACGCCGGAACCTTGGCGGCGCCCACCGCGTGGTTGTTCGGCAATGAGGCGCACGGGCTGGACCGCGAGCTGCTCGCGGCCGCTGACCATGCCGTCGCCGTCCCGTTGCACGGGCGCGCAGAGAGCCTCAACCTCGCCGCCGCGGCGGCGGTCTGCCTGTACGCCAGCGCGCGAGCGCACCGTCGGCGGCCTCCCCCGGGGCCGATCACCTAAGATCGGGCCAGAACTGACCGCATATCGGCACTGCAGGCGCGCGCCGTCGCGGCTCGCCGCAAGCCAGGAGTTCGCACCCTATGTCTGGACCCAACGACCCCTACGACCCCAAGCAGGTCGCCGCACTGACGCCTGAAGCGCTGACCCAAGCCGTCGAGGACGCCGAGAAGACCTTCGCCCAGGCCGCTGACCTGGACCAACTCGCCGCGGCTAAACCCGCCCACCTCGGTGACCGGTCACCGCTGCTGACTGCCCGGCGCGAGATCGGGGCGCTGCCACCCAAGGCCCGCGCCGAGGCCGGCAAGCGGCTCAACCACAGCCGCACCGCCGTGCAGTCGGCCTTCGACCAGCGTCGCGCCGCGCTGCACATCGAGCGGGACTCCAGGGCGCTGCGGGAAGAGGCCGTCGACGTCACATTGCCGTGGGATCGCGTCCTGGCCGGTGCCCGGCATCCGATCACCGCGCTCTGCGAGCGCATCGCCGACGTCTTCGTCGCTATGGGGTACGAGGTCGCCGAGGGCCCGGAAGTCGAGGCCGAGTGGTTCAACTTCGACGCGCTCAACTTCGGCAAGGACCACCCGGCCCGCACCATGCAGGACAGCTTCTACGTCGCACCCGAGGGATCCGGCATGGTCCTGCGCACGCACACCTCACCGGTGCAGATACGGGCCCTGCTGGAGCGCGAATTGCCGGTGTACGTGGTGTGCCCGGGGCGGACGTTCCGCTCCGACGCATTGGATGCCACCCACACCCCGGTCTTCCACCAGATCGAAGGCCTCGCGGTGGACAAGGGCATCACGATGGCGCATCTGAAGGGCACCCTGGACGCGTTCGCGCGGGCAATGTTCGGCGACACCTCCCGGACCCGATTGCGCCCCCACTACTTCCCCTTCACCGAGCCTTCTGCCGAGGTTGATGTGTGGTTCCCGGAACGCAAGGGGGGAGCGGGCTGGGTCGAGTGGGGCGGCTGCGGGATGGTCAATCCGAATGTGCTGCGTGCCTGCGGAATCGATCCGGACGTGTACTCGGGATTCGCCTTCGGGATGGGCATCGAGCGCACCCTGATGTTCCGCAACGGCATCGCCGACATGCGCGACATGGTCGAAGGCGATGTCCGTTTCACCCGCGCTTTCGGAATGGAGGCCTGAGGGCAGTGCGCATTCCCGTGTCTTGGCTGCGTGATCACGTCGCGCTCCCCGAAGGTAGTGCCACGCCCACGGTGCCGGAGATCGCTGACGCCTTCGTGCGGGCCGGCCTGGAGGTCGAGGCGGTACACCTACTCGGCCCGGTCAGCGGACCGCTCGTGGTGGCCCGGGTGCAGGAGATCGAGGAGCTGACCGGTTTCGCCAAGCCCATCCGGTACTGCCGCCTCGACGACGGCGAGCCGGCGCCGCGGGGGGTCGTCTGCGGCGCCACCAACTTCGCGTTGGGCGATCTGGTGGTGCTGGCCCGGCCTGGCACGGTGCTACCAGGGGATTTCGCCATCGCGGCGCGGACCGCCTACGGCCGGACCTCGGACGGGATGATCTGTTCGGCCGCCGAGCTGCGGCTCGGTGACGATCACACCGGGATCATCGTGCTGACCGCCGATGCCGCAGCTCCCGGGGACAGCGCCGTTGAGGTGCTGGGCCTCGATGACGCGGTGATCGAGCTGGCGATCACTCCCGATCGCGGCTACTGCTTGTCGGCGCGCGGGCTGGCCCGGGAACTGGCCATCGCGTTCGAGGTTGACTACGTCGATCCCGGGCTGCGGGAGGTACCGCAGACTCACGCTGCGGCCTGGCCAGTACGCATCGAGGACGATCACGGCTGCCGCCGATTTCTGGTTCGCCAGGTGTCGGGACTGGACGCCACTGCCGAGTCACCCTGGTGGATGCGCCGGCGGTTGCAGCTGGCCGGGATGCGGCCGATCTCGCTGGCCGTGGACGTCACCAACTACGTGATGCTGGAGCTCGGGCAGCCGATGCACGCCTTCGACGCCACGAAGCTCGACGGCGACCTGGTCGTCCGCCGGGCTACCGAGGGCGAGAAGCTCACCACGCTCGACGGGGTCTGCCGGGAACTGGACCCCGACGACATGGTGATCTGCGACAGCGCCGGGCCGGTGTCGCTGGCGGCCGTGATGGGTGGCGAGAGCACCGAGATCGGCCCCCAGACCACCAGCCTGCTGCTGGAGGCGGCGATCTGGGATCCGGCCTCGGTAGCCCGCACGGCCCGGCGGCACAAGCTGCCCAGCGAGGCGGCTCGGCGCTTCGAGCGCGGGGTGGATCCCGCTCTGCCACCGATCGCCGCCGAGCTCGCCGCGGCGCTGCTGACCCGATACGGCGGTGGGGAAATCATGCCGGGCCGCACCGACGTGGGCACCCTCCCAGAGCGGGTGCCGGTGGTGATGCCGATCGACCTGCCGGATCGGGTGGCCGGACGAACCTACGAGCGCGGCGCCACGGTCCGCCGGCTGTCCCAGATCGGCTGTGCGGTGCAGGTGGGCGGTGCCAACGGCACCACGACGGTGACCGTCGCCCCGCCATCCTGGCGTCCAGATCTGACCCAGCCCGCCGATCTCGTCGAGGAGGTGCTGCGGCTGGAGGGCTACGACACCATCCCCTCCCAACTTCCGCCGGCACCGCCCGGACGCGGGCTCACCGCTGCGCAGCGCCGCCGGCGGACGATCTCCAGAGCGCTGGCCGGGGCTGGGTACGTGGAAGTGCTGCCCAGCCCGTTCGTCTCGGCCAGCACGTGGGACGCCTTCGGCCTGACCGAGGATGATCCCCGGCGGCGCACCGCCGTGCTGGTCAATCCGCTGGAGTCCGATCGCGACCAGCTGGCCACCACGCTGCTGCCCGGCCTGATCGAGGCCCTGGCCCGCAATGTCGCCCGGGGTCAGCGCGACGTGGCGCTCTACGGGATGGCCCCGGTCGTGCAGCCGCACGCCAACCCCGCTGCGATGCCGGACCCAGGGGTGCTCAGCAGACCCAGCGACGCCGAGGTCGCCGCGCTGATCGGCGCGCTACCCGCTCAACCGCTGCATGTCGGCGCCGTGCTCGCCGGGCAGTGGGAGCGTCCTGGCTGGTGGGGTACTGGCCGTGCGGCGACCTGGGCCGACGCGGTGCAGGCCGCGCGACTGCTCGGCCACGCCGCCGGCATCGAGCTTGCGGTGAGCGCCGTCGCGAGCCCACCGTGGCATCCCGGCCGGTGCGCGCAGCTGCAGGTGGACGGCCACCTGGTGGGGCACGCCGGCGAGCTGCACCCCGCGGTGGTCGAAGCGCTCGGCCTGCCGCCGCGGACCTGTGCTATGGAGCTGGATCTCGACGCGCTACCGCTGACCGATCGTCGCCCCGCACCCGTGGTGTCGCCCTACCCGCCGGTGCTGCAAGACGTCGCGTTGGTGGTGGACGCCGCCGTGCCGGCCGCCGAGCTGACCGCCACGCTGCGCCGGGGCGCCGGCGAGCTGCTCGAGGACGTGCGCCTGTTCGACGTCTACACCGGCGATCAGGTCGCCGCGGGCAAGCGGTCACTGGCCTTCGCCCTCCGGTTCCGCGCTCCCGACCGCACCCTCACCGCCGCCGAAGCCACCGCCGCCCGCGACGCAGCCGTAGCCGCCGCCATCGCCACACACCAGGCCACCCTGCGTTCCTGACCCACACCCCCGCCACGCCAGCTCGACAGCTCTCTTTCTCCCGAACTCAACAGCAGAGCTGTCGACGCGACCTCCCACAGCTCTGCCGTTGAGTTCGGGAAGCGCAGGGTTCGTTGGCTTGGCCGTGACGACCGGTGGATTTGAATGATGTTGCACTAATGTGCATAATTATCCGCATGTCGTTCAGGGTCGCGGTAGCGGGGGCGAGCGGGTACGCGGGTGGCGAGCTCCTTCGGCTGATGCTCGGCCACCCGCAGATCGAGATCGGCGAGCTGGCGGCAGGCGGCAACGCCGGAAGCAAGCTGGGTGAACATCACCCGAATCTCATCCCGCTCGCCGACCGCGTCCTGTCCGGCACCACAGCGCAGCGGCTGGCGGGACATGACGCGGTGTTCCTCGCCCTGCCACACGGCCACTCCGCGGCGCTGGCAGCTGAGCTACCCGAGGACACGGTGGTGATCGACTGCGGTGCCGATCATCGCCTCGCGGACCCCGTGGCCTGGCAGCGCTGGTACGGCGGCGATCATCCGGGGACCTGGCCCTACGGGTTGCCCGAGCTGCCGGGAGCGCGGGAGAAGCTGCGCGGAGCCCGCCGCGTCGCAGTACCCGGCTGCTACCCGACGGTGGTCAGCCTCGCGCTCGCTCCGGCGCTCGGCGCCGGGCTGGTGGTTCCCGACGTCGTGGTGACCGCGGTATCCGGCACGTCGGGCGCCGGGCGCAGCCTCAAGCCGCACCTGCTGGCCTCGGAAGTGATGGGCTCGGCCAGCGTGTACGGGATGGCCGGCGCACACCGGCACACTCCCGAGATAATCCAGAACCTCGCCGGGGTAGCGGACCAGGCGGTCGCCGTGTCGTTCACGCCGGTGCTGGCACCGATGCCCCGCGGCATCCTGGCTACCTGCACCGCGGTATTGCGCCCAGGCATCGACGACGAGACCGTCCGAAACACGTACCAAACCGCATATTCAGCAGAGCCGTTCGTGCACCTATTGCCAGCGGGCCACTGGCCGGCCACCGGAGCCGTGCACGGTTCCAACTCCGTGCAGTTGCAGGTGGCGGTGGACGTCAACGCGGGCCGGCTGGTTGTTGTGGGTGCCGTCGACAACCTCACCAAGGGCACCGCGGGAGCCGCCGTGCAGTGCCTCAACCTGGCGCTGGGGCTACCCGAAACCACCGGTCTACCGGCCTGGGGAATCGCACCGTAAGACGCACCGACAGGGAGGGCACCGCGATGAGCGTTACCGCGGCCGGCGGGTTCCGGGCAGCCGGGGTAGCCGCTGGCATCAAGGTCAGCGGTGGTCTGGACCTGGCCCTGGTGGTCAACGACGGACCCGGCACGACAGCCGCGGGGGTGTTCACCCGCAACCAGGTGAAGGCGGCGCCGGTGCTGTGGTCGGCGCAGGTGCTCACCGGGCGGCGGCTGCGGGCCGTCGTGCTGAACGCTGGCGGAGCCAACGCCTGCACCGGTCCTGCCGGGTTCCAGGACACCCACGCCACCGCCGAACGGGTCGCCACGGTGCTGGAATGCGGAGCGGTCGAGGTCGCTGTGTGCTCCACCGGACTGATCGGCGAGCGGCTGCCCCTGGACGCGCTGCGCTCCGGCATCGACACTGCCGCCGCGGCCCTGGCGGCCACGCCGGCGGCCGGCCTGGCCGCCGCCACCGCGGTGCTTACCACAGACACCGTGCCCAAGCAGGCCGCAGTCACCTGCGCGGGCTGGACGGTGGGCGGGTTCGCCAAGGGAGCCGGCATGGTCGCGCCCAGCCTGGCCACCATGCTCTGCGTGCTCACCACCGACGCCGTCATCGACGAGTCCACTCTGGACGCCGCATTACGTGGGGCCACGACCGAAACCTTCGAGCGCCTGGACATCGATGGCACCTGCTCGACCAATGACACCGTGCTGCTGCTGGCCTCCGGCGCCTCGGGAGTCACGCCGGAGGCCGGCGAGTTCGCCGCCGCGGTGGCGCAGGTGTGCCATGGGCTGGTCAAGAGTTTGCAGGCCGACGCCGAGGGCGTCACCAAAGAGATCGCGATCACGGTCCGGGGGGCGGCCGATGCCGCCGAGGCGCTCGCGGCGGCCCGCGCGGTCGCCCGGGACAGCCTGGTCAAGACCGCCTTCTTCGGGTCCGACCCGAACTGGGGCCGGATCGCCGCCGCGGTGGGGGCCTCAATCGCCACTGTGCGGGCGGACACGCTGGATATCCAGATCAACGGAGTGCTGCTCTGCCAGGGTGGCGCGGTGGCGGCGGATCGATCCAAGGCGGAGCTGTCCGGCCGGGAGATCACCGTGGAGGTCGACCTGCATCTCGGCGCGGGGCAGGCCACCGTGCTCACCACCGATCTCTCGCACGGGTACGTCGAGGAGAACAGCGCCTACTCGTCATGACGACCACCCAGATCCACACGCCCGCGCAGAAGGCCGCGGTGCTCGCCGAGGCGCTGCCCTGGTTGCAGCGCTTCCACGGCGCCACAGTCGTGGTCAAATACGGCGGCAACGCGATGCTGGACGCCGAGCTCAAGTGCGCGTTCGCCCAGGACATGGTGTTCCTGAGGCTGGCTGGACTACGTCCAGTCGTCGTGCACGGCGGTGGGCCCCAGATCAACGCCATGTTCGACCGGCTGGGCATCGCGGGGGAGTTCCGCGGCGGCTTGCGGGTCACCACGCCTGAGACGATCGACGTGGTGCGGATGGTGCTGTTCGGGCAAGTGGGTCGCGAGCTCGTCGGGCTGATCAACGCGCACGGTCCGTTCGCCGTCGGCATCTCCGGGGAAGACGCGCACCTTTTCACCGCCGCCCGTCGCACCGCCACCGTGGACGGCGAGCAGGTTGACGTGGGGCTGGTCGGCGATGTGGTTGCGGTGAACCCGGACGCGGTGCTCGACATCGTCAACGCCGGGCGCATCCCGGTGGTCTCCGGCTTGGCCCCGGACTCCGACGGTGTGGTGCACAACGTCAACGCCGACACCGCTGCGGCGGCATTGGCTGTCGCGTTGGGTGCCGCGAAGCTCGTCGTGCTCACCGACGTCGAGGGGCTCTACACCGACTGGCCGGAGCGGGCCAGCCTGCTGTCCCAGATAACGACGGACCGGCTGGAGGCTCTGCTCCCGGAACTGTCCTCAGGCATGGTGCCGAAGATGGAGGCCTGCTTGCGTGCTGTCCGGGGTGGAGTGCCCCGGGCCCACGTGATCGACGGCCGGGTGGCGCACTCGGTGCTGCTCGAGGTGTTCACCACCGAGGGGGTCGGGACGATGGTACTGCCCCGACCAGAGGAGGCCTGATGTCTACTGCGGACTTGCAGCGGCGCTGGCAGGCCGCGTTGATGGCCAACTACGGCACGCCGCCACTGGCGCTGGCCCGTGGCGCCGGGGCCGAAGTGTGGGATACCGACGGCCGGCGTTACCTGGATCTGGTCGGCGGTGTCGCGGTGAACGCGCTGGGCCACGCGCACCCGGCCGTGGTGCGCGCCGTCACCGAGCAGATCAACACCCTCGGGCAGGTCTCCAACCTGTACCTCAGCGAACCGGCGATCACGCTCGCTGAGACCCTGCTGGACCTGCTCGGCGTCGACGGGTCGGGACGGGTGCTGTTCTGCAACTCCGGCACCGAGGCCAACGAGATCGCATTCAAGATCGCCCGGCGCACCGGACGGCCCACGATGGTCGCCGCGCACGGTGCCTTCCATGGCCGGACTATGGGGGCGCTCGCGCTCACCGGGCAGCCCACCAAACGGGATCCCTTCGAGCCGATGCCGCCCGGTGTGGTCTTCGTGCCCTACGGGGACCCGGCGGCCCTGAAGTCGGTCGTCGACGGGAACACTGCCGCGGTGTTCCTCGAGCCGGTGCAAGGCGAGAACGGCGTGATAATCCCCCCGGCGGGCTACCTGCAGGCCGCCAGGGAGATCACCGCGGCGCACGGGGCGCTGCTGGTGCTGGATGAGGTCCAGACCGGCATCGGCCGGACCGGCTCGTGGTTCGCCCACCAGTCCGCAGGCGTGACCCCTGATGTGGTGACGCTCGCCAAGGGTCTCGGTGGTGGCCTCCCGATCGGCGCGTGTATCGGCATCGGATCCGCCGCACACCTGCTGCAGCCCGGTCACCACGGCAGCACCCTGGGCGGCAACCCGGTCTGCTGTGCGGCCGCGCTGGCCGTGCTCCGGACCATCGCCGCCGACGGGTTGCTCGACCACGTCGCCCGGGTCGGTAAGGAGATCGCCACCGGGGTGACGGCGCTGCACCACCCACTCGTCAGCTCGGTCAGCGCCGCAGGCCTGCTCATCGGGATCGGTCTGACCCGGCCCGTCTCCGCCCAGGTCGCCACCGCCGCGCGAGACGCAGGGTTCCTGGTCAACCCCCCGGTGCCCGACCGGGTCCGGCTCGCCCCGCCGCTCGTGCTCACCGAGGCGCAGGCGCGAGAGTTTCTCAGCGCGCTGCCCGCCATCTTGGACGGGGTGAGGTAGCGATGCGGAGACACTTCTTGCGGGATGACGATCTCACCCCGGCCGAGCAGCAGGAGGTCCTCGACCTGGCTGACCAGTTCAAGGCCGATCCGTTCGGTCGCAACCCGCTGGCCGGCCCGCGATCCGTCGCAGTGATCTTCGAGAAAAGCTCGACGAGGACCCGGCTGTCCTTCGAGATCGGCATTGCCCAACTCGGCGGCCACCCGCTGATCATCGACGCCCGTACGATGCAGCTGGGTCGCGAGGAGACCATCGAGGACACCTCGCGGGTGCTGTCCCGCTACGCCGACGCTGTGGTATGGCGGACCTACGCTCAATGCCGTATCGAAGCGATGGCTAGTGTCTCGCGGGTGCCGGTGGTCAACGCACTCACCAACGAGTTCCACCCCTGTCAGGTCCTCGCCGACCTGCAGACCATCCGGGAGAGGCACGGTCGTCTGGCCGGGCTCACCTTGACCTACCTGGGCGACGGGACGAACAACATGGCGCACTCCCTGCTACTCGGGGGCGCCACCGCCGGGCTGCACGTCCGGATCGCCGCTCCGGAGGGATTCCAGCCGATGCCCGAGGTGCTGCTCGCGGCGAAACAGCGGGCTGCGCAGACTGGTGGGGGCGCCACCGTGCTCGCCGATCCACACGCGGCGGTCGACGGGGCCGACGTGCTCGTCACCGATACCTGGACCTCAATGGGCCAGGAGAGTGATGGACTCGACCGGTTCACCCCGTTTCGGCCGCTGCAGATCAACGCGGAGCTGCTGGACCGTGCTTCATGCGGTGGCGCCAGGTTGGTCACGGTGCTGCACTGCCTGCCGGCGCACCGGGGCGCAGAGATCACCGACGAGGTGCTCGACGGGCCCGCCAGCGCGGTATGGGACGAGGCCGAGAACCGGTTGCACGCGCAGAAGGCGCTGCTGGCCTGGCTGCTGGACCCGGAGCGCGTGCCGTGACATCGACGCGGGTCGGCCGGCAGGCTCGCATCGTCGAGTTGGTGTCCAACAGCGCTGTGCACAGCCAGGCGGAGCTGGTCGCCCTGCTTGCTGGCGAAGGCATCGAGGTCACCCAGGCCACGCTATCCCGGGACCTCGACGAGCTCGGTGCGATGAAGGTGCGCGGCGTGGACGGTGGTGCGCCGGCCTACGTCATCCCTGAGGACGGCAGCCCGGTGCGCGGCATGGTCGGGGGCACCGCACGGCTCGCGCGGGTTTTGGCCGAGCTGCTGGTGTCCGCCGACGCCAGCGCGAACCTCGCGGTCCTGCGCACACCACCCGGTGCGGCACACTTCGTGGCCAGCGCGCTGGATCGGGCGGCGCTGGCTGAGGTGGTCGGCACCGTCGCGGGCGATGACAGCATCCTGGTCGTCGCCCGAGAACCCCTCACCGGGGCGCAGCTCGCGCAGCGGATCATGGCGCTAGCGCACTCGTGAGTGCGAAGCGGGGTTATAGCACTGTTTGCCACTCACGAGCTCGACCGAAGGGAGAGCAGGATGGCCGAGCGGGTCGTGTTGGCCTACTCCGGGGGTTTGGACACCTCGGTGGCGATCGGGTGGATCGCCGAGGAGACCGGAGCTGAGGTCGTCGCCGTCGCGGTTGATGTCGGCCAGGGCGGCGAGGATCTGGAGACCATCCGTCAGCGGGCGCTGGCCTGCGGCGCAGTGGAGGCCGTCGTCACCGATGCCCGCGACGAGTACGCCGAGCAGTACTGCCTGCCCGCACTGCAGGTCAACGCCCTGTACATGGACCGCTACCCATTGGTATCAGCGCTGTCCCGACCGCTGATCGTCAAACATCTGGTGGCGGCCGCGAAGTACCACGGCGCCTCCACAGTCGCGCACGGCTGCACCGGCAAGGGCAACGACCAGGTGCGTTTCGAGGTGGGCATCGGCGCACTCGGACCGGACCTGCGGGTGATCGCCCCGGTCCGGGACTACGCGTGGACCCGGGAGAAGGCGATCGCCTACGCCGAGGAGCGCAACCTGCCGATCGACGTCACGAAGCGCTCACCGTTCTCCATAGACCAGAACCTGTGGGGCCGGGCGGTCGAGACGGGGTTTCTCGAAGATCTGTGGAATGCCCCGACCAAGGACGTGTACGCCTACACCAGCGATCCGACCGAGTGGAAGGCGCCGGAGGCGCTGGTGGTCACCTTCGAGTCCGGTGCGCCGGTTGCCATCGACGGCGTCCGGGTGACGGTGCTGGAGGCGATCCAGCAGCTCAACGTCCGGGCCGGAGCCCACGGTGTCGGCCGGCTGGACATGGTCGAGGACCGGCTGGTCGGCATCAAGAGCCGTGAGGTCTACGAGGCCCCCGGCGCGATCGCCCTGATCACGGCGCATCAGGAGCTGGAGAACGTCACCGTCGAGCGTGACCTGGCCAGATACAAACGCAGCGTCGAGCAGCGCTGGACGGAGCTGGTCTACGACGGGCTGTGGTTCTCCCCGCTCAAGCGCGCGTTGGACGCCTTTGTCGCAGACTCCCAGCGCCACGTGACCGGCGAGATCCGGATCGAGCTGGCCGGCGGCAGGGCCACGGTGACCGGACGGCGGAGCCCCCAGTCGCTCTATGACTTCAACCTCGCCACCTACGACGCGGGCGACACCTTCGACCAATCCCTGGCCAAGGGGTTCGTGCAGCTGTGGGGGCTTCCGTCGAAGTTAGCGGCGCAGCGAGACCTGCTTGGCAGGGTCGAGCCAACGACACCGCGGGGGTCTTCGTCGTGACCGCACTCTGGGGTGCCCGGTTCAGCGCGAAACCGGCTGACGCGCTGGCGGCGCTGAGCCTGTCGACGCATTTCGATTGGCGGCTCGCCCGGTATGACATCCGCGGCTCCCGGGCGCACGCGCGCGTGCTGCACAGTGCCGCGCTGCTCGATGACGATGAGCTGACCGCGATGCTCGATGCACTGGATCGCCTCGACGCTGACGTCGACTCCGGCGCGTTCGTCCCGGTACCCGAGGACGAGGACGTTCACACCGCGCTGGAGCGCGGCCTGATCGAGCGAGCCGGGCCCGAGCTAGGGGGCCGGCTGCGCGCCGGCCGCTCCCGCAACGATCAAATCGCGACCCTGCTGCGGATGTGGCTTCGCGACGCTGCCCGTCGCATCGCCGCAGGCACGCTGGACGTGATCGACGCGCTGCTCGACCAGGCGCAGGCACACCCCGATGCCCCCATGCCGGGTCGGACCCATATGCAGCACGCTCAGCCCGTCCTGCTCGCTCACCACTTGGGGGCCCACGTGCAGGCTCTGCTGCGCGACGTGGAGCGGCTGCGGGACTGGGATGTTCGGGCTGCCGTCTCGCCTTACGGCTCGGGTGCGCTGGCCGGGTCATCGCTCGGTCTGGACCCGGCGGCCGTGGCCGCCGAACTCGGCTTCGATGCCCCGGTGGAGAACTCGATCGATGGCACGGCATCGCGTGACTTCGCCGCCGAGGCCGCGTTCGTGCTCGCGATGCTGGCCGTCGACCTGTCCCGGATCGCTGAGGAGACCATTCTCTGGGCCACCGCCGAGTTCGGATATATCGCCCTGGACGATTCCTACTCGACCGGCAGCTCGATCATGCCGCAGAAGAAGAATCCCGATGTGGCCGAGTTGGCCAGAGGTAAGGCCGGCCGGCTGATCGGTAACCTCACGGGTCTGCTCGCCACGCTCAAGGCGCAGCCGCTGGCTTATAACCGGGACCTGCAAGAGGATAAGGAGCCGCTGTTCGACTCCATCGACCAGCTCGAGCTGCTGCTTCCCGCGATGGCCGGGATGGTCGCCACCATGACCTTCCAGACCGAGCGGCTCGCCGAGCTGGCCCCGGCCGGGTTCACCCTGGCCACCGATCTTGCCGAGTGGCTGGTGCGCCAGGGGGTGCCGTTTCGCTCCGCGCACCAGGCGGCCGGAGCGTGCGTGCGGTTGGCTGAATCCCGCGGGGTGGAGTTGGCGGAGCTGTCGGAGATGGAGCTTGCCGCCGTCCATCCAGAACTCACCATCGACGTCCGCCGGGTGCTCAACGTCGCCGGATCGATCAGCTCCCGGGATGGTTACGGCGGGACCGCACCCGACCGCGTCGCCGAGCAGCTGCAGCGCGCCAGGCGCGCCGCTGGCGGGCACCGGGACTGGATCAGCCAGTGACGGTGGGGACCTTCGCCCGCGAGCACCTCGCCGTTGACGTCCTGGCGGCAGCCCGGCTGCTGCTGGGCTGCCTGGTGGTCGCGGACAGACCCGACGGCCAGGTGGTAGTCCGCCTCGTCGAACTGGAGGCCTATCGCGGTTCGGATGATCCTGCGGCGCACTCCTACCGTGGCCGCACCGATCGCAATGCAGTGATGTTCGGTCCGCCTGGCTACCTGTACGTGTATTTTGTTTATGGACTGCACTTCTGCGCCAACATCTCGTGCCTGCCTCATGGGAAACCCGGTGCGGTGCTCCTGCGCGGCGCTGAGGTCGTCTCCGACCTTGATATCGCCCGGCTGGCTCGGCCCACCGCGCGGTCCGACGCCGACCTTGCTCGCGGGCCGGCTCGGCTGGCGACATTGCTCGGGCTCCAGCGCGAGCACAACGGTCTGGATCTCACCGACCCCACGTCGCCGGTGCGGCTGCTGCCCGGCGATCCGGTCCCCGCGCAACGAGTGTGCACCGGTCCGCGGGTTGGCGTCGCCGCTGCGCAGGACCGTGCTTGGCGGTTCTGGGTTGATGGCAGTCCGGCAGTGTCGGCGTATCGCCGGCACCCGAACCAAGCGAGACGCCAAAGCGACCGCAAGTGATCGAAGTCGTGGGTGCGATCGGCAAGCACATTCGGATGAGGTGGTATTCGGGTGCCAGAGACTGTGAGTGCGCGCGTACACTCGGACGCGGAGCACAGTTTCACTGAATTGGGCGATGGCCTCTTACTGACAGTCCACTACACCGCCGAGTGGGGCCGACATCGCCGCACGAGTGCGGACGCCCACCGGGTTGGGTAAGGGGAGGGGCGCTGCGATGCCGCCCGCTGGCCGCTCTGGCAGCCGCGAACCGCCGATTTGACTTCCGCGGGGTGCTGGCCGTACCTTTCGGTTCGCCCCGCAGCGGAACGGACGAAGCGCTCAGCGAGATGGTGTTGAGATGTTAGGCCGGGGCCGCGGGGAGCTCGGCTCAGACGGCTGGTAAGCTCGATGAGTCGCCGGGCTCGTAGGAGGACCTCTCCAAGGTCTACCAGAACGGGACCGGGTTAGGTTGAAGTGATTCACCCCGGATCCAATCATCGTAATTGATGGTTCGTGATGGTGTGTGCTTGTTCTTTGAGAACTCAACAGTGTGCCGA
>JRHI01000987.1_pt1 | contig 27218 bp, 31 predicted proteins | sample 215371 | NCBI WGS metagenome assembly JRHI01 (sample SAMN02929681, study PRJNA255918) | sediment metagenome | biome: cave system; feature: Ice Cave; material: Sediment; isolation source: sediment from deep within a dark volcanic ice cave with no known source of... ...
TCTCAGCCGTAATCGGCCTGCACTTCTATACAGCCGGCTGAATAACCCTCCGTGTACTTGGGTGACAGCGTCCAGTGGAACCAGCGTCGTGACCTGTTCAATGAAGACCAGCTCGTCGTCCGTACCGGAACCGGTGACCGACTCTTCGATGTCGAGTTCCGCTTCCCTGACCGATTCCTTGCTGACGCTGCTCACTTTGACCGGCTGGTCAGTAGTCTGGCCGATCAGGCTGCCAAACCCCGGGCACTGGGACAAAAGACGACACTCCCGGCCGGTCTGCTGCACCGCCTCGCGATCACCGCCGCAGACCGTCCGGTGGTCGAGGAGAACTTCCGGTTGATGTGCGAGTTGAACGACCCTATCTGGAGCTACTACATCCGTAACCTCGCGCGGCCCGCCTGGCTCGCCCGACCGGAAAACCGTGTCGACGTCCTCGTCGGTAACCCGGACCTGTCGGCTTTATTCGTCACGCGAGCCACTCAGCAGTACCTGATCGACGGTGGCTCGTTCGCGTTCGTCATGCCGAACGCTGTTCTCGACCGCGGTTACTACGCCGGTTTCAGAGCGGGAAACTACCCTGACTCGAAAGATCCTGTTGCGATCACATTCACCGACTCCTGGGATCTTCGCCGTCTGCGGCCTCATTTCTTTCGCTCTACTGGGGGACCGTCTCAAGCCGAAGCGAAGGACTCTACCTGAGCTCTCTCTTGAACAGCCCGGCAATTACTAATCTTGTGTGTCCACTCATGTCCTACGGCAAGGACGAACGTCACGTCGACAAGCACATTTGGAAACTGCCGATTCCGCTATTCGATGACAGCAAGCCCATCCACCGCAGGTTGTCGGACCTCGGCGAGCACTGCACCGACCTCGTCGCGGCTCTCGACCCCGGCGCCTCCGGCAACTTCGTGACACTCCGCCGTCGGATCCGCTCGGCACTGGCAGCCGATTCGACAGCCATCGAGATCAACGAGCTAGTGCTTGATCTTCTATTCACGTAGACGCTAGCCGTTGGCTGCAACGCCAGGTAAGTCAACGGGCAAATTGTGTGCCTCAGCAGCAGCTGCCAGCCGCCTGTCGTAGGTGACGATCACATCGAGATCGTCACGCAGCATCAGGGCGGTAGCCAGATGGATCGCATCCAGCGAACGCTGCGAACGGTCGGGAAGCCGACTCGCCGACTCGACAACGCTCGCAGTCATGCCGATGCGACCGATCCGGGTCAGCAGGAGATCAGCACGGGCAAGCGCGGACGGGTCCTCTCGCTGCACGGCGCGGCGGGTCTCTACGGTCAGCAGGACGCTAGACACCAGCGGCGTCGCGGACCGCTCAGTGAGAAACCGGCTGAGCGCGTCGCTCTCCGGCTCAGCCCAGACCAGCTTGACGAACGCGGAAGTGTCGAGATAGATCACCAACGCTCCGCGTCCCGCAGGTCGGCTACGACCTCGCTGAGCGGTCGCCGCCCCTGCGGAACCGTCGGTGGTGGGAGCAGATCGCCGATGGCAGCCGCCGGAGGCAGGTAGTCACCCGACGCGGCGAGGCGCTCCAGCAACGTTCCGGCGTCTTGTGCTGGCACCAGGTACGCGACCAGATTCCCGCGGTCGGTGACCGCAATCCGCTGGCCGGCCTTCGCCATCTCCACGTACCGCGAAGCGTGCTGACGCAGCTCACGGATGCCCACTGATTCCATACTGGTCAGGGTAGCACAAATGTGCTACTCACAAATCGAGGTGCAGTCGGAGCACACCGTCGAGCTGGACCGCCAGATCGGCAGGTAGTACGCCGACACGGCGTCCGATCCGGATTACGGCGACTGACCGGACCTGTTCAGCCTGCGCTTTCGAGTCCCGTCGCAGGCCGCACTCGGCCGCTGGAAGCAGCACCTGGAACGGATGTATCCGGGTGACGTTCGACGTCACGGGCACCACAGTCAACACACCAGACCCGGATCGCTCCGCTGCTGTGTTGGCGCCGTTGTTACTCACGATCACCGCTGGCCGCACCTTGTCCGCCTCGGAGCCGAGCACCGGGTCGAGATCAACCATCCGGATCTCCCCACGTCTCATCGGGAGCCGTCAACCCCGTCGGCTGCAACGGTGTCCCATAGCGATGCTTCGTCGCCAGCCTCCCATTCGGCCCACGCCTGCTCGTAGGAGTCAGACAGGACGTGCGCGCGCAGCAACGCAACCGCCCGTTGCACCGTCGCCGAGCGCGACCGGACGCCATGGGAGGTCGCGTAGTCGTCCAGGAACTCGACATCCTGCTCGGACAGACTGACACTCAGCTTCATACCTCTGATACTACCATTTCAACAAAATAGTACTACCACGACTGCGCATCTAGGCCGCCTCCGCCATCCGGCTCCGAATGGCGCCCGGCGGTGGGCGTCAAACAGCTATCAGGCTCCAAATGGCGGGCTCAGGCGGACAGAGGGTGGTGGAACAGAGCCTGGCGCGGTGACGTTGTCTGTGCAACGGTGTAATCGTTGAGGGCGGTGGTTTGCGGTGGACCCCTTGGACTCCTACTCGCGGACGGTGAGCTCGGTCGCGGCGGCGATCACTCCGCACGTGGCCAGCCTGCGGGTCGGGTCGGGCGCCGGGTCGGCTGTCGTGTTCGCCGACGATGGATTGCTGCTGACCAACGCGCATGTCGTCGGCTCCGCCCGGGATGGGGTCGCGGCGTTCACCGACGGCACCGAGAGCCGCTTCGACGTGGTGGGCGTCGACCCGCTGTCCGACCTCGCGGTGCTTCGAGCCCGGGGCACCACGCCGGCCGCAGCTGTCCTGGGCGATGCCGACGAGCTGGTCGTGGGGCAGTTGGTGGTCGCCGTCGGCAATCCCCTCGGGCTCGCCGGATCGGTGACCGCCGGAGTGGTCAGTGGGCTGGGCCGGTCGCTGCCGGTGCGCGCGGGGCGCGCCGTGCGGGTGATCGAGGACGTGATCCAGACCGACGCCGCGCTCAACCCCGGTAATTCGGGCGGCGCGCTGGCTGACGCCGGCGCCAGGGTGGTCGGGATCAACACCGCCGTCGCCGGTGTCGGGCTCGGGATGGCAGTGCCGATCAACACGACGACCCGCCGGATCATCGGCGCGCTGCTGGCCGACGGCCGGGTGCGCCGGGGCTACCTCGGGCTCGTCGGGGTACCCGCCCCGCTCCCCACGGCGGTCGCGCAACGAACCGGCCAGACCTCGGGGCTGCGGCTGATGGAGGTCATCCCCGGCAGTCCCGCAGACCGGGCCGGACTGCGCACTGGGGATCTCGTGCTCAGCGCCGGGCGCAAGCCCGTCACTGACGCCCAGGGTATCCAGCGCCAGTTGTTCTCCGAGGCCATCGGCACCAGCCTGCCGATCACCGTACTGCGCAACGGCGCGATGGTCGACGTGATCACCGTTCCCACCGAGCTCGTGGCGAGCTAGCCACCTCCGGGACACGCCCTAACAGACCGCGTGCCGCCGATAACGCAAAGTGTGCGACTATCGCGCGCACAGTGTCCGGGCTCAGGAGTTACCTATGACGACATCGCTGCAACGCGGGCGGTACGACTGGCCGTGGCGGGGCGGTCCCGCATTCGTCACCCCGGACGGCTCCCAGATCGTCCTGAGTGGTCGTGGGCTGGACGTATCCAGGCCCTGGTCGTGCGGGTTCATCGCCCTGGTGCGTGGTGCTCGCCGATCGTTCACCGTCGCCGAGGCCGGCGCCTTCGACTGGCACAGCGCTTACACGACCATCCCCGACCAGCTGCTCCGCCAGCCCTACAACGCCGCTGAGCTGGTGATCGGCATCCGAAAAGAGCCGACCAACGATTATCGGGCAGCGTGGCGGGGACCGTGGTTCGAGCTGCACACCCGCGCGGGCGGATCCCCCGACGGGATCAGCACAATTTTCGACGCATTCCGGCTGACCGACACCCCGCTGGGGCTCCTCGCTGCGCCGCGCAGCACTAGACAGGCTCAGCTGGAACCGGTGCGGGTGGCCAAGGAGATCCCCGGGATCGGCTATCTGACCATCGAACGCCCCGGCGCCAGCCAGATGGTGATCCCCGACTTCCGCGGCCATCTGACCCAGCATGGCGAGCTGTGGCGCGAGCCGCTCGGGTCCGGCGCGAAGGGACGATCGCGGTCCGATGCCCTGGTCCTGGCCACACCCACGGCGATCACCCGGCTGGTCCCCGGACCGGCCGACACCTCGGACCCGAACGAAGCGCTAGCCCTTCTCGACGGTCTGAGCGTGATTTGGGAGCCCGCATGATCTTGCTGGGGGTGCCCGTGCTCGCAGGTGCGTTCCTCCTCATGGAGGCGGGCCTCGAGCACATCAGGGCACCCAAGATATTGGCTCGCGCAACCGGCACCGGGTTGGTGGCCGCGCGTGCCATCGCGACCGTCGAATTCGTTGTCGGGGTGCCGTCAGTAGCCGCGGTGGTTTTCGGCACGGCCGAGTTGCGGTGGGCGCTAGCCGCCCAGACAGTGGTGTACGGGGCCTTCGCCGCTCACCTGTCGTGGCGCCGCTACCAGCGCGACGAGTCGGACTGCGGCTGCAACCGGATGGGTACCCAGGTCGGTCCCGGTGGTATTGCCCGGGCGGTGGTGCTAGCGGCCGCGACGCTTGCGGCGGCGACTCTGTATCCGGCGGCCGCGCTGCCCGGCGGCGGGGTGGCGATCCTGCTGGTCGGCTGCGCTGCAGTGATGGCCGTGTTGCTGTACACGCTGCCGGCAGCGGTCGATGGGCGCGCGGCGTGAGCGCGCTGACCGCGGCACTGGTGCTGAGCTGGGGCTGCCTTGCGGTGCTGGCGCTGGCGATGGCCGGGATCTTGCGGCAGCTGCGGGAGCTGCAGGCCGAGGTGGCCCAGCTCAGCGCACCACCATGGCGCGCCGCGGCGGGCCGCCGGGTGACGGAGTTGGCCGGAGCGGATCCCCTGATCCTGCTGGTACTGGACCCCGGATGTAGCTTCTGCGACACGGTGCACGAACCCTTCATCCGGCTGGCCGGGGAACATTCCGGTACCCGGTTCGAGGTGCTGTCCCCCCGTGCCAGGTGGGCTGACGCGCCGAACATCCGATCCCGGGTGGATCCCGGCCTGGTCACAGAGCTCGACCTGCCATGGGCACCGGCCTTGCTGCACGTCGGTGCCGACGGCACGGTGCTGGCCGGGCAGCCGGTGGAGTCCCCGCAACGTCTCGACGAGCAGGTGGCGAGCCTGCTGAACACCGCCCTGCACCGGCAAGGAGCGTGATGATCGAAGCTGACATCCCCCGGATCGACCAGCCCCGCCCCGATGCGGCACCCCGCAGCGTGCGATTCCGCGATGCGGCACCGGCGGTTCGCCGGCGAAGGTTCCTGGCCGTCGCCGGCACGGCCGGCATGACGTTGGGGCTCACCGTGCTGGGATGGATCCCGCTGGCCCGTCCGGCCAGAGCGGAGCAAGGCAGCGAGTATCTCGACTGCGGTCACTACCGGCACCGTCCGGGCTCACCGATCTGCTACGGCGCGCCCTACTCCTCTTCCTACTGCGGCTCCGACCACTGGTTCAAGAACGGCTGTGTCGGAAACTGGAAAGACGGGCTCGACTGCTACCAGCCGCGCGCGATCTGCCGCGCCAACGGGGAACCCCGCAACGGCTGGCGCTGGAAGGACGGCGATACCGTCTACCGGTGCGCCGACGGTGAGGTGCACTACGCGGGGGCGCCGAACTTCGAACAGCTGATCTGCAGCGCGACGCTGTCCGACGAACCGTCGAATTCCTCAGGGCTCCCCTGATCACCCCAGATTGATCACGCTAAGTTGATCACCTCAAGCTTGCGACGCGCCGTATTCGGTCCTGTGCTGGTGACCGGTGCGCTGGCGATGCTCGCCGTGACCGCTGCGGTCGCGCCGGTAGTGCGCGAGGGCTGGCCCCTGACCTGGTTGTTGCTGGGCCTGACCGCCGGCTACGCGCTGTCCGGTTCCGCATGAAGCGCTAACTCAGCGTACCTGCTGAGCTCGCCGGTCTGGCGGGATTCGTCACGGTCCTACTTCACCGTCGGGCTGCTCGCCGGAGGTCTCGCCATCGGCGCGCTGGCGGTGGCGCTGGGCAGCCTGGTGCGGCCGGTAATGCCTCCGGCGGTGCGGGTGGGTCTGATCGTCGCGACGGCGCTGTTCGTCCTCGCCGGGGAGTGCGGGTTGCATCGGGTAGCGCTGCCGCATCGGCGAGCCCAGGTGCCGTCGGCGGTGATCGGCACTGGCGGGCAAGCCGGGGCGCTGCAGTTCGGCTTCGAGATGGGCACCGGCGTGCGCACGCATATGCCAAGCAACCTGCCCTACCTGCCGCTGGTGGCGGTGCTGCTGGTGGGCAACTGGGCGGCGGCGCTGTTGGCGGGACTGGGTTTCGGCCTCGGGCGCGCCGCCATGGCACTGGGTCGCCACCACAGCGGCGACGCCACCTGGTGGGACCGCCAGTGGCGGTGTCACGACCGGTTGCTGCGAGTCACCCTGGCACTGACCTGTTGCGGAGTCCTCGCCGCGAGAATCCTGCTGATCTGACCGGCTAAGACGGCCCGGGAGCGTCTGTGAGGCGGGTGAGAGTGGAGCCGGCAGGCCCCAGCGGCTGGAGGTCACAGTCGTGCAGGGGTTCGTCTGCGCGCAGGGCACGGTTTAGCCGGCGGCCGATCAGTGACTCGAGCCGCGCGGGAGGGAGGCCACCGGCGGGCTTCTTGGGGATCAGGTCGCTCGCGGCGAGCATGTGCCCGACCGGCAGCGCGCAGCGGGCCACCAGAGATCGGCCGAACAACGCACGCATCGGCGCGAGCTCAGTCGCGACCTCGTCCTTATCGACGGGGGCCGCGAGCGCCGACTCGACATAGCGGATGCCCTCGACGAGCAGGCGCAGCTCGCTGGTGGTTACCGAGGCCGCCACGTCCGGGCCGAACATCTCGCGAGAAAGCGTCACGTGCACCTCGATCACCCGCGCACCGAGCGCGACCGCGGCCAGCGCCGGGAAGATCGTCCCCGAATGGTCCGACAACCCGGCCGCGCAGCCGTAGCGCTCCCGAATCTCGCCCAGGACGTTGAGGCCGACCCGCTGCGGTGCGACCGGGTAGGCCGACGTGCACTGCAAGACCGCCAGCGCCCCGGCACCGCCGTCGCGCAGCCGCGCGACCGCGCCGTCAAGCTCGACCCAGCCGCTCATCCCGCTGGACAGCAGCACCGGCGCCCCGGTCTGGGCCACCGCGTCGAGCAACTGCGGGTTGGTGACCTCACCGGAAGCGACCTTCCAGGCAGCGACGCCGACGCGGCGCAGCAGCTCGACCGCTTCAAGCGAGAACGGGGAGCTCAGAAATGACAACCCGCGAGCTTGCGCGTGCTGCCGAAGGCCCGCCCACGCCGGCGGGGTGAACTCCATCCGCTTCCAGTACTCATAGCGGGTGTCGTCGGCGTAGCTGAACTTCACCCGCCACGGCTCGTCGGTCCGGCTCTCCGCGGCCGCGATGTGTGTCTGGAACTTCACCGCATCAGCACCCGCGTCGGCGATCGCGTCGATGAACGCGTGCGCAGTGCCCAAACTGCCGTCGTGCGCCTGGCCGACCTCCCCGATTACCGCGACACCGTGGCCCCATTCGAATACAGTCACGCTACGCACTCCCAAAGCTCCTCGAATGGGTGAATATCATGACACAAACGATAATAAACGAGCGAATTGCCGCTCTCGGTTACGACTATGGCGGGCAGGCCGCGCTGCGACCCGCGGCGTGCAACCTGTGCGGTGCCCGCGAACACGCCATCGAAGTCGCCGAACATGACCGTTACGGCTACCCGGCCACCTTCGTGGTGTGCGGGCGTTGCGGGCTCGGCTACCTCAGCCCCCGGCTGAGCGCTACCCAGTACGCGCACTTCTACTCCGAGATCTATCGCCCGCTGGTGTCGGCCTACCATGGTCGCCGCATCGACGCCGAGACCGTGCAGCTGGAGCAGCGCGACTACGCCGCCGGGCTCGCCGCCTTCCTGCTCCCGCTGCTGCCGTCGTCGCCGCGCACGATCCTCGACGTCGGCGGCTCAACGGGAGTGGTCGCCAGCGTACTGGCGGGACACGTGAACGCGCGCGCGACCGTCCTCGACCCATCCCCTGCCGAGCTCGCGGTCGCTCACGCCGCCGGTATGGAGACGATCGCGGGCTTGGTGGAGGACTTCGATCCCGGGGAGCGCAACTGGGATCTCGTGTTGCTGTGCCAGACGATCGACCATCTCCTCGACGTCCGCGGCACGCTGGCGGCGCTGCGCCGGATGACCGCCCCGGGCGGTCGTGCGTTCGTCGACATCGTCGATGTCGATGTCCTGGTGGGCCGGACCGGCCGCATCCAACGGGCGGTCAAGATCGATCACCCGTACTACCTGACCCGTCCCACCGCTGTGGCGTTGTTCACCCTCACCGGTTTCACGATCGTCGCCGAGCGAATCACCGACGACGGCCATCGGGGCTTCGTGCTCGCCCGCGGCCCCGTCGGCGAGCCCAACTGGCCGGCGCTGCAGGCCAGCGCAGCGCAGTTCGTCGCCAACATCATCTGACTTGAACGGGCGCTGCGGCGTCGAGTAGCTAACCGCCACGGTCAGCGTTGCGACCCAACGGCTAAGGTCATCAACGTGTCCGCGCGTCGCAAGAAGATCTGCGTGGTCGTCGCCAGCCGGGCCAACCTTGCCCGGATCACCACGGTGCTCGAGGCGGTGCGCGATCACCCCGCCCTGGAGCTGCAAGTGATCGCCGCCGCGTCCGCGCTGCTCGAACGGTTCGGCTGTGCCGTAGAGATCCTGGAGACTGCCGGTTTCATCCCTGACGCGAAGATTCCCTTCATCATCGAGGGCCAGACGCCGGCGATGATGGCGAGATCCACTGGCCTGGGTCTACTGGAGTTGCCGACGGCGTTCGAGCGCCTTGAGCCCGACGTCGTGGTCACCGTCGCCGACCGCTTCGAGACGATCGCGACGGCTATCGCTGGCGCCTACATGAACATCCCCGTCGCCCACACCCAGGGCGGCGAGGTGTCGGGATCGATCGATGAGAGCGTCCGGCACGCGATCACCAAGCTGTCCCACATCCACTTTCCGGCGACCGAGCTCAGCGCCCGCCGCGTCATCGCGATGGGTGAGGACCCGCAGTATGTGTTCAACGTCGGCTGCCCATCGATCGACCTGGCCGCCCGCACCCGACCGGGTACCCGCCGCGACGCGCTGATCGAGCACTGCGGTGCCGGGTCGCCGATCGACCCGGAGCAGCCCTTCTTGCTGGTGATGCAACACGGCGTCACTACTGAGTACGGCCACGGCCTCGATCAGATGGCGGCGACATTGTGCGCTGTCTCGTCGATCGGGATGCAGGCGCTGGTCTTCTGGCCGAACGTGGACGCGGGCAGCGCCGAGGTCGCTGCCGGTATCCGCCAGTTCCGCGAGCAGGGTCTGGCGCAGCGCTGCCAGTTCTTCCGCAACCTGCGGGCCGAGGATTTCGCCCGGCTGATGATTCATTGCGCCTGCATGATCGGCAACTCGTCGGCTGCGCTGCGCGAGGGCGCCTATCTCGGCACACCGGCCGTCAGCGTCGGCACCCGCCAGAGCGACCGGGAATGCGGTCCCAACGTGGTGTTCACCTCACAGGATCCCGGCGTGATCGCCGAAGCGATCCGCTCTCAGATCGCGCATGGGCGCCACGAACGCAACGACCTGTTCGGTTGCGGCACCGCTGGGCGCAACATCGCCGACGTGCTGACAATGGTGAACCCCCCCGTGCAGAAGCGCCTGCACTACGACTGCGCCACCCTGCTCGGCGACCGCACAGGGGTGTAGCCACGACCCGGCGCCCTTCCGGCTAACCCGAAGTCCGATTAACCCCAGACGCCGCCCCGCACGGCGTAGGTCGTGCCGTCGGCCTTGATCCGGCTGAAGCCTAGATGCGGGACCAACACGCCGGGGATGCGAACCGAACCGTCGGACTGCTGGCACTGCTCCAGGATTGCGACCAGCGTGCGGCCGATGGGGAGCCCGGAGCCGTTGAGGGTGGCGGCGAAGCCCCGCTTGCCCTCCTTGGTCTTGGTGCGGATACCAGCTCGACGTGCCTGAAACACCCCGCAATCCGACACGCTGGAGATTTCGCGATAGCGCTGCTGGCTGGGCAGCCACACCTCGATGTCATAGGTGTATTGCGCGGAAAAGCCGATATCGCCCGCGGCGAGAGTGACAACGCGGTACGCCAGGCCGAGCTCCTGCAGGCAGGCCTCGGCGTGCCCGAGCATGATCTCCAGCTCCTCAGCGGAGCGCGCGGCCTCGACGACCCGCACCAGTTCCACCTTCGAGAACTGGTGCAATCTGATCAGTCCGCGGGTATCCCGCCCGTAGGAGCCCGCCTCGCTGCGAAAGCACGGCGTGTGCGCGGTGTAGGCCAGCGGCAGGCCCTCCGCAGGCAGGGTCTCTCCGGCGTGCAGGTTGGTCAGCGGGACCTCGGCGGTGGGGATCAGGAACAACTCGCGATCCGTGACTCCGGTCTTGAACAGGTCTTCTTCGAACTTGGGAAGCTGACCCGTGCCGGTCATCGTCGGCCGGTTGACCAATGCCGGTACCGAATACTCTATATAGCCATGCCGTTGGGTGTGCAATTGCAGCAGGAACGCGGCGATGGCCCGCTCCAGCTGCGCACCAGGACCCTTGAGAATGGCGAACCGGGGGCCGGCGAGTTTCGTCGCTCGGGGAAAATCGAAGATCCCAAGGCGCTCGCCGATATCAACGTGGTCAGCGGCCTCGAAATCAAAAGTGGCAGTGTCGCCCCAGGTACGCACCTCAACGGCGAACTCGTCGGAGTTGCCGTCAGGCAGGCGGTCGTCAGGCAGGTTGGGAATACCGAGAAGGAATTCCTGGAGGTCGGCTTCGAACTGCCGGTGCTGCTCCTCGGTCTGCTGGATCTCGGTTTTCAGCGCGCGAGCACGGTCCCGCAGCTCAGTGACGTCCTCGCCAGCTCGCGCCTTCGCCTGCACCTCGTTGGCGACCTGCTTGGCCTCCCCGCGAGCGTTGTCAATCCGTTGGATCGCCGACGTGCGCTGCGTCAGCAGCTTGTCCAACTGCCCGAGGTCGAGCTCATAGCCTCGCCGGGCGAGTTTGCGCACGGCCTCGGTGGCCGGGTCGAGCAGAGCCCGAGGATCGTGCATGCGCGCTCCCGTGCGTTTGACTTGGCGGCCCGATAGCGGATCGACTCCGCACCGTGAGCGTAGCCAACCCCGCCACACCGCACAGCACCGCGCGGGCTTCGCCGTCGAGCGTCGTGAACTCGACCCCACCGACATTTTCGTCGACAGAAACGTCGGTGACGTCGAGTTCACGACGCCTGCGCGGCCAACACCTGCGCAGTACGCTGGCCACCAGGCTGTGGGGCGCCACCAGCCAGGCGACCGCGGGGCGCAACGGGAGGTGCGTCGAGCATGGTGACAGTTGCGGTGAACTTGACTCGGCCGGAGGAGGAGCTGGGTGAGATTCCTGCGCGGCTGCGCGCGGCGGGGCTGGAGGTGCGCTGCGGATCGGGCCGGCGATCAACACCGGCGGCGGACGTGATCGACGACCTGCAGGGCTGTACGGCGTCCATCGCCGGCCAGGAACTCTACACCGCCGAGGTGTTCGACGCCTGCCCGGATCTGCGGATCGTGGTGCGCTTCGGGGTCGGCTTCGACACCGTCGACGTCAACGCAGCTACTGAGCGCGGTGTGCTCGTCGCAACCATCCCGGGCACGACCGACGGCGGTGTCGCCGACCACGCGATGGGGTTGATGATCGACCTGGCGCACGGGATCTCGCGACACGACCGAGCCATGCGGCGCGGCGAGTGGCAACCGCACCGCGGCGTCGACATGTGGCAGGCGACGCTGGGCATCGTCGGGCTCGGCCGCATCGGTCGGGCGGTTGCCCGGCGGGCGATTGGCTTCGACATGCGATTGATCGCCCACGAACCGTATCCAGTCATGGAATTCGTCGAGGAACATCACATCGAGCTGATGCCGCTGGACGACGTGTTGCGCCAGAGCGACTTCGTGACGCTGCATCTGCCGGCGATGCCCAAGACCGAGCGGATCATCAACGCAGCGAAGCTGGCGCTGATGAAGCCGACCGCCTTTCTGATCAATACCGGCCGCGGCAATCTGGTCGAGGAGGACGCCGTCTACGCAGCGGTGAAATCCGGCGAGCTCGCCGGTGCCGGCATCGACGCCTGGACCACTGAGCCGATGACTGATCCGCGCTGGGCCGAGCTCGACAACGTCGTCCTGACCCCGCACAGCGCAGCGAATACCCACGGCGTGTGGGCGGCGAGCGCGGCGCTGGCGGCGGAGATCGTGGTCAAAGCGATGCGCGGTGAGCAGCCAGACCAGTTGCTCAACCCGGAAGTGTGGAACAGCTAGCGCCGCAACAGCAGTCGACGCGCACAGTGGCGCCCAGAACACCATGATCATGTCCAGGCCGGAACATCGCCGGGCAAGCTATTCCCTACAGCCGCACCACCGACCGGGAGCGCAGCCGGTTGCGAGTGTCCAGGATCCGATCGGCATGCGGCTCGAAGAGCTCCCAGTCGATCGCGTCGTGGTCGGCGAGCACGATGACCAGATCGGCTTCGGTGATCTGACGCGACTCACACGGCACCATCCGGATGTAGCCAGGGAACTCGTCAGCGCTGATGAGCGGATCGATTCCCCGGAGATCCGCTCCCAGATCGGCGAGCTTCTTGGCAACTGCGACGGCCGGTGATTTCCTGGTGTCCCGCGAGTTTCGTTTGTAGGCCAGGCCCACCAGCAGGATCCTGCTGCCGTTGACGGACTTGCGCTGCTGGTTGAGGTGGGTCACCACCCGGGAAACCACATGGTCGGGCATGTTGTCATTGACATCGTTGGCGATATCGACGAAACGGAATGCCCGGCCCAGGGACCGCCGCGCCTGCCAGGACAGGTAAGAGGGATCGATCGGCAGGCAGTGCCCACCGACCCCGGGCCCAGGCATGAACTTCATGAAGCCGAAAGGCTTCGTTGCGGCCGCGTCGACCACCGACCAGACGTCGAGCCCGAGATCGTGGCAGTACACCGCGAGCTCGTTGACCAGCGCGATATTGACGTGGCGGAAGGTGTTCTCCAGCAGCTTGGCCAACTCAGCCTCCCGGAGCCCGGGCACCGGCACCGTCTGTTCGACGAGCCGGCCGTAGAAGTCCTGCAGCGCGTGCAGCGACGCCTGGTTCACCCCTGCGATGATCTTCGGGGTGTTATGGAACCGCCAGATCTGGTTTCCCGGGTCGATGCGCTCGGGGCTGTAGCCGACGAAGAACTCCACCCCCGCGCGCAGGCCGCAGCCGGCTTCGAGGATCGGGATGAAGATCTCCTCGGTGGTACCGGGATAGCTCGTGGACTCAAGGATGATGCAGCATCCAGGCGTGATGCGCGCAGCGATAATCGCTGCGGCATCCTCGACGTAGCTCAGATCGGGTGCGCCGTCACGCAGGGGAGTCGGTACGCACACGACCGCGACATCGAAGCCGGTCAGCGCCGCCGGATCGTCGGTAGGCAGATAACGTCCAGTGCTCATCGCGATCGCGAGGTCACCGTCGGTGATATCGTCGATATACGTTTGAGCTTTGCGTAAGCAATCAATGCGGGTCTTGTCGATGTCAAAACCGACGACGACGAAACCGACCTCAACAGCGCGAATAGCCACCGGCAGGCCTACATAGCCTTGGCCTACCAGGGCGACGCGGCGCGGCGAAATGCCAGAAATGTCGTGCATGGAAGTCCCCGAGGTCGGTTGTCACCGTAAGCGACTACCCGAATACTACCGGTACCCCGGTACGAATCCGCTACTTTTGCGGGCTCGCTCTCGATAGCGCTACGGTCGGTCAGGTCAATCGAACACGCGGGAGCTCGTACCGAAGCGGGCTGAGAGGGCAGCTGGACAACGTCCGGGGCTGTCGACCGCAGAACCTGTCCGGGTAATGCCGGCGTAGGAAGGGCGACCCATGACCACCCTGCACGATCGCACCGTCGAGCCCGCCGTGACCACTGGTCCGATCACCGGGTCGCGAAAGATCTACCGCGAGGTGGGTGACGACCTGAGGGTGCCCGCGCGCCGGGTGGACCTGACTAACGGGGAGCACTTCGACCTCTACGACACCTCCGGTCCCTACACCGACCCGCAAGCCCGCATCGACGTCCGCAGCGGGCTCCTGCCACTACGTGCGCCATGGATCGGCGCTCGCGAGCCGGTGGGGGGCGCGGCCACCCAGCTCGCCTGGGCTCGGGCCGGCATCGTCACCGCCGAGATGGAGTTCATCGCGGCCCGCGAGGCCCTCGACGTCGAGTTGGTGCGCGCCGAGGTGGCCCGCGGTCGCGCGGTGATCCCGGCCAACCACCGGCACCCCGAGTCGGAACCGATGATCATCGGGAAGAAGTTCCTGGTGAAGGTCAACGCCAACATCGGCAACTCGGCGGTCTCCTCCTCGATCGAGGAGGAGGTGGACAAGATGGTGTGGGCTACCCGGTGGGGCGCTGACACGATCATGGATCTGTCCACCGGCAAGCGGATCCACGAGACCCGGGAGTGGCTGCTGCGCAACTGCCCCGTCCCGGTCGGCACCGTGCCGATCTACCAGGCGATGGAGAAGTGCAACGGCGACCCGGCGTCGCTGACCTGGGAGATCTACCGGGACACCGTGATCGAGCAGTGCGAGCAGGGTGTGGACTACATGACTGTGCACGCCGGGGTGCTGCTGCGCTTCGTGCCGCTGACCGCTCGGCGGGTGACCGGCATCGTCTCCCGCGGCGGGTCGATCATGGCGGCCTGGTGCCTGGCGCATCACCGCGAGTCCTTCCTCTACGAACACTTTGAGGAACTGTGTGAGATCCTGCGCCGCTACGACGTCACGTTCTCTCTCGGCGACGGGCTGCGCCCCGGGTCCATCGCCGACGCCAACGACGCCGCTCAGCTCGCCGAGCTCAAGACGCTCGGGGAGCTGACCCAGATCGCCCGGCGCCACGACGTGCAGGTGATGATCGAAGGCCCCGGGCACGTACCGATGCACAAGATCGTTGAGAATGTGCGCCTGGAGGAGGAATGGTGCGACGAGGCGCCGTTCTACACCCTGGGGCCACTGGCGACGGACATCGCGCCGGCTTATGACCACATCACCTCGGCGATCGGCGCTGCGATGATCGCCCAAGCCGGTACCGCGATGCTCTGCTACGTCACCCCCAAAGAGCACCTGGGGCTGCCCGACCGCGACGACGTCAAGACCGGCGTGATCACCTACAAGATCGCCGCACACAGCGCTGATCTGGCCAAGGGCCATCCGGGTGCCCAAGCGTGGGACGACGCGCTGTCGACCGCTCGGTTCGAGTTCCGCTGGCACGATCAGTTCGCGCTGGCGCTGGACCCGGACACCGCGCGGTCCTACCACGACGAGACGCTGCCTGCGGAACCGGCCAAGACCGCACATTTCTGCTCGATGTGCGGGCCGAAGTTCTGCTCGATGCGGATCTCCGCCGACGTCCGGGCCTACGCGCAAGAGCACGGGCTGTCCACTGTGGAGGCCATTGAGGTGGGGATGCAGGAGAAGTCCGACGAGTTCACCGCGGCCGGCGGAAAGGTGTACCTGCCAGTGGCCGAAGCGTGACTGGGTCATGACCGAGGCGCCCCCCGTCGCGCTGACCATCGCCGGGTCGGACTCGGGTGGTGGGGCGGGGCTGCAGGCCGATCTGCGCACCTTCACCGTCTGCAGCGTGCACGGTTGCGTGGCGGTCACCGCGGTGACGGTGCAGAACTCGATGGGAGTGGCCGGCTACGTGGAGATCCCACCGTCCACTGTGGTTGATCAGATCCGCGCGGTGGCGACCGATATGGGGGTGGCCGCCGCCAAGACCGGCATGCTGTCCAGCGCTGCGATCATCGCGGCGGTGGCCGAGGTATGCGACGACGTCGGCATCGGTCGCTCTGTGCCGTTGGTGGTCGACCCGGTGGCCGCCTCCATGCACGGCGACCCGCTGCTGGCCGACGACGCTTTGGCGGAGTTGCGCTCCGAGTTGCTTCCGCGGGCCACCCTCGTTACTCCGAACCTCGACGAGGTGCGGCTGCTCGTCGGCGTGGACGTCGAATCCCGCGCGGAGCAGCATGAGGCCGCTCGCGCGCTGCATGCGCTGGGACCCCGGTGGGTCCTGATCAAGGGCGGCCACCTACCTGACGGCGCCGACGACGGGCTGTGCCTGGACCTGCTGTTTGACGGCACCGACTTCACCGAGTTCACCGGCCCCCGACTCGCCACCCCGCACACCCACGGTAGCGGCGACTCGCTGGCCGCGGCGATCACCTCCGCGCTTGCCCACGGCTCCCCGATGCCCGAGGCGGTCGGGTACGGCAAGCGCTACATCAAGCAGGCGATAGCCCACGCGTACCCACTCGGCGCCGGAATCGGCCCGGTCTCCCCCTTCTGGCGCATCCAGCACCCGTGGTGATGTTCTCCGCATTGACCCACCTCGAGTGTGCGCGTACCGGCGGACGCTATGCGGCCGACGAGATCCAGGGCACCTCAGCTGTGGGTGCGCCGTTGCTGGCCCGTTACGACCTTGAACGGGTGGCGGCGACCGTGACCCGCGAAGAGATCTCCGGTCGCGCGGCGACTCTGTGGCGATATCACGAGCTGCTTCCGGTGCGGTCGGCCCAGCGGGTGGTGAGCCTGGGTGAGGGGATGACTCCGCTGGTGACTTTGCCGGTGTTCGGCAGCCGGATCGGGATGCCTGGGCTGCTGATGAAGGACGAGGGTCTGATCCCGACCGGGACATTCAAGGCACGCGGGGCAGCGGTCGGGGTGTCCCGCGCCGCGGAGCTCGGGGTCGCTGGTGTCGCGATGCCGACCAATGGCAACGCTGGCGCCGCGTGGGCGCTCTACGCCGCCCGCGCGGGGATTCGCAGTCTGATCATGATGCCGGTAGATGCGCCCAAGATCACCCGCGCAGAGTGTGTGATCAGCGGGGCCGAGCTGTACCTGGTGGACGGCCTCATCGGTGACGCCGCCAAGCTGATCGCGGCTTCGGTCGCCGACCGGGCGGGCTACCAGGACGTATCCACGTTGAAGGAGCCCTACCGGGTTGAGGGCAAGAAGACTATGGCCTACGAGCTCGTCGAGCAGCTTGGCTGGCGGACTCCCGACGTGATCGTCTACCCGACGGGTGGCGGCGTGGGGATCATCGGCATCTACAAGGCGCTGAGCGAGCTGCGAGAGCTCGGCTGGATCCAGGGCGAACTGCCGCGACTGGTCGCGGTGCAGGCCACTGGGTGCGCGCCGATCGTCCAGGCCTTTCAACGCGGAGCGGCCGAGAGTGAGCCGTTCCCCGACGCGCGGACCGTCGCGTTCGGCATCAACGTGCCCAAGGCGCTGGGTGATTTCCTGGTGCTCAACGCGGTGTATGGGACCGACGGCATCGCCGTCGCCGTCACGGATGAGGCATTGCTCGATGCGCAGGGGGAGCTGGCTCGCGCTGAAGGAGCATTCGTGTGCCCGGAGGGCGCGGCCTGCTTCGCCGCCGTCGCACAGTTGCGGGAGGACGGCTGGTTGACCGGTGCGGAGCAGGTCGTCGTGCTCAACACCGGCACCGGCATGAAGTATCCCGATACAGTGCCGTCGAACGTGCCGGTATTAGCCAAAGACGGGCGCATCCTGAATGACTGCAGGGGGTCTGCGTGAGCGAGGAACGTCGGCGCTACATAGTGTCGGGGTACATGTGGGCGTATATGCAACGTCGGCGTTACTACCTGGCCGTCATGGTATTCCTGGCCGCTGTGGTGGCGATTCTTCTCGGAATTTCCAGTTCGCTGCCCGACTACCGAATGAATCTCAGCCTCAACCTCGCTGCCGACCTCATCGGCACGATCGTCGTGTTGTTCGTCATAGCCCCGTTCATCGAGCGCGCCGAACTTCACCGCGATTCCGTGCTCGATCGCTTCGACCATCGCGCATTCATCCGACAGGCCGCGGACGCGCGGCATCGCATCGTGATCCTCGAAATGTGGACAGATCTCCTGCAGGAAGGTTACCAGCGCCCGTTCCTCGATTCGATTCGCGCGGCGTTGGAGCAGAACGTTGAGGTACGCATACTACTGCTCAATCCGGACGCCAGGGCGGCCGAGCAGCGCGCGGATGACCTGCTGCGGCGGACGAACGTCGTCGACAACATTATGGACAATCTACTGGTTCTGAACAATTTCAGGAACAACTTGCCGGAGCAGTTGCGGAGGAACATCGAGATTCGCGTCTACTCCGCACTGCCTCCGGTGCAGATGTACCGCGTGGATGACCGCATCGTGGTCTCCTTCTATCCGGTTAACATCACGTCGTGGAACGCCGCTCAGTATCAAACGAGCCCGCGCGCGCAGCTGGGCACATTCGTCGGAACGAAGTTCGACGAGCTGTGGGAGGCGCCGAGCACGCGAACGCTGGACCAATTCCGAGAGATCACCATCTTGGTGAACTCGGGTGAGGACCAGAAGGCCTACCGGGTGAAGTTCGTCACCTCGGAGGAGGAGACTTACGTGTGCGGAGCAGAGATCGTCGCGGAACATCTGAACACAGGGATTGGGCGCCTGCCGGTCCAGGTCGTCGACTGCAACGCCAAGGGCGAGCGAGAGGTGTCCGGGTCGTACTCGTTGCTGTCCTTGGACACGATGCCAGAAGACGGCACCATCGTGCGCAACTTACTCGGTAGCAAGTACGGCCAACACCATCGTGAGGTAATCCTCAAGCTGGTGGAAACGCCCCCAGAGTAGCGTCGCCGTAGAAGCGCTCCAAACGTCGCGGATGGTATCCGGTGTGCATCGAGTGTTTTCGCCCCTCGAACGCGGCCAGCACCGCCTCGGCGACCACCGGAGACTGGGCGAAGCCGCCGGTATTGTGCCCGCCGGTCACAATAAGCATTCCGCCCCCTCTCGTCTCGACCCTCTCGAAGACGCCGAGGCACGATGCCGTCCAGGGCCGCACGCACAGCCGCCGGCTGGCGTCGAGCGTGCCGGCGACTCGCGCTGCCGTGAGCGCTTTCGGAAAGAACTGGCGTAACGTGTCTTCCAGCGCGTCGAAAAGCACATCCAGCTCAGTCGAATCGATGTTGTGCGGGTTGAGCCCCGTCCAGCCATAACCAGATCCGCAGACCAGGGTCGGCGCACCGAACTCGTCGGTCGCGAGCGTCACGTTGGTTTCCTCCGCACGATGACCCTCGCGTGCGATCTTCACTGAATTCTCTAAGCGCGGCTCGATGTTCGGCACTGTGAGCCACACTCCGAGCATTCCCTGGATCTGCCCGTACGAGGCGGTACCCTGCAGCAACTCGTCACCGTACGCCCCTGGCGAGAGCACGTAGTGCTGGCTACGGACGACACCGAGACTCGTCTCGATTGCTTCGACGATTCCCGATTCCGTCCGGTGGATACCGGTCACCGGAGCGTCCCAATGGAACTGGACGCCTTCGAGCTCCAGCATGGTGACGAGCTGGCTCACGAATTTGTGGATATTGACAGTGAAGCCGACAACTTTAATCCCGCCCACTATCGTCCCGGCTGCGCAGGCATCGCGCAACGCGGGATAATCGGCGCGCACCTGGCCGGGCGTGAGGACCTGCTGGATGGCCCCGACACGGTTATTGCGGGCGATGTGCCAGCCGAAGTAGTCCATCTCGGTGTAGAGGCGCAAAATGCCCTGCCGGTATCCGGTGGCGTCGTCGAACAGCTCAGGATCAGATTCGATCAAGCCGGTCCACCGCGCTTGGGCCGCTTTGTTCACCGCGAAAATATCTCCGTTGTAGCTGTCTGCGAGCCAAGACGGAATCCGGTGGAACTCGTCGGCCCACTGGCGTTCCCGCTCCACCAGATCACCGGGCTTCGACACCAACCAGCCGTGGTTAGATATTGAGCGTCCCAGGAGATCATTCGACGTTCCATCCGGCCGCCATGCCCGGCTGTTGTAACTGTCGGCCTCGGTCAGTGTGAACATCCGCCCGTCACCGCCGCCACGGGTACAGCCGTAGGCCATCCAATGCGCATTGCGGCGGGGATCCGGCGCTCGGTCATAGAGCATAATCTCGTAGCCGTGCCGGACGAGGTGTAACGCTGTGAGCAGGTTGACGATGCCACCGCCCACCAGAGTTACTGAGCGATCGGTGGACGCGCGAACCGGCGGCGCCGTGGATAGGGCTTCATTCCAGGTTCGCTCGGCAATTCTCAGCGCGGCCACGGTGTCGTCGGCTCGGCAATGCGTGATGCCGAGGTCGCCGACGCCGTCCTCGACTTGGCTGCTACGGGTTGGCTCGCCCGCAGCTTCCGCAACTCCCACGTTGACGACCACCAGCGGCGCGTCGGGCCGGGCAGTGCGCCAAGCGGCCAGCGTAACCGGCGCCGCCGCGTGTCCCATGATCAGGACGTTCGGCTTCAGAGAAACGAGTGCCTCGGCGACGGCGTCCGCGCTGGCCTCGGCGAGATCCGGCCGGTAGATGATGTTTTCGCTGCCCGCCGCAGCCGGAACGTCGTCGGGCGGCAGGTAGGTCAGCAGGATGAGCACCTTCGCGGCCTTCTTGTCGACTAAGACGAATTTTACGCACTGTGCGCACCCACCCCGCCGATACTGTCAGCTCCCTGACAGCGCACGCGCCTGGCGGCGGCCGGGCTGGTTTCCTTGGCCAGAGGATTGCGACGGGGAGGCCGACGAAGATGCTACGCGCAGTGTGAACGGACCCACCGCTGCACGGGCCAGGTCGCCGAGGGCACAGACCACAACACGCTCCAGGACCAGAATCGGCGATCGTGTCGACCGATGAAGCAGCCGGTGGGGTGAGCTCGTTTCGTCTGGTGCGGATCAACCGGCCGTTTCGGCTGCTGTGGACCGCCCGCGCCGTGTCATTCCTCGGCGACACGCTCAGCTTGGTGGCGCTCATGCTCCACGTCGCCGAGACGGCTGGCCACGCGCTCGCGGTGGCGATGCTGCTGCTGGCTGGCGACTTCGCCCCCGCCCTGCTCGGACCGCTCACCGGCACGATCAGCGACCGCTTCGACCTCAAGCGGGTCATGGTCTCCTGCGAGCTGACCCAAGCGACCTTGATGGTCGCGATCGCACTATGGCTGCCCTCGCTGCCGTTCCTGCTCGCCCTGGTTGCACTACGCGCGATCGCCGGGCAGATCTTCCAACCGGCATCACGCGCCGCAGTCCCCGCCATCGTGCGAGATCGGGACCTGAACAGAGCCAACGCCGTGATCGGGCTGGGCACCAACGGCGGCGAAGCACTCGGCCCGCTGCTGGCCGCGCTGCTGTTGCCCATCCTGGACACGCGCGGCGTCCTGCTCCTCGACGCCGCCAGCTTTCTCGCCTCAGCAATCCTGCTCACCTTCCTGCCGTCCTGGAAACGAGACTCACAAACCGACACCGCGCGGGGCACCTTTCTGGACGACACCGTGGCTGGGCTGCGCTACATCTGGGTCGCCCCAATGGTTCGAGCTATCGGCTTCGGCTTCTTCGCGATCGTGGCTTTCAACGGCATCGACGACGTCGCACTGGTGTTCCTGGCCACCGACAGTTTGGGGGGCGGGCCCTCCGCGGTCGGGCTGCTGCTGGCCGCGGCCGGCATCGGTCTGTTCATCGGATACGCACTGCTCGCCCGGCCGCACCGCCGGGTCGCGATGGGCACGCTGTTGCTGGCCGGCTTCGCGATCAGCAGCGCCGGGAACCTCCTGACCGGGCTGGTCTGGGCCGTCGCCACCGCCTTCGCCGTGCAGACCGTCCGCGGGCTGGGCGTCGCCGCCATGGACGTCGCGGTGAACACCCTGCTGCAGCGCAGCGTGCCCGGCGAGCTGCTCGGTCGCGTCTTCGGCAGCCTCTACGGCGCCATCGGGATCGCCGCCGCGCTGGCCTACCTCCTCGGCGGCCTGCTCATCGACCTCACCAACCCGCGCGTTGCGTTCCTCGTCGGCGGCGGCGGCGGGCTGCTCGCCACCCTCGCCGTCGCGGTCGCGTTCCACCGCATCGCCAGGAACCCTCGAACCGGTAGCTGACCGGACGCGAAGTGCCCCCGAAAGATCCCTTGGCGTGCCCACAGGGCACGGCGCAGTTCAGTCGTCGTCGCAGTGCCTCAAGTGCACATGGCCGAGCTGGTCTCACCGGCGGCGTGGGTGACCGAGCAGTGGCGGACACCCTGGTGGCGCTGATCACCCGGTCGTTCTGATCGAGGGGAGCCAATGAGATGGGCTGGGCGCCGATCTCTTCCCTGGCCACCGCGGGGGGCACGCTGGTGTTGGCGGTGGCTACCTTCGCCTGTCGCGAGACTTGCACGTGCCTGCCGAGGATTGCGGGTTCTGGCAGGGCACCTTCCGGGATGGCTCCGATCCGGGGTTTGCCGATGCCCTGGATGCGATCAAGAACAAACGTGCGGTCACCGTGGACCTGCTCTACGGCGACTATGAGGGTGGCCATCGGGTGATCAGTCGCTTCACCCTGATCCCGCGGGACAACGGGTCCTGGCTGGCCGCGGTCTCCCACCATTGGCATGTGGACCGGGCCGATCCGAGGTAGGTCACCGTCTCTCCCGTGAACTCGACAGGGCCGACGTGTCGGGCGCCCTCAACGTCGGTGACGTCGAGTTCACGGCCAAACGCCGACACCGCCGTCCTTACCGTCTCGGGCGGCACGTTATGGGGTAGCGGCACTCCGGCATCGACCCCCCGGACTGTCCGACCCCGCGCATAGATTGCGGCCATGAACTGGAAACTCGAGCTTGTAGCCGTTCCCGTGACCGACGTCGACCGCGCCAAGGCCTTCTACGTGGAGCAGGTCGGTTTCCACGCCGACATTGACCACCAGGTCAACGATGCCCTGCGCTTCGTGCAGCTCACCCCTCCCGGGTCGGCCTGCTCCATCGTGCTGGGTACCGGCATCACCGAAATGCCGCCAGGTTCACAGCAAGGCCTGGTCAAGACCCGCGAGTCGATGCGGCAGCAACGCCAACTGCCGTAGTCATAAGGATCTGCCTGGTCGGATCAACTGTTCTTCGCGGGATCGGTCGGCTCGGGGGACGGTGCTGCCGTCAGGTCGCGAAGCGGGCGGCGGACCGCTCGCGGGCCTTGGCGGCTTCGACCTCTCGATCCTTCGGTGGTGCAGCCGTCACCAGCTCGTCGAGCAGGCGCAGCGAGGCGTCGGCGACCGCCTCGACCGCCCGGTCGAACACCTCCGCGTTAACCCGCGACGGTTTGGTGCACCCGCTGATCTTCCGCACGTACTGCAGCGCCGCGCTGTGCACCTCGTCCCGTGTCGCAGACGGGTCGAAGTTGTGAAGTGGGCGGATGTTGCGGCACATACCGACATCGTAGAGACGCAGTCGCCGGCTAAGGGAACGGACGATCGGGCGCCGTGGCGGCGCAGAGCCGGCGCAGCGCCAGGGCTATCTCCGGGCCGGATGGGGCGCTTGCCGGATCGACGATCCACTGCGTGATCACGCCGGTCATCAGCGCCTGGAGGAACGACTCGATGGGGCGCCGCGGATCGTCGTCGGGGGTGCGAACAGCTCGGCGAGACCCTCCCGGCCCTGTCGCAGCCCGTCAGCGAGCGAGGCCCGGACCTCCGGCGACCGGTCCACCTGCGCGAGTGCCTCGACACTGGCCACCAGCAGCGTGCGGTGTGCCTCGAACGCCTCCACCGCCCGGGTCCACCCGGCCAGGCTCACCCCGGCCGTGTTCGCGTCGCGCGACGTCGTTCGGGCGAACCCCTTGTCGGCCAGGCAGCGTTTCGCGGCGGCCAGCAGCGCGTGGCTCAGCCGTCCGGCGCCGGCACCGTGATCCGGGCCGGGATCGGCTTGCCGAAAAGCAAAGCAACCACGTCGCTGATGGTGTGCACGCCACCGGGCAGCGTCCCACGCGGATCTACCTGGTACATCACGGCGACCAGGTAGCGCTCGTCGGGCCCGGCGAAGCCGACCGTGTTCGTCACCCAGTGCTTGCCGTAGGAATCGGACTCAAACGACCAACCGTCCTTGTTCCCCGGCCGCTGGTCGGAGCCGGCGGCCCAGACCCCCCACTGCTGGTTCGGCGCCACCCCGCGCAGCGCGTCCACCAGATACGTCCGGTCAGACGGGTTCACCTGGGTGAAGACGTAATGCATGAGGGCCGTCAGGTCATCGGTGGTGCACTTGACGAAGCCCCAGTACGTCTTGGCGGTGAAGCCGGGCACGAAGTGCAGGCCGGTCATGCCGTACTGGTTGCGGAACCGGGCCAGCATGGCGTCGCCGCCGTACTTGGCCCACAGCCGGTCCGATGCGGCTTCGTCGGAGAAGTTGAGCATGGTGGCCATGTCGTGCCGGTCGGTAGCGGTCAGCGTGATCTGGCCGGCACGCTGCCGGCGCAACAGGTCAGCGGCGATCGCGAGCTTGATGGTCGATGCGGTCCAACCCTCGTGCTGCGTCGGGCCGAATCGCCACGCTGTCCCGGTCTGCCGATCGGTGAATACCACGGCCAGGTAGCCATTGCCGCTGACGTTGCGGCTGATGTAGGCGCCGGCGGCGGCGAACCGCTGCTGCTGCTGGGTGCAGCTCCACCCGCCGTCCGAGCACTCGGCCGGCGGCGACTGCGGCGGGGCCACGTCAACGATGGCCGGCGGCGGCAGTACCTGCGGCATTGCGAGTACCTGTGGCGTCAGCGCTGTGGATACCGGAGGCGGGTCGGCGGTAGGGCGTCCACAGCCGACCACGGTCAGCACCGCGCAGGCGAGCACCGGCGCAACGGCGAGACGAAGACGGCGTGGCATGTTCGTGATGGCGGGACGTTACCCCAACCGGCGACCCGCGCTGCCCGCAGCGGGCGCGCCGGGGCCCTGCCGCGGTTGGCCGGGAACTCGGCGAGGCACGAGCGCCTGCACGACCCCTCACACATGAGCTCACGGTCCGTGGCGCCGCTGCCCCGCCTCACCCGAAATGGGCGCGGCACATGCGAGACGATTGCAGAATGCTCGCTCTGCTTGACCTCGACGGGACCCTCGTCGATCGGGATGCCGGCTTTGACCTCTGGACGCGCCGGTTCGTCGAGAATGAGCGCCTCGACGCCCAAGCGCTGGGCTGGCTGAAAGAAGCGGACAGAGCTGTGAAGGAGCGCTGCCGCTTCTTCGCCCTTGTGCGCGAACACTTTGGCACTAGTCGCGACGCGGACGGGCTGACGATCCTGAACTAGACGTCGCCGGTGGGCGGTCCAGCGGACTCCGCACGATCTGGGTGAGCCACGGCAGGTCCTGGCCGGCCGGTGACTCTCCGCCCGATCAGACCGCCGAGACGCCAGCAGCGGCCCTGACTCTGCTCGGCACCCGGCATGACCTATCGGGCACTACCCATCGGGCCGAGCCTGATCAACCCGAACAGGTGACTCGCTGATGTCGGCTAACGGAACGGGGTCTTCTCACGCTTAGTCAGAAGTACATTCAGCCAGCAAGGCTTGGGGGAGGGGCCATGCTCAGTCTGCGTAGCACCGTGATCGCCCTGGTGGCGAGCGCCGCGCTTGTCCTGGTGTTGGCGGCAGTGTCGTCCGGAGTGTTCACCACCCATTCTCCACCGCCGCCCGTTGGTCAGTCTGTCTCGGTGCATCAGGATGGCGCTGCCTCTGCCCATGCTGCCCCGAAACCTCCGGCTATCGCTGCCCCTGCACCTGCCGCGCCTGCTCCTGCCGCCCCTGCGCCCGCTGCGGTGCCGTCGGAGCCCCCAACCCACTACCGCCCGGTGCAACAGCCCGCCCCGGCGGTCCATTCTTCGGTGTCGGTCGCGCCCGCTCAGAATCAGCGACCGGTCTCCCCGCCACCTCCATCGGCATTGCCGGCCCACGAGGCGAAGTCGCGGACGGTGAACACCGAACCGTGTGCCTGCGACGGCAGGATGAGGAAGGTACCTACCCACTGGGATCCACCCTCCCAAGGCTGAACCGGCGCCTTCGACCGGACCGTCCCCACCACATCCGCTGGCCGATGAGTTCACGCAGCGGCTGCGGTCTACCTCGGTGACCCCGTTTCGAGGAAAGGAGGATCACCATGGTGGCGAACCAGACTCTCAGGGCGCCTGCCGCCGTTCGCGAGCGGACCACGGACATCGCCCTGCGGGTGGTGCAGGTGCCGCTAGCGGCGTTCTTCCTGCTCGCCGCGGCCGGCCCCAAGCTCGTCGGTCAGCAGTACGCGGTGGAGATGTTCACCCAGATCGGCGCCGGTCAGTGGCTGCGGTACCTGGTCGGCGGCCTTGAGCTCGCCGGCGCGATCGGCTTGCTGATCCCCCGGCTGGCCGCTCTGGCCGCTCTCGGACTGGCCGGCGTCATGATCGGTGCAGTCATTACCCAGGTCCTCGTTCTCGGTTCTGTCGTCATGGCACTCACGCCAGCATTCCTCGGCATCATCCTCGGTCTCATCGCGTGGCGCCGGGCGTACCGATCGGCCTCGTGAACTCGACAGAAATGAGGAAACCGATGTCCACGAAGAGCACCGAGGCGTTCCTGGCGCTGGGAGTCGACAGCAGACAGCGGGTCGACGAGCTGGTCGACAAGGCCCTCGCGGCGGGCGGGTTGCGGGGGCACTTCGCAAGCGACCAGGGTTTCATGTACGGGCGGAGTTTCCAGGATCCCGACGGGCACATCTGGGAAGTGCTGTACATGGACCCCAGCCACTCCTAGTGATTCTCGCCATCCCCTGCACGCCTGCTGGATCTGTGCAGTTCGCCTGCGGGGCGCAGCGATACCGCGGTCGACGGCCTCTCGCCCCCCGCGGGCGTGGTGCATCCGCTGGGCACACCCAGCAGATGCACCACATGTCTAATTCCTCCGCGCAGCCTGCCGGTGGTTGGTGGGGATTCATCGATGGCCTGGACGGCCGATTACCTCAACACCCATCGACCGCACTCATGGTGACCTCCGCGCCCGCCACGACGGTGCGTATGGTCGCGGTGTCCAGCCCGGATAAGCCCCTACAAGGGACAGCCACCACCGGCCTCCTCATGGTGACCAGCAGCGGCGTGGCCTGGCGTGGGAAGAACCATCGTGCCCGGCAACGCCGATCGTCAGTCCGCACTGAACGCTGTTTGGGAAGAAACAGCCGCGCTGAAGTGGCTGTTGCTTAATCGCCTTGCCCGCGTTCCCAAGATTGCTAATAGTGAGCGGTACCCGTGCAGGATCGCACTGCCATCGCTCAGTTTCGGCGATCATGGCAGGTC
>JRHI01000988.1_pt1 | contig 27204 bp, 33 predicted proteins | sample 215371 | NCBI WGS metagenome assembly JRHI01 (sample SAMN02929681, study PRJNA255918) | sediment metagenome | biome: cave system; feature: Ice Cave; material: Sediment; isolation source: sediment from deep within a dark volcanic ice cave with no known source of... ...
GGTAGGGACAAGCCCCTGGCTTTAGCCATGGGGTTCATGACTCGTCGCTAATCCCCTCTAGTTCGTGTTTGGGATCGCGCATCATTAGTTCTGGTACTGCTTTGTGGGGATCCAGGCCCTCGAAGAGTACGAGGCTGAGCTGTTTGGTAATGGGCATTTCCACTTTGTAGCGCGCCGCCAGTTGGAGGGCTGCCCTGGTGGTAGTGACGCCTTCCGCGACGCTGTGCATGGAGGCGAGGATGTCAGCCAGTTTTTCGCCAGCGGCCAGGCGTCGTCCCAGTTGTTGGTTGCGGCTCAGCGGGCTGGCACAGGTGGCAATGAGGTCACCGATGCCTGCCAGGCCGGTAAAGGTGAGGGGATTGGCGCCCGCGGCGATACCGAGGCGAGCGATCTCGGCAAGTCCTCGGGTCATAAAGGCGGCCTTGGCATTATTCCCGTAGCCCATGCCATCGCTAAAGCCCGCGCCGATGGCGATGATATTTTTTAGCGCGCCGCCCAGTTCGATGCCGACGAGATCGCTAGTCGTATAGACGCGAAACCACGCCGTGGTAAGCAGGGTACGAGCATAGGTAGCGACATCCTCTTCATGGGCGGCTACGACCGCGGCTGTGGGTTTCCCTTGCGCCACCTCTAGAGAAATATTGGGGCCGCTGAGCGCGGCAATGCGACTCTGTGCATGGGGAAGCTCTTCAGCGATAACCTCCGTCATCCGTTTAAGACTGCCAATTTCGATGCCCTTACTGGCATTCACAAGCAGGGTTTCAGCGCCAATATGGGGGGCAAGAAGGCGCACATTCTCACGCATCTGCTGCGATGGAGTGACGAGCAGCAGCATCTCCTTGCCCTCGACGGCCTCGGCAATGTGGGATGTAACGAGGAGCGGGTCTGGAAAGTGTATGCCAGGGAGAAAAGCGCTGTTTTCACGCTGTTGCTGCATAGCTATAGCTCGCTCCGGTCGGTGTTCCCAGAGCGTGGTCGCGATACCCTTTTGCGCCAGCAGAAAGGCCAATGTAGTACCCCAGGAACCGCTGCCAATGACACCAACCGATACCATTTGACTCGACCTCCTATGCGTTTACTTCATATTACTTCTGCATGTCAAATGGGCCAGGGGCTACGAGGGCGACGCTGCCTTCATCATCCCGCGGATGCGGCTGCGTCCTCCCCCATCGACCACACCGCTTCCGCCCCTACGAGTAGATAGATGGAGAATCACATTAATCTCCTTCGGCGGGACTTTTATGATGCATCTGAGGATTTTCCGCGTCATCTTCCTCGTACACAGAGGGCTTTAGAATGCCGATGTAGGGCAGATTGCGGTAGCGCTGCGCATAGTCGAGGCCGTAGCCGACGACAAAGCGATTGGCAATCTGGAAGCCCGTATAGTCCATTTTGACGACTTTGATACGCTCCCGTCCCTTATCTAGCAGCGAGCAGACACGCAAGCTCAGCGGACGCCGCTGCCGCAGCACTTCCATCTGGTAGTGCAGCGTGAGACCACTATCGACGATATCTTCGACGATCAACACGTGCTTCTGATCGATTGGGCCTTCCAGGTCTTTGAGAATGCGTACTACGCCACTCGATTGAGAGCTGTTGCCGTAACTCGAAATCGCCATGTAGTCGATTTCGAGCGGTAACTTAATTGCCCGCGATAAGTCGGCGATGAAGGGAACGGCTCCTTTTAATGTGCCTAGCAACAAGAGATATTTGCCCTGGTAGTCGCGCGTAATTTGCTCACCCAATGCGGCAACTTTAGCGCTGATTTCCTGTTCGGTGATGAGAATCTCGGTAATGTCTTCGTGCATGTATACCTCAAAATAGTAGGGGTGCGCGCTCCCCAGCATACTCAATAGATAAGCGCAGAATCCTGCGGGTTGTGGCGGTCAAGCGCGCCCTGTCATCGATCTGCACGCCTGCCAACCATACACAATGAGACATAGAAAAAAAGAGTGGGACATAGGGCCGTTCAGCTCTGGAAATATGCTCGTTCACGAGTATATCCTGTACTTTTTTCGCGAGCGCCATGCCCAAGGGTCGCATACGATCACCACGCCGCCGGGTGCGTACCTGTAATAAAGGGCCTACACTGTCAGCATCTATATGTACAGTATAACGAGTCGACGGAAGGAATTGCCACACTTCCGGCCAATCTTCACGCTGAAGAGCCTGCCTTACTTGCCGCGCCAGGTCACCTGTTACCAATTCAGCCGAGGCGATCCAGGGGGTTCCTGGTACTTCTACACGCCCCGGAATGGGCAGGCGTATCTCTTCGTCAAGCGCGGAAAAGATATGCACAGCCTCTTTAGAAGAGAGACGTTCGAACACAAGGCTGTTAAAATTGCGTGTCACATGCAGTTGAGCGGGTAGATGCAGGGTAACCTCTTCTGACGCAGCGATCTGCCGCGCAAGCAGTTCTTCGATAAGCTCAAAGTGACGCAGTTCCAAGGGAGATTGTCCCGCGCATAAGCTGGCTGATACACGGCGTAAGAGGTGCCGCTGCAAGCTCAGTGGCAGTGTGAGCAGGGCGGCGCTGTTTACCTCAATACGCTCTTCTTGCTGCGCGAGAACCACCAGCGGCCAGCAACTATCCAACTGCGCTTCGATCCAGGCAATATCGGTGTGTACAACCTCAGCGTTGCGTAACAGAGTCGGGCGTATAGCAGGATTCATAGATTCCAACAGGGGCAAAAGCTCGTGACGAATACGGTTGCGCAGGAAGCGGGGATCGCTGTTGCTGGCATCCTCCAGCGGCACGAGATCATGCTGCGCACAATACGTCACGGTTTCCGCGTGCGTTACCTCTAAAAGGGGGCGAACAATGTCCTGCTGGCGCGGCTGCATAGCCACCATACTGGCCAGTCCGCCGCCGCGCAGCCAGTGCAGCAGCAGCGTCTCCACCTGGTCGCCGGCATGGTGCGCCACAGCGATAGGCTGTCCCTGAGCGACCTCGCGTAGAAAGCGATAACGGGCGACACGGGCGGCATCTTCTAGCGAGCGCCGTTCTGCGCGTGCCAGCGCTGGCACATCAACCTCCCCAATCGTCGCTGCCAGCCCCCAGGAGCGAGCCAGTTGCGCGATAGTCGCGGCATCTCGGTAGCTCTCCTCGCCGCGCAGCTGGTGATTGAGGTGAGCAACATGGAGTTGCACACGAGGGTAGCGCGCGTGGGGGCTATTGCCACAGAGTTGATGTAGCACGTGTAGGAGACACAACGAGTCCGCTCCACCCGAGACAGCGACTATGATGGTGCCGCTCTGAGGTAGAAGTCGGTGCTGGTCGATGTAGGTTGAGATTTTTTCTAGCATGATTGAGCCTGCTGACGGATTGCTACTATGGCAATATTACCATCAACACACCTGGAAGAAAAGGTGCATTCCACCGTGCAACCGTCATTCATATGGAAAACTAGCCTCTCATGTGATAGGATAGAGAAAAATAACCCCATTGGGTTCTACATGCCTGGTGGGAACGAGGTTCGTCGGGGGCTTGCGGGCGAGTGTATAGCCTCCCCGCGTGAGGACAATGACAGGCAGGGAAAACAGTATCTATGGCAATGCACAAAATCATAACAGCAGAAAACCCTATCTTGCGCCGGAAGGCCAAGAAGATTCACCACTTCGACCCCTCCATCCAGAAGCTGGCCGATGAAATGTTTGAGACGATGCACGAAGCACGTGGAGTGGGTTTAGCGGCACCGCAGATCGCACAATCCATCCGTCTTTTCGTGGCAGAATACGAAGACCGCAAGGTTGCCCTGGTCAACCCTGAAATTGTCAAAGCCGAGGGTGAAGTACTGGGGGTAGAGGGATGTCTCAGTATTCCTGGCTACATCGGTGAAAATATTCGCCGCGCTGAGAAAGTTGTGGTAAAGGGGCAGGATGTACGAGGTAAAAACATCAAGGTGAATGCCGAGGGCTGGTTCGCGCGTGTTCTGCAGCACGAGATCGACCATTTAGACGGCATCCTCTTCCTCGACCGCCTGGATCGTCCCGAAGATTTGCACGAGGTCAGCGAAGACGAGGAACTTGAAGAAGAGACCGAGGCGGCTGTGTAAGGGCGAGAATTTTCGTTAGGGATGCTCTCATTATTGCCGCAGTCATGCTCTACTTTGCAGTAAAGGCACATCTAGCTTTACCCGCTGAACGACCAGAGGGAGATGTCCAGATCAGTCACAAGTTGCTAGGGCAGGCATTGTGGGCGTGGATGCAGACACGCATTGAGCGACGTGTAGGGAGCCTGCACCTCTTGCTCCGCCTAACCTAGCTTTGACTTTCCTTCTCCTGAGCGAGCGGTACTGGATTTTTCCCCTTGAAGACATGGAACAGGAACCATAACGAGGGCAGCAGCAAGACCATACCGACAGCCGTACAGATCAGCAATTCCAGCAGCGTAATCGATGGACTGGCGGAGTTAGCTACAGTCACATCAGGTGGAATCAGGTACGGCAGTTGCGACGCCCCCCAGGCGGCGAAGAAGAAGCCTGTCTCGATCACCACCAGGATACGCGCTAAGCGGTAATGTCTTAAAAACAGGGAGGCGGCAGCACCCAGGCCAACTAGCATCGTCACAACGACGATCGGAATGGCATGAGCGAGCATGCCATTCCATAGAAGGGGAGCCTCGAATGGAGAGAGCATGATGCCCAGAGCACCGAGGACTGCCGTTACCGCGCCCGCGATAATTGCCCGCAGTCGAAAAGCCTCTACAAGCTCAGCATCATTCATCGCCTGGGCTTCAACTGCAAGGTAGATAGCCGCCAGGGCGGCACAGAGAGCGAGGGCCGTGGCCCCCACAGTCAGAGCAAACGGCGTCGTCCAAGCCGTCCATAAGTCAGTCTGAGTATATCCTCCCGAAGTGCGAATCTGGCCGCTCGCCACCGCCGCTGCCGAAGTACCCAGCAGGAAAGGAGTAATCGTACTGGCGGTACTGAAAATTCGTCCCCAGACCTTCCGAGGACCCACAGCACCAGCCGCGTAGGCACGAAACGTAAAGGCCGATCCACGTAAGACGATGCCGATCAACGCCAGGGTGAAGGGGAGAAAGAGTGCCGTTGATAGGACAGAGAAGGCAGTTGGAAAGGCCGTGAACAGCCCCACGATCAGAAAGATAAGCCAGACGTGATTGGCCTCCCAGACAGGTCCAAGTGCCTGCCCAACCAGGCGGCGTTGTTTTTCCGCCTGGGGTCCAAAGGCCAGGAAATCCCAGATACCACCCCGAAGTCTGCCCCGCCAAGCACGGCATAGGCAATCAGCGAAAGCCCGAGCACAGCTAATACGATATATGCCAGAATCATCCCTTCACCTCTTCTTCAGCCTGGTCTGCCGCCGTTGCAACTGGCCACTCTAGTTTGGGCAGAGGCTCTCGGGCCACGCGCAACAGGAGTATTATCAGGGTCACCGCCAGCACAATATAGATGCCGGAGAATCCGAGAAAGCTGAAGTTCAAGCCAGGGGCCGTTGTGACCGCATCCTTTGTACGCAATATCCCGTAAATGGTCCATGGCTGCCGTCCAATCTCGGTCACCATCCACCCAAGCTCGATGGCGAGGAAGGATAGCGGGCCAGACAATACTATGCCCCAGAGCAGTAAACGGTTCTCAGGAACAGCCCTTTTGCGTAAGAAGTAGAGTAGCCAGAAGACGAAGGCGATAAACAGCGCAAAGAAGCCGCTGCCCACCATGCCATCAAATGAGGGGTGAACCAGTGTTGGATCAGGGCGGTCGCTAGGCGCGAATGCATCAAGCCCGATGATCTTCGAGTTAGGATCACCTGTCGCCAGGATGCTCAATCCATGGGGAATCTCCAGGGCATAATACACCTGACCTGTCTGAGGATCGACAAGCCCACCGACCCGGAGGGGAGCACCATGCTCCGTGTGGAAAACGCCCTCCATCGCCGCTAATTTAGCAGGCTGGGCGCCAACCAGGAAACGCGCATTCAAATCACCGCTAAAAATCTGCAGTGGAATGGCGATTGCTCCCATCGCCATGCCTAGCATGAGCCCCTTGCGATAATAGTCCCCACGTTTTCCGCGCAGCATTGCTACGGCATAGACAGCGGCGACCCCAAAGCCGGTCGCGACATAACATGCCAGGATCATATGCGTGGTTTCATAGGGCGTACTGGGATTGAATATCGCCGCGAAAGGATCGATACCCGTCACCTGCCCATTGTGTATCTGAAAGCCCGTCGGAGTATTCATCCAGGAGTTGGCAGTGACGATAAACCACGCCGAAGCAGCTCCGCTGATCCAGACAGGAAAAGAGCAAAGCCAATGTGCACGCGCTGACAGCCGGTTCCAGCCGTAGAGGTAAAGGCCCAGGAAGATAGCCTCCAAAAAGAAGGCAAACCCCTCCAGAGCAAATGGCAGGCCGATGATTGCGCCAGAAAATTTGGTGTACGTCGGCCAGAGCAGGCCAAGTTCAAAAGAGATGATCGTTCCAGAGACCGCCCCAATAGCAAAGAGAATGGCGAACGCCTTCGTCCAGCGGCGCGTCAGTGCCATCAAAACGGCATCTTTGTTCTTGAGTGCAAATCCCTCAGCAATACAGAGAAGCAGCGGTAGCCCGACTCCCAATGCGGAAAAAATGATATGGAAAGCCAGCGAGGTACCCATCTGGGCTCGCGCAGCCAATAAGTCTGACATAAAATTCCCCCCCCAGTATCAGTAAGGTATCTTTCTTTTCTCATCCTGTATTGTAGGAGCCCTTGTAAAGGATGTCAAATTGTTATAGCAAGCAGATTGACGAGACGGAGTGCAGGAGACGGAAGGACGGAAGCCTTCCAGGATCTGGAGACACCTCTGACCCCACAGAGGGCAGCCGCATTGGGGGCATGACTTCATCATGCCCCCAATGCAATGTGCTGATGCCTCAAGGCAGAGAACTCGGTCAGTGCAGCATGCGGTGTTGGAAAAGTAGTGATAATCCAACAATGATGGCCTGTGCCTTTCGCAGAGGTCCCTTGTCGGCAGAATCCGTTGATGTTTCCGAAGGTGAGTACCCTGGTTGAGTGGAAAGCGGTCGTTCAGTTGCTGACATTACTGCGTTCCTTCCTGAAGAGGAGACTGTTCGGTGAAGACAGGTCGCAGTTCGCTAATCGACGTCATGCCCCCCAGCGCGTCGCCATGACGACGCAAGGTGACGCGATAGCTCACGCGGTCGGTTCGATAGTAGCGTTCCTGGACGTAGACGGCCACATCGCCGGTCGTACACGAGATGCGCTGAATCAGCAGGAGACCGGTGCCAGCAGCAACTTCGAGCAATCTGGCCTGCTCAGGGGTGGCAGTTGCCGCGGTGATATGGAAGGTTCCTGCCTCAACGGGAATGCCGTAGCGGGTCTCCAGGATATGGTAAATCGTTTCGCTTGCCAGGAGATCTTCAGATAACAACAGGCCAAAGCGCAGCGGTAGCCAGGTGGTGTCGTAAGCGATCGGTCTGTCGTTGGCTAGACGCAGACGGTCGACCCTGACCACCTCCTCGTCCACTGCTACGGCTACTGCCCCGGCCACCACATTGTTTGCAGGTTCACGTGTGAAGGCGAGCACACACGAAGAGGGAGCGAGCCCGGCCAGTTCCATATCCTCGACAAAGTCGGTGAGCCGTACCAGGTCCTGCTCGATCCGCTTCTCAGCGACGTAAGTGCCCTTGCCATGGCGACGCACGACAACGCCCTCAGCCTCCAGTTCATCGAGCGCCTGGCGCACCGTGATGCGACTGATACCATAGCGCTGGATCCACTCCGACTCCGCTGGAATCCGCTCTCCAGGCTGGTACATACCCCGTTCGATCTCGGCGCGCACAATCTGCTTGAGCTGATGATACAACGGAGTCGGCCCGGGAGTCAGGTGCTGAGTGACCATGTTACTCCTCACTTCTGAAGAAAACTCATTATGACGGCATATTGACATATAGTCCTTGCGCTCATTATACTCTATACAAGAGGAGAGAGCAACCCAGAAAGGTCTTGAAGTTGTGCTGTCGCGGTGCTGGAAACGTTGTCGCTTAGTCATATGCAACCAGTGGGATGCATATCGATCCCCCGGGGAAATGCGCAGACCGGCTTCAACTGTGCTCTTCACCTACTGACTGTGTGAACGATCCCGAACGAAAGGAAAATAGTAGAATGATCCCCGCAAGAGAAGAGGTCTCCAAAGAGGTGCATGGAGCGCAGCTCGAGAGCAAAGCAGTCTCAACTGAGCGCATCAGCATTAGCAAGAGGGTCACCGATCACCTGGCGAATGAGCGTACCTTTCTTGCCTGGGTGCGTACCGGCCTGTCAGTCATGGCTTTCGGCTTCGTCGTAGAGCGTTTTGGTCTGCTCCTGCGAGAACTCGGGGCGAAGGGGGGCACTGTTTCGATTGCCATCCCCATCCACTACTCGAGCCTCTTAGGGATAGCGTTGACGCTCCTCGGTATTGCCATGATGCTCGTGGCCCTGCTCAATTTCTTGTACGTACGGCGCACCATCGATGTAGAGTGCTTCCGCCCTCGCGCCGGCTTCGCGATTGCATTGACGGGAATGGCGAGTCTCATTGGGGTCTTACTCGCTATCTACCTGCTCGTCACTACCTGACAGCCTTCTCTTTTTTAGGCCAACTTATTATGTCAACATGTCTTCATAAGACGTCATATTAGCAATGCAGTACCACCCAATTTGAAAGAGTATATGGCACCTGTGGAAAGTTCTAGTGTGAAGCGGATCGGCTGAGGAAACTGCTTTTGCAGAGACCTTCTTGCGTCACATGCTAGTCCTTTCGTATGTACAGAGGAACATCTCTTCACCCTAGAGTGAAGCGAGAGGAAATAGCATTGAGGATGTGGGGCAGAAGAACTGACCGCGTGCAGAAACGTCCTCTCCTACAATCAGGAAAACCTGGTTAGAGCTCCCCCTTCTCAGCAGTAGTCAATTGAACGAAACAGGCAAGCTTGTAGGACAGTCGCAGGATGACAAGGAGAGGGTGTCTCAAGAGTAACAAGATCAGTGACATAGGGGTAGGTGAGCAAGTGTTCTCTCCTTCAACGGTTATCTGTTTCATACAAGATGTAAAGGAAAAAAGAAATGCGTGGTATTATTCTCGTCAGGCGTGTGATCGGGGTAATCCTCTTGATCATCATCGGTCTCATCCACCTCGTCATCGTAAGATCTGGCCTCCACCTGCAGGCATACCTGGGTGTTTTGTTCATTATTGACGTGGTAGCTGCCTTCGCTGGCCCTGTGTATATCCTGTATGTCAATGCAAGCGTGCTTTACCTATAAAACAGTGTGGAAGAAAGAGAAGCATCGTCGTTGTCAAGTCTCATCATGATGTCATATCGTCTTATGAGGACATATTGACATATGGCCAAATTTGTACTATACTTTCAGATAAGGCTCCCAATGAGGTGAGAGATCATAATGCTATGGATGCCTGAAAGACACTGCCCCGTACAGGCATCACCGAGTAAACGGTGGGCAAGAGGTGTAGCCATGCAAGTCGAACAATTTTTTCTCGATGGATTAGGGCATCAATCGTATTTTGTGACGGATGGCAAAAGCGGCATTGCTGCCGTTGTCGATCCTCGCCGTGACGTGGACGTGTACCTGGAAGCGGCCCGGCGATCTCGCACGCACATTACTCATATCCTGGAAACGCACATCCACAACGACTACGTAACGGGCGCGCGCGAACTGGCGGCACAAACGGGAGCGACCATTGTCGCCAGTGCCAATGGACAACTTGCTTATGCACACCTGCCAGTCAGGGATGGAGACTCGCTCCAGGTAGGTGAACTGCGTTTTCAGGTCCTGGCGACTCCCGGCCACACTCCCGAACATGTCAGCTATGTCGTCTACGAGCCGGACAGCACGCCCCCCTACGCTGTCTTCAGTGGCGGTAGCATGCTCGTCGGCGGCGCAGGTCGCACTGACCTGCTCGGTGCGGGCATGACGCTGACCCTGACACGCCAGCAATACCACTCATTGCGCCGCCTGCTCGACACCCTGCCGGGGAGCGTGCTGGTCTATCCAACACATGGGGCTGGTTCCTTCTGCGTGGCCAGTGCGGTCTCTTCCTCTCGCGGGACGACGATCGGACAGGAACGGCTCGTCAGCCCAGCCGCCCAGACCCAGAGCGAGGAGGAATTCGTTCGACAGCAAATCGCGGGCTATACGGCATACCCCAGGTACTACGACTACATGCACGACATCAACCAGGCCGGGCCAAAGATTCTCGGCAGCTTGTCCGAACTCGCTGCTTTGACCCCGCAGGTCGTGCGCGAGCGCATGCGGGCCGGGCTTGCGCTGGTGGATGGGCGTCCCCGTGAGGCCTTTGCCAAAGAGCATGTCCCCGGCTCGCTCAACATTGAACTCGACAGCTCCTTTGGCACCTATGTCGGTTGGCTCTTGCCGTTCAATGTCCCCTTGCTGCTGCTGATCGAGGATGAGGACGGGCGGCGCGAGGCCGTGGTGCAGTTGGTGCGCATCGGCTATGAACAGGCCCAGGGCTACCTGGAAGGAGGCATCACCGCCTGGAAGGCTGCTGCCCTCCCGCTGGGGAGTTTCGAGCGCATCGATATCGATTCACTCTACAAACGATGGTCACAGCGCGGACCCATGACGGTCGTGGATGTGCGCCGTGACGACGAGTGGCGCGAAGGACACATTCCCGATGCCTTGCATTTGCATGTTGGTGAGCTGTCGCAACACCTCGACGAGCTGCCACGGAATCACCAGGTTGCCGTCATTTGTCGTACTGGGCACCGCGCCGAGATCGCGGCCAGTATGATTGCTGCTACCGGACGCGAGGTGATTGCAGTGCAGGGCGGCGTCCCGGATTGGATTGCACGCGGTCTGCCAAGCGCAACGGATGAAGCTGCTGCGCCAGTTCCAACCCATGACCACACGACACATGCCCATCCCTAACGCCTGGCAGCAATCCCAGCAGGGGGCGTAGTGTGGTGGGTGCTATGGAGACCATTTTCTCATACCTACCTCTGGCGCGAAGAGTGTCCTTGTACGACGGGATAGACACCTTAGGCGATGACAAAGAGCTCCCCACATTTCGGGACTCGCATGCCATGCACGTCTCTCGTGACGTGCAGTGCCCTGAATTTTCTCAGGAATTCACAGAGTGATATGTATCTTGAAAGGCAGGAACTCAGGAACTTATGAACGCACGTGCAGCTAATTCAGAACATCACCGGATCGTGATCGTCGGCGGCGGCTCAGCAGGCATTTCCGTTGCAGCCCGCCTCTTCCGTGCCCTCAAACACCCGGATGTCGCCATCATTGATCCAGCCGCGGATCATTATTACCAGCCATTATGGACACTCGTCGGAGGCGGCGTGTTTAAGAAGGAAGCCTCTCGCCGAGCAGAGAAAGACTTTATCCCGCAGGGCGCGACCTGGATCAAGGAAAGCGTGGTCGAGCTGTGCCCCGACCAAAATAAGGTCATCACCGATGGGGGACGCACGGTCGAGTATGACTACCTGGTTGTGGCATCTGGCATCCAGATCGATTGGGGCAAAATCAAGGGTCTGGAAGGCCATCTCGGGCAAGATGGCCTGTGCAGTAACTACGCCTACGAGCAGTGCGAGGGCACCTGGGAAACCATCAAAAACTTCGCCGGAGGCGACGCCATCTTCACGCAGCCCAGTTCGCCGATCAAGTGTGCAGGCGCACCACAAAAAATCATGTATCTGGCCGACGACCATTTCCGCAAAGCGAGCGTGCGCGACAAGGCGCACGTCACTTTCGTCTCCGGTGCGCCGACCATTTTCGCGGTCAAAGAGTATGCTGCAACACTCAATGAGGTCATCAAACGGAAAGGTATCGAGACACGCTACAAGCACGACCTGGTCGAAGTACGCCCCCAGTCGCATGAAGCGATCTTCAGAAGTCTTGAGGACGGCAATGAGGTCGTGCTGCACTACGATATGATGCACGTGACTCCATACATGAGTGCGCCAGACTTCATCAAGCGCAGCCCGTTCGCACAGACAGCGACTGGCCCGACAAAGGGCTATGTCAAAGTGGATAAGCAGACGCTACGCAGCCCGGATTTTGCCAACGTCTTCGCAATCGGGGACAGCTCAGCCCTCCCCACCTCGAAGACTGGCGCGGCCATCCGCAAACAAGCGCCTGTGCTGGTGCGCAACCTGCTCGTGGCGATGCGCAATGAGACAGCTCCAAGTCCAGCGAGCTATGACGGCTACACCTCCTGTCCCCTGGTCACCGGCTATGGCCGGCTCGTGCTGGCAGAGTTCGACTATGACCTGAAGCCGAAAGAAACCTTCCCCTTCGATCAAAGCAAGGAGCGCTTCAGCATGTACCTGCTCAAGGCCTATGGGTTGCCCGTGATGTACTGGCATGGTATGCTGAGAGGGCGAATGTAGGGCAGCTAATGAGGACACAGCAGCGGGTGGTGGTTATTGGTGCAGGCCATAATGGACTCATTGCGGCCTGCTATCTGGCGCGAGCAGGTCGCGACGTTCTTGTCCTAGAGCAGAGCAGTCGACCAGGCGGAGGAGCACGCACCGAGGAGGTGATTCCAGGTTACCGCTTCGACATGCATTCGGTGGCCCACAACATTCTCAATATGACCGACATCCCAGAAGATCTCGACCTGGCAGGCGCCGGTTTAGCATATATCGAGATGGATCCGTTTTCAGTTGCTATCCGCGCCGATGGCCGCAGGGTGCGCTTCTATCGCTCCATTGAAGCGACCGTGGCCTCCATTGCTGAGAGTGACCGGGATGAGGCCAGAGCCTACGCGGCGTTCATGAAGGTCGCAATCCCCATTGTACATGCTGTGCTTCCGACCATTCGCGGCGGGATGGGGCCGAAAGCCTTCCCCAATCGTCTCCTGAATGCCGCGACACTGCTCCGTCACGGACCAGTTGCAATAGGCCGCGACATCCTGAGTTCTTACGACTCGCTGCTCAAGCGCAGGCTGTACAGCGACCTCACACGCGGCCCGGTCAGTGCCTTTGCCGCCCATGCGAATGTGGGACCCAACGTTCCTGGAGGCTCTGTCTACGCCTTCTGGCAAGCGGCATATCACCTCTTTGGCCAGTGGCACGCGAAAGGAGGTGCGGGCGCTCTCACCGATGCTCTGCTGCGCCGGCTCGATTCCTATGGAGGGCAGGTGCGCTGTATGGCACCGGTTGCTCGTATCGATACTGTTCGTGAGCAAGTTCGCTCGGTTATTCTTGAAGATGGGGAAGTTATTGCAACCGAGGCCGTCATCACGGCGATCAATCCCAAAGTTGCCTTACTTGAACTGCTTGATCCACCACTGGGGGGGCGTTATGGATCGGATCTCGCTGCTGCTCGCATATCCAATGTGGTGCAGGCCCTTGTGCATGTGGCAACCGACCGTCTGCCGCCCTACCCGAACAGCATTTCAGATGACTATTCCGGCTTACAGAGCTACGTCGATACGCTTGAGGAGATGACGCAGGGCTTCATCCAGGCCGAGGCTGGCCGCTTACCCGATCCCCTTCCCGCTCTATTCCTTCACCACCTCTGCACTCGACGATACGCTGGCCCCTACCGGCCATCACACTGTGTACATCGCCTGTCCATCGGCGCCCGGTCGGATAGAGGGCGGGTGGGATACCTGGCTTACAAGTATAGGTTTATTAGGAAAGATGGGTGAGAAAGGGGGGCAAGCAGTCGTGATCTGCTAAGATGAGAAAAACAACCATCATCTATCAAAAGCAGGAGAACGAACATGGCTTGCCCAGATCGATTATCGCAATGGACACAGGAAGTGTCAACCACGTTTTCTCATCTAAGCAAACCGCAAATTGGTGGATTGGTGCTCTGGAGCGCAGGAATTGCGTTGTCGGGAGTGGCCGGGATCACACAAATCAGTGCTCTGCTGGCGTTAGTGCTGCACGAACAGGAACAAACGGTGTTTCAGCGCTTACGCGAGTGGTATCTGGACGCGGGGCAGAAGAGTGGGAAAAAGCGGCGTGAGCTGGAAGTGTCGTCATGTTTTGCGCCTTTGCTGGGATGGGTGTTACGCTTGTGGAGAAGCGAAAAGCGGCAAGTACCGCTGGTGATGGATGCGACGACACTGGGCAATCGCTGGACGATTTTGGCGATCAGCGTGGTGATGAGTGGGTGTGCGATCCCGGTGGCCTGGAAAGTGCTCCCAGCGGAACAGGAAGGCTCCTGGCGACCGTATTGGGAAGGACTGCTGGGCGAGTTAGGGAAAGCGGTGCCACCCGAGTGGGAAGTGCTGGTGCTGACTGATCGGGGATTGTACGCCCGGTGGCTGTGGGATGCTATTGTGGCTTGGGGTTGGCATCCGTTCTTACGCATCAATGTGGGGTCCAAAGCCCGTTTGCCCGGCGAGGAGAACTTTGAGTGGCTCAGTCGCTGGGTGCCCACGCCGGGAACGAGTTGGCAAGGCCAAGTGGAATGCTTTGCCAGCAAAAAAGGGCGGGTGATTGGGACCTTGTTGATGCATTGGGAACCCGGATACGAGTCAGCTTGGGTTATTCTGACTGACCTGGAACCTGAGGAGGCCATGGTCAGTTGGTACGGGTTACGAACCTGGATTGAAGGCGGCTTTAAAGACTTCAAACGCGGACTGTGGGGATGGCATCATAGCAAGATGCAGCGGGCAAGCAGTGTGGAGCGGCTGTGGTTGGCGATGGCTCTGGCTCAGTTATGGTGTGTGAGTCTGGGATGCCAGGCTGAGGCGCAGCTCGAAGCGGAGTGGCTGCACAACGAGCCTGGTGCATCGTTGCCTGAGCGGCATATCGCGCATCGACGGCGCAAGCGAGCGGTGGGTCAACTTCCTGCTCGCCGCTTGAGTTGTGTGGTGCGCGGAAGACTGGTCCTGCTTGCCATGCAGTACCAGTCCGAACCGTTCGCGGTGGGAATCTTGCGGGCGGGACCTTGGCCTGAGAGCATCACCGCGCCCCAGAAACAGCCCAAACCTGCAAAGGTGAAGAAGAAGAAAACGCAAAAGGAAAAGGACCGTCGCAAAAAACAAAAACGCCGAGCGCAGGCTCGTGCCCGCATCCAGGGCTAAAAAACCTATACTTGTAAGCGCCAATAGACGCCGGTACTTTCGATGGAGACGTGGGTCACCTGCTGGCTGGCGAGCCAATCGGCCAGGGTGAGCAGTCCGGCGGTGGTGGTGGCAAAGGTGCGCACCTCTTTGTGCACCTGTCCAGAGAGAGCCGTGAGCATCACGCACGCCACGATCAGCTTCTTGTGCACATCCAGTCCACAGCAGCGTTCATAGAGGACTTGCATTCCTTTTTGCCTTCCTTTCTGCTCTACTACACATGGATGCGCGAGAAGGCGGCGAGAGGTGCGTCATGGACACCAAGATTCCTGTCCGTGCTCACAGAGGAACCCCTGTGGCAACACTTCGTTCTACTGGACACACCAGGATCAGCTTGAAACCCGGACTCTGGGGGTACCAAATCCCAACGATCTCGTCTCGCTGCCTCTGTTTCGTAGTATAATCCATTTTCATGCTCCTTTCTGACGCGGAGCGTCATAGCGCTTGAAACTAGTCGAAGAAGCCTGCGCCATTGAGCGTTGCAAGCGTCGAAGAGGGCATTCACGCGACTGAGCGATTGAAACTGCTGGTTCATCACCGTGTTGTTATTGCCCACGTAGAGGTCGAAGAGGGCATTCACGCGACTGAGCGATTGAAACGTCGTTTGTCGTCTATACGCAAGTGGTGAAAGCTGCGTCGAAGAGGGCATTCACGCGACTGAGCGATTGAAACTCAAATCGCGCTTACGCTCAAGCATACGCGCCTGTTGTGTCGAAGAGGGCATTCACGCGACTGAGCGATTGAAACCAATGCTGTAATAGTTGGAGCTTTGCCCACCGCTTCGCGGGTGAGTTGCTCAACCACCCAGGGCCAATCTTCTTCAAACGGATTCTGGCGCGTATTCCAATCGTGGGAACCTTTGAGTTGGGACGGGACTTTTCCCGCCTGCTCATACTTGCGGGCAGTTCGTTCACTCATACCGATACGAGCAGCGGCAACGCGTTGCGTTGTCCCTTTTTTCTCTCTTGCATGTAGCGTCTCACTTCTGTATCCTTCTTCAATGACACTCACCTCTTTGCTTTTGATGCGTGTCATCTTAAGTCATCAATTGGACGTCTGTCTAGCTTGATGGCTATATTTGTCGTCGCTGGCACAGATACTGATCGTTCAGTGATGGCGAATTGCCTCATCAAAGAAGTAACTCTTGACTGAACACTTGCCTCATGGATAATGTAACCCAACGTCTGTTTGTTCCTACAGCGGAGGGGAAAGAAATGAGGTCACACTTGAGCTATCGAGCCAAACGAGAATTGTTATTCCAGATTGCCCCTCGGTATCGGGAGGCATCATCAACCCTCAAGGAAGTCATCCTTGACGAGTTTGTCGCCGCGACAGGATATGCCCGCAAATACGCCATCCGGCTTCTGAACCATCCCGTCGACCTCAAACTCATCATCGAGCGTCCACGTGCGCCCCACTACGGTTCAGAAGTCCAGCAGGCATTACACCTGACCTGGACTGCTGCCAATCACATTTGCGCGAAGCGACTGATTCCATTTCTGCCAACACTCGTCGAGTCGCTGGAGCGGCATGGACATCTCCACCTGAGTGAAGAGTTCCGCAACCAGCTCCTCTCCATGAGTCCAGCGACGGCTGATCGAATGTTACGGCCTTACCGAAAACACGAGCGGCGCGGGATTGCTACGACGCGATCAGGAACCCTGCTGAAAAAGCAGATCCCAATCCGCACCTTCCAAGACTGGAACGAGGTCAAGCCAGGCTTCTTAGAAGCTGACTTGGTGGCCCATTGTGACACTCAGGCGGAAGGGTCCTATTTGTACACCTTAACGCTGACGGATGTTGCTACCGGATGGACAGAGTGCCTGCCCTTACTCAATCGCGGTCAGGAGGCCGTTGTCGCCGCACTGAGGCGAGCGCAGCAACTGCTTCCTTTTCCCATCTTGGGAATTGACACCGACAACGGAGCCGAGTTTATCAACATGGAACTGATGGCGTACTGTGAGCAAGAACACATCACCTTTACCAGAGGACGCCCCCAGAAAAGCAACGATCAGTGTTACGTCGAGCAAAAGAATGGGCAGATCGTTCGTCAAGTGGTGGGGTATGATCGTTTCGTTGGAGAGCTTGCCTATCGACAACTGACGGAACTCTATCGGGCGTTGCGGGTGTATGTCAATTGTTTTCAGCCCTCCATGAAGCTCAAGACCAAGCAGCGAGAGGGCAGTAAGGTACGGCGTACCTACGATCAAGCGCAAACGCCGATGCAACGCCTACTTGCTTCTGGTGCGTTGTCGTCAAACAAGCAGCAAGAGTTGCTACGGATCACCCAGGCACTGGACCCTCTGCGCTTGTTACACCAACTCGAACACTTGCAGAAAGCGCTCTGGCGGTATGCAGTCACGTCTTCGTCAGAAAGTCCTGCTTCTGCTTCTCCGCTTTCGTTTTCAGTGAAGCAGTGCACTGAGGAAAAAGTTCCTGCTGATGGGATTCCTGGGACTCCCCCATCATTGCTCAAAAAGGAGCGAAGAAAAAAGTATCAAAAAGCGGGGCGGCCTCATGACTGGCGCACGCGGAAAGATCCATTTGAGGGCGAGTGGGAGCAAATCACTTCCTGGTTGCTTGCCGCTCCTGAACTCACAGGAGTGGACATCTTCCATAAGTTGGAACAGCTCTCCCCAGGGCGTTATCGACCAATGCAGGTCCGAACCCTACAGAGAGGTCTAGGCAAGCTCCGCGCACGGCTCCTCGTCACCTTTGATGACCAATGGGGCGAGGAAGCCGTCAATGGACAACCCTCGGCTCCAGAGTTGCGAGCTGAGATCGTAGTAGCAGGCATTTCCTAATGCGCAGACGAGAGGAAAGGAACCATGCATTACGATGCATTCCCTTCCTCTCTCCATCCCTCCGTGGCTTGTGTTCTCTGCGCGCTCCGCTGAGGCCAGGGGCCAGCCCCTGGCCCGCTGAGGAGCATCGCCCCTCAGACTCCCTGGTATTTCTGGGATCTGCACTTGCAGAAAAGCATTGTGGAGAGTAAGATATTCCATGAGTCAACGGGTCAGAAAAAACTCAGTAAAGTAAGATTATTCATGAGGTATCTCCTTCTGTCAAAGTAAGATTCTCCCATGAGGCAATGCGCCGGTAGTTTTAATTATCGCTTAACAGATCATTAAGAGTTGCTCCCGTCAGTGTGGCTACTCGGTTTAGTTTCTTATCGCGAGGTCAGTAGATGAGGAAAAGGTAGAGGATTATGTAATTGATACTGACCTTGAGCAGAAAAGTCAGAGTGTGAGGATACGTTCGGTATTATACATCATTTGGAAGCAAAACCCAGAGGGTTTAGAGTTTCAAGACTACTACAAGCAAAAGACTGAAAAATACATCGAGTTTTTGAAGGCGAAAATAGAGGAATAATTATGAAATGGAGTAACTTAAAGGTCAACAAATGCCCTCAGTGCAATGATGATTTTGTTAGAGGGTTAACGGTCATCTCTGGCGTTTTAAATCATCCTTGTGGCTTTAGAATTCGTGAGATAAGGTATCAGCAAATTGTTTCGAGCCAAGTAAATAATGATTTAGAGGAAATGTTAGAGCAGGAGCAACAATTATAAAAACTATGTTCAAGACGACACCCGATCTAAGTAAATCATTCAATCCAATGCCAAAACCCGCAAGTAAGGCTAAGAAAAAGCCTATTCCCCTCGGAGCAGGTAAGCGAACTATCGCCTGAAATGATGAGCGATCTGTCCTTATAGAAGAGTTTGAAAAAATGGGGATTACCTCGTGCGAGATCAAATTAGAGGGATGTTGGAAGAATACAGCTCTTGGATTTGCTCATTTGGATAAAAGACGCAATTTAACGCTCGAAGATCTGCCTCAAGTAGTTTTGGCCTGTTCAGTTTGCCATGATGCAGTTGAGCTATACAATCGTATACGCATGAGAAAAATATTGGAGAAGATTATCAGAGAAAGGAATAAATAATATGGAAGAACCACATCTTCACATTATTTGCCCAAATTGTAATTGCGATAAGTTTGAAATTATTCTCTTTGCTGAAGGAGCAGAATTCACTTGCTCAAATTGCGAGGAGGCAATAGACCTCTTATTTTCTATCTATTGCCCCATGAATATTTACAGTGACTTGTGAGAACGGACGTGGTAATTGAAGCAGTTGACCACAAGATCCTCATCAAGCAGAAATGGTAAGTGATGCAATCAGCCCGTTAACCAGTGCAACCTACATGGGTGGCAGTTACTAACACAACGACGATAACAGCAAGAACCATTGCTACACAAAAGAGAACAAAACTAAGACGTAACCGACTCATACGGATGCTCAAAAGATGCTCACGATATGTTTCGATAGAGTACGGATCAGCCGCCATGAAGAAACCATCTATGGGAAAAGCCCCAAAGGCAAAGCCGACTGCTGCGGCAATAAAGACAAGCGCAGGCAGAATAGCAAGCAATCCATACCCTATCTCGATGGTACACGTTTTTGGCAGGACTATCGCGAAGAGAGCAGTATAGACACCAATAGCCCCAGTACTTGTGGCGATCATGGAGGTACAAAAACTGCTGCTCACTTTAAGTGAAACAGAAGCTATTTGCTTACCCACATCAAGAAGCAGACTCTTATCCGGCGAAATAGCTTCTACCTCTAGAACCTTTATCGGGCCGTCCTGCTCTTCACGCATCAGGGTGGCCTGGAATGACTGTTGTGTGACTGGACAATTGAAAATGAGTGTTACTGCTTGTTCTAATGGATCTTTTTGTGTACCCTCACTTTGATTCGTTCTCGTCCCAGGCGAGGCCATTCCTTCGATATAGAAGGCGTGTGCAGGGCGTTTAGGATGGGTAAGAACGTCCGGTTTTGAATTTTTCACATCGACTTCCTCTTCTACGTATCCCTCTACCTGTATTGGAGTCTGGTATCCCATTAAATCGTAGGTGTGTTGGATGCTTGTGCTGCTTGCAGTAGCAATAGCAGTACTGGTGCCAATGCCATGTTCGACTTTTGGGTTTGTGGGAGGGCTAGTAGGCGCGCCATTTGTAGTTGTGGTCGTGGAATCAGTATCAGTTTTTGTGGTTGTCTTTGTACTGCCTGTGCTGCATATAGGGCAGGCAATAGTAACCTTGTTATCTGCCATGTCGCTTCCTTTCTAGTTTTACAGAAGAACGAATGCTTGAAGTATCAAGCGATGCATTATTATTTTATCATAGTAACGCTGTAACTATAGGATTTTTGGGGTACGTTGGGCAGAAAAGTGAGGACGAGTTTTGTCGGCAATATATGGATACATCGCTGCGGCTATTGCTTTTTTGTTGACAGCCCTGCTCTTTCAGCTTCCATACTCGTTTTCTTCGTTCTTCTCGCCAATCGGCTTTCTTTGATTCCAATACTTCCTGGTTTATCGTACTTTACTTCTCTCTGCTGACATCAGTAAGTAACCCCTTACTAGAAAAAGGACTAATCGATTTGGTACAGCGAACAATAGACTGGATAGCGAATCGCATCTTCGCGTTCGTCGTCGGTATAGTCTTACTTTATGTGGTATTAGGGCTTCTGAGTCTCATTCCAGCGCTCTACTTCCCCTCGGGTGCATTCGGGCAAGACAACGGTCTGTTCCTCGGTCTGACACACATCATAATTGTATGTACCACAAAGACCAGAAAAGTCAGCAGTGCTAACCTCTGCCTTTAGTATCAGAGCAAGTAGCACACACAGACACTACAGCTCGTCACTGTCTAGAAGGTTATAGTCGCAGCTATGTGGATATGGGGCAGGTGCACAAAACCCTAAATGCATCCATGTTGAACTTGCGAAATCACCTCCAAGAAACAGAACTGTTACCTGATCCCAGATGACAGCAAGCAATTTCCTTCTGTAACTCTTACTTGGAAACAGTATGTCTAGGGTTGCCAGACCTGTACGGTGTAATCGGCATTAGAAGAGGCAATACGGGTGCCGTCGGGCGACCAACTGACATCGTGAACCCAGTTGCAGAGATTCTTAAAAGTGAAGATGAGTTCCCCTGTGCTGCCATCCCAGACCTGCGCCGTGCGATCAGCACTCGCGGAAGCGATCTTCTTCCCATCTGGCGACCATGCTACAGCCTGTAAAAGATCCTGATGTCCACGATAGATAAATTTGCGGTTGCCAGTAGCGGCATCCCACACCTGGGCCGTGTGATCGTAGGCGCTAGAGACGATGTGCTTGCCATCCGGTGACCATGCTACGCCGTCGACACTATTAAAGTGGCCTATATAAGTCAACAAGCGGTTGCCAGTGGCGGCATCCCACACCTGTACTGTTGTATCCAAACTGCCAGAGGTAAGGCGCTTGCTATCAGGGGACCATGCCACTGCCCATACAGCAGCGGCATGGCCTCCATAGGAGAGGAGTTGGTCGCCAGTGACGGCACTGTATACCTTGACCGTCCCGTCGTCACTTGCGGAGGCAATCTTCTTTCCGTCTGGAGACCATGCAACCCCGTGGACAGCCCCTTTATGACCAGAGTAGGTGAAGCGGAGGTCGCTGGTGAGAGCAGCCCACACCTGAACCGTAGTATCGACACTACCCGAAGCGATGAATTTGCCATCGGGAGACCAGGCCACACCGTACACGGGTAGGGTATGGGCACTATAGGTGTTGAGGTGTTTTCCGTTGCCTGGATCCCAGATCTGAACTGTGTTATCCCTGCTACCAGAAGCAATGAGAACACCATTGGGAGACCATGCTACTGTATCAACCTCACCTTTATGACCATAATACGTGTGGCTCTGATCATATGGCCGGACAGCAGGAAAGCAAGTTGTGGGTGAAAGCGGAGACGTGGGCGTTTGAGTAATTCCTCCACTAGGAGATACCACTGACTTCAGCAAAAAGCCACCCCCGCCACCTACTACCATTCCGGCCAGAGCTCCTCCCAGGATCAGGAAATTGCGCCGCGAGAAATTTGGTTCAGTGCTCAGCAGTGCAGCGAGAAGGTCTTTGAAACCTTCTTCATACGATTTGGGGGGCAGAAATGAAACCATTTGATTATCCAGCAATTCATGCCGGAGTCGGAGATGATCCTGGCTACATTTGCGATAGTGTACTGGGATGATCTTTTCCCAGCGCTTCCTTCTCTGGAAGGCCATGTTCATTTCGACGTTGACCCACTCTGATGCCAGGGCTTCAGGAGAAAGTATTATGATGAAGATGTTGCATTCTGCTAACTCTTTTTGAATCTCGTCTTTCCACTTTTGGCCACCTAATATCGCTAAGCTATCGAACCAAAGATGTGTCTTGTTGCCCAGTACCTTCTGCAAATCTTCAACCAGTTTGAGGCAGAATGGATTATCGCTGTTACTATGACTGATAAAAATGCGAGGAATCAGTTGCTGCAACGTAGTAGACATAAGTAGCACCCTCCTTCACTAGAAGGTCCTCTATATCACGTACGAGCGAAGTCAGGTTGACCAGTATAGTAGCTGCTATCGCGTCCCTCTATTCTAGAGCTTCGCTCATGTCGGGATTATAGCATAGAGTACTACCTATTGCTAGAGGGATTTCCTAACAGGCAAAAGCGGGGTAAACTGACTTCCAGACGAGGTTAAAACCTTCCAAATTGATCATAGTGATTTGACAATAGTAACTGAACAACGTAATATACAAGCACATTTGTGGAAAAATCAACTAGAACAGGGAGTGTATGGGATAATATAGATCTTCCAATTATTTTTAAGTGAGGTGTTCTATATCACAACCCCCGCCACCACTAACTCGCGGAATTGGCATTGTAGCAGTCGCGCTTCTACTGCTCATCGTGACTCTTGTACTAAGCTTGAAAAACTCTCTCTGGTGGTTCATTCCATCGTCCTTACTCCTGGCGGCCCTGATGTTTATACTTATTCGTATAGGGTATACACAAAAACCTTGTCCTTCTAGTCCATAAAACTTTGCAATGTAGTTTTGTAACGGCACCTTCTTATATGAGGTACACACCTTTTGATCAATTGTCTGCTAGAGCGCGTTCTCTCTGGTAAAAGGAGAAGATTCTATGAACCAGAACCAATTTCTTGGCTTCAGTCGATTGCTCCTGTCCCTTGCCCTTACTTGTTTGTTGCTCATTCTTTTAACCGGTTGCTTCACCACGTTGTCTTCAGCAAATGCAGCCTTAAAACGGAACACCTCTACGAAAACATGGAGTGTCAATCAAAATGGCACAGTACTGCAAATTGGCTACGGTAGCGGGACCTCTTTTCCCCAATATGGCGCACTCGATCTCAGTAGCAGTTATTTCCGCCTGGTTTACAGCACTACTGCGAATTGGGGAACATCCCTAATCTTGCTTCCCGTTTTTTGGAGCCAAACATCTTGCCCGCCCCCTGGACTTTGCCAGGGTGCGCCAATCACTGCCCCCTGGCAAATCGTGGGTACTAACCTGGTGCTCTCCATTAAAGGAACTATTGGTGGTCTCAACGTTTCTTCCACTGTCAATCTCATGCCGCCAGCAAATAACGCTATCGTTGCTCAAGTCTCGACGACGGTCACAGGGCATGTCATAGTAGACAAGCGACCTGGGGAAGCCTTCAAGCCGGTCATGCTTTCTTCTATGCACATCTCATCAACCCGGTGGGATACGCAAGCAGCCTTCATAGGCACTCAAACCTTTGCGCTGCCCCAAAATGGTTGGATCATTCAACCCCCTATCGTCGCGCAAAACTTTGGCCTGCAAGGGGGAACAAGTGCCTGGAAAACGAACGCTCCCACCATCGAGGTAACCTTAAACCAGGGAAGACAGATCACCGGGTGGGTCACGCCGAGCAGCGATCCAAACAACGACAACATAGGATATTGGTGTGCAACAAGTAAAGTGCTGCCTTCGTGGAGCTTTAGCGTGAAAGCGGAAGCATGGCAAAACCTATTGGCGCGAACGTAATCATCCCCCGCAAAGCTGAGGCAAGCCCTGCCCCGTTAAAATGTACGGGCTGGGCTTGCCCCTGCCCTGGTGGGTAAAATGCCCTGGCAACCCGAACGCACACAGTGTCCCCGTAGCTATATAAACCCTACCATTAACCACAATTAAAGATCCCACAAACAAGCCCGCTGAGATCATCTGTCAGCACCCATCAAAAACGATACAGCCGACCAATCCGTGGCGCAATTGCAGAGTTGAGTTGCATGAGGACAAGGAGCACGATGCTAATATATGTATTAATGACGCAGAGGAGCACGGCGAAAGCGTAGAACGCCTGATAGAAGACGATACGGCGTTCGGTTGCGGAGCATACTTCGGCGGTCACCTCGTCTTTCATCAGTCCTGCGCGCTCCGCATATCGCCAACTGGCGAAGAGGGCGACCCCAAGCAAGAAGACGAGATGAAGCCACGTGAGGTTGCGATTGCTTGTCGTGAAATTGTTGAGCTGCGTTTGCTGGCCGATCCAGAAAATGCCGAGGGTGAGAAAGCACCCAACAAAGCCAACTCTTTAGCAAGCCCTTGACTCGTCAACAGCAAAGGTGTGCTAAACCTGGCGCCTGCGTCAGCCACAGGGGTATGCAGGTCGAGTACGAGCAAGGTCATCGCGACGGCGAAGATGCCATCGCTCAAGGCGGCAAGTCTTTCCAGACTTTGACCGGCGATGCGATTGTAAAATATCCTCATGTATGCTTCCTTTTTTTAAGCGCATAAACAGCCGTAACCAACTCTCCCATCACACAAAACAAAGAGAGGTTCGCTTTCGAGTGCGAAAATGCGTCTTATCAGCAGAAGACGGATGAGTTCACCGCCGATAACAAGAGTTATCTGCATCTAGGAGCAATGGGGGTTTTTCCATGTGTTCCGTCACCTGCCCGTGAGCACTGTGTTCGCAGATGACCACGTGGACCCGGTGCATGCTTTCTCTCAGCCAATAAGCGGGTCCAGATACCGATACAACACCGCCTTGATCTCCTCAACGATCTGATGACTTTGTCTCGCATCTGCAGTCATCGCCAATGGGAGCAACGCTTTGAACAGGCGTATGCTAACCGACGCCCACAAGGTACGCTGGGCAGGAGGTATGGCAGGGACACGTGCCGCAAGGATGGCCTCGACACGACTCAATACTTCGTCGTCTAACTCTTGGGAAGCCTCGGCAAGCGTCGGTGAGATCTGTGAACCGACAAAGAGTGCCTGGAAAGCAGGATGAGCGAGATTGAACGCAACCAGCGGATCAACAATGCGCTCTACCACCTCCAACAACGGTAGAGCAGCCAGATCCACAGAGAGCGATATGTCGTAGAGGCCTCGAAGTTGCTCTTCATACCGCCGTGCCAGTGCCTGCGCAATGGCCTCTTTGTTGGGAAAGAATTGGTATAGTGAGCCAGGAGACATACTTGCGCGTGCAGCTATGGCATTCGTCGTTGCCTCATCATACCCTACCTCAGCAAACACTTGTGCTGCGGCGTCAAGCAGTGTGGCGATACGCCGTGTCCCTCGCGCCTGGCGATGGCGTATTCCCTGATCTTTCATGAGCAGAATCTCCTTCCCCTTGACAATACGAGCTTTTACTCGTATTATATTCTTAATACGAGCTTTTACTCGTGTTCTTAGTATACCATCTGCCATCTTCTTTTGTACAGGAGGATGGCCCGTGGATAGAAAGAGCCTCACCATGCAACGCATTATCACCTTTCAGAGCGAAGGCACTAATACCGTGACCGTCGCCTCACTTGAACAGGTCGTGGAGTCCGATCCGATGGCATTCATCCATGCCATTACGCCGACCCCCCTGCTCATGATTATCGCCACCGCCGATACCACCGTGCCGCCTGAGTTGCAACGTGCGGCGTTTGCTCAGGCAGGTGAACCCAAACGTCTGTTCACCTACCAGGGCGACCACTACGACATCTATGACCTTCCTGAGACCACGCTCTTGGCTGCCTCAGAGGCCCGAGCGTGGTTCACGACGTATCTGAAGCAATAGCGTTTCCTCAGTTCATACGGAAGTTATACGCCCACACAATCGGTGAGCCAGCTCGCCGTATCTGAAGCAATAGCGTTTCCTCAGTTCATACAGACAAAACATAGTTCGTTTCTAAAGAAACAGGAAAGGTATTCGAACAATGTACAATTATGCTGGAAAGACCGCTTTAATCACTGGCGCATCCTCAGGGATTGGTGAAGCGTTTGCGCGGGAGCTGGCGGAACGCGGGATGCACCTCATTCTGGTTGCACGCACAGAGGAGCGATTGACCGCTCTGGCTGACGAACTCTCAAAGCGGTATAGCATACGGGCTGAAGTGATGGTTGCCGACCTCAGTCAACCAGAAGCGATAGCCAGCATCACGGCCTTTGTGCGGGAACAAAAGCGGGTGATCGATCTACTGATTAACAACGCAGGCTTTGCTACGTATGGTCCATTCGAGGAACTCGACCCTCAGCGTGATCATCAGCAGGTGATGGTCAACGTCGCTGCAGTTGTTGACATGGCACATGCCTTTTTGCCAGAGATGGTGACACGGCGAGCTGGAGCAATTATTAACGTGGCTTCGAGAGGAGCTTTTCACCCGGCAGCGTATATGGCAGTCTATGCTGCGAGTAAAGCCTTCGTGCTGGCTTTTTCCGAAGGCTTATGGGCAGAATACCGCCGACGCGGTATTCGTGTGGTCGCACTCTGCCCAGGTCCAGTAGCGACGCGTTTCTTTGACGTCGCTGGTCGAGGAGCACCATCACTTGGCACAAAGGCCTCGCCCCTACCCGTCGTTCTAGCGGCACTCCGGGCATTAGAGCGGGGAAAGAGTTATGTTATTCCTGGCTGGTCACCGTACCTGCAAGCACAGGTAGCGACTCGTTTATTCCCGCGCGCGTTTGCTGCTCAGATGGTAGAGCGAATGCAACGACCACGATAAGTGAGACACCGTCTAATATGATGGGTAACATATGCATTACCCATCATACTAGACAGTGTCCTTTTGCTAAACGTTGTTTTTCGTCCGACTGCTACCGGAACCCATCATGAAATTCCCCCTTTTTCACGCGAGCTTTCATACAGTATATGTATGAGTATACCATGAAAAAATATTACATTTTCGCGAAAAATCAGGTATACTCCAAAATGGTTCTTATCTCAGGGTCTATGAATTATTGTAGAAACACCTCTTTAACGCCTTTTACAGGCGGGAGCAAGCCCCACCTGCTTCTCTCCCGTG
>JRHI01000989.1_pt1 | contig 27165 bp, 25 predicted proteins | sample 215371 | NCBI WGS metagenome assembly JRHI01 (sample SAMN02929681, study PRJNA255918) | sediment metagenome | biome: cave system; feature: Ice Cave; material: Sediment; isolation source: sediment from deep within a dark volcanic ice cave with no known source of... ...
CCGTTGGCATCACCCCATCGTCGATGGTTCGACGGTGGATCGAGGCTGAGGCCACCGCCGCGACGGCCACCCTCTCTCTGGTGGCTCGATCGACGAGGCCGCACGGCTGCTCGACTGCAGCCGAACCACGCTGAAGGTGCTGATCCGGCGCGGCGAGATCCGCGCGGTCAAGGTGGGGCCGCCTGAGCCCAGAGGGATGTGGCGCGCCCAGGAGGATTTGAACCCCCGCGCACGGATCCGTAGTCCGCTGCTCTATCCGGGCTGAGCTATGGGCGCGCGCTGCCGCCAGCGCGGTGGGAGCGGAGTCTACACCGCCCCGACCGGGGGCCGCCCCGATGCGCCGGCGCGGCACAATCCATCGGTCCCGCCCGCGCCGTCACCGGAGACCGAGGTGCCCGAGACCCAGGACCTGGCCACGCAACCCTGGCTGAGCGGGCTGATCGCCTGCGCGCTGCGCCGCGAGGCGCTGGCGGTGCGCGCCGTGCTCGGGGCCCGGCGGCTCAAGTGGAGCTCGGTGCCCGCGGGGCGCGCCGGCGAGGCGTGGACCTGCGTCACCGGCTCCGGCACCCTCGCGGTGGTGGTCTCCGGCCCCGGCGCCGAGGCGGCGCGCCGGGCCGCCTCCTTCTGGATGCCCCGCGCCCGGCAGGTGGTCGTCCTCGGCGTGGGGCCCGCGACCGGACTGGCGCGCCCGCCGGCGGTGGTGCTCGACGGCGACCCGCGGCTGCGCTTCCGGGCCCGTGACGGCGGCGCCGCCGGGGCCGAGGTGGTGGACGGCCGGGTCGGGCACGTCGAGATGCCGGTCCGTTCCCCCCAGGCCTGGGAGAGCCTCGCCGGCGCCGGCTACGCGTCGGTGAGCGCCGAGCTCGACCCGTGGCGGGAGGCGGCGGCGGCGGTCGGGGGCACGGTGCTCGTCTGCCAGGGGATCCACGAGCAGATCGACGCGCCCGAGCGGGTGCTCGTGGCCGCCCACCGCGACGACCGAGGCTGGGCGCGGCTGGAGAGCGTGGTCCAGCCCGGCGTCCGCCGGGCCCGGGAGGTGGCGTCCGCGGTCGCCGACGCCGCCGCGCACTGCGCCGTGGCGGCGATCCTCGGCCCCGCCTGAGGTCGTTGGGGGAGGCGCGTCCCCCGGCAGGGTGGTAGCACCTCCCCTGCCAGGCGCCGGAGCAGGCCACCCTCACGATTACCGCCGCGGCGCGTGCACGCAACTGGCCTCTGCCCCCATCATGGGCCGGAGACGACCCGCGGAGGCGAGTTGCGCGTCAACCTGCCGGCAGCGCGGACGATCTCGGAGGACGGAGATGTCGGTCACCGGACGCACGACCTCGGAGCAGGTCACCGCCACGTCGGACCTCGCCACCGTCGGCGAGCTCGCGAAGCAGCTGCGGGTGGACGGCATCCGGGCGAGCACGAAGGCGGGGTCCGGCCATCCCACCTCGGGGATGTCGGCCTCCGACCTGATCGCGGTGCTGGCGGCGCGTCACCTGCGCTACGACTGGTCGAACCCCAAGTCGGCCGCCAACGACCACCTGATCTTCTCCAAGGGCCACGCCTCGCCGCTCAACTACGCGCTCTTCAAGGCGGTCGGGGTGATCAGCGACGACGAGCTGATGACCTACCGCGAGTTCGGCTCGCCGCTGCAGGGGCATCCCACCCCGGCGCTGCCCTGGGTCGACGTGGCCACCGGCTCACTCGGCCAGGGCCTGCCGATCGCGGTCGGCGTCGCCCTCGCCGGCAAGTACCTCGACAAGCTCCCGTACCACGTGTGGACGCTCTGCGGTGACAGCGAGCTCGCCGAGGGCTCGATCTGGGAGGCGTTCGACAAGGCCTCCCACTACGGGCTCAACAACCTCACCGCGATTTGCGACATCAACCGCCTCGGCCAGCGCGGACCCACCGAGTACGAGTGGGAGATGGACGTCTACCAGGCCCGGGTCGAGGCCTTCGGCTGCCGCGCCATCGTCATCGACGGCCACGACATCGAGCAGATCGACCGGGCCCTGGAGGAGGCGCGCGCCGAGCGCGACCGGCCGGTGGCCATCCTCGCCCGGACCAAGAAGGGGTCGGGCTTCAGCGAGGTCGAGGACAAGGACGACTGGCACGGCAAGGCGCTGCCCCCGGACATGGCGGAGCGCGCCATCAAGGAGCTCGGCGGCATCCGCGACCTGACCATCGCCAACAACCCGCCCGAGCCGGGAGAGCCCAGCGTCGCCAAGGCCGGCAAGCTCGAGCTCCCGACCTACGAGGTGGGGTCGAAGGTGGCCACCCGGCGCGCCTACGGCGACGCGCTCGCTGCCCTCGGCGCCCGCCCCGACGTGGTCGTGCTCGACGCCGAGGTGAGCAACTCCACCTACGCCGAGTCCTTCAAGAAGGCGCACCCGGAGCGCTTCTTCGAGATGTGGATCGCCGAGCAGCAGCTGGTCGCGTCCGCGGTCGGCATGAGCGTGCGCGGATACGTCCCCTTCGCCTCCACCTTCGCCGCCTTCTTCACCCGCGCCTACGACTTCATCCGGATGGCCAGCATCTCCGAGGCGAACGTCCGCCTGAGCGGCTCCCACGCCGGCGTCGAGATCGGCGCCGACGGGCCCTCGCAGATGGCCCTCGAGGACCTCGCGATGATCCGCGCGGTGCGCGGCTCGACGGTGCTCTATCCCTCCGACGCCAACGCGGCGTCGAAGCTGGTCGGGCTGATGGCCGACACCGACGGGATCGTCTACATGCGCACCACCCGGGGTGCCTACCCGGTGATCTACGGGCCCGACGAGATATTCACGGTCGGTGGCTCAAGGGTGGTGCTGGAGCACGACGACGACAGCGTCGCGCTGATCGGCGCCGGGGTCACCCTTCACCTCTGCCTCGACGCCGCGGCCGAGCTCGAGAAGGCCGGGATCCACGTCCGGGTCATCGACCTGTACTCGGTGAAGCCGGTCGACGCGGCCACCCTGCGCGTGGCCGCGCGGGTCACCGGCGGGCGCCTGCTCACGGTGGAGGACCACCACCCCGAGGGCGGTCTCGGCAGCGCCGTCCTCGAGGCCCTCGCCCAGGACGAGCAGCCGCCTCGCGTGGTCCAGCTGGCGGTCCGGACCCTGCCGACCTCGGGCACTCCCGCAGAGCTGCTGGCGGCGGCGGGGATCGACGCGCCCGCGATCGTGGCCGCGGCACGGAAGCTGGCCGGAGAGGCCTGACCCCGGGGGGAGAAGGCGGGGCGCGGCCCGCCTCCTCCCCCGTCAGAGCGGCCGGCGGGACAACCTGAGACCATATCGGGATGGACCGCAACCCTCTTCACGCGCTCACCGAGCACGGCCAGAGCGTCTGGCTGGACTTCATCAGCCGTGAGCTGGTGACCACCGATCAGCTGACGAGGCTCATCTCCGACCACGCCGTCAGCGGGATGACCAGCAACCCCACCATCTTCCAGAAGGCGATCGCCGAGGGCGACCGGTACGACGCGCAGCTGCGCGAGCTGGTGAGCGCCGGAGTGACGTCCCCCGACGACCTGTTCGTCGAGCTTGCCGTCGCCGACATCCGGCGTGCCGCGGACACGCTGCGCGACATCCACGACCGCACCGGAGGCTGCGACGGCTTCGTCAGCCTGGAGGTCGCCCCCGGCCTCGCCGGCGACACCGAGGGGACGATCGCGGCGGCGACGTTCCTGTGGAGCAAGGTCCATCGTCCGAATCTGATGGTCAAGGTGCCCGCGACCCCGGCGGGCATTCCCGCGATCGAGCAGCTGATCGCCGACGGCCTGAACATCAACGTCACCCTGATCTTTGCGCTCAGCGCCTACGAGACCGTGGCCGAGGCGTACATCCGCGGCCTGGAGCGCCGCGCCGCCGAGGGTCACGCCATCGACAACCGCTCGGTGGCCTCGTTCTTCGTGAGCCGCGTCGACACCGCCGTCGACCGGCTGCTGGAGGAGAGGCTGAAGGAGCGGCCCGACGACGCAGAGCTGCGCTCACTGCTGGGCAGGGCGGCGATCGCCAACGCGAAGCTCGCCTACGAGCGGTTCGAGCAGATCTTCCGGGGCGAGCGCTTCGCCGGCCTGCTCGCCCGGGGCGCCGCGGTGCAGTGGCCGCTGTGGGCGAGCACCAGCTCCAAGAACCCCGCGTACCGCGACGTCTACTACGCCGAGGAGCTGATCGGCCCCGACACCGTCGACACGATGCCGCTGCAGACCATCCATGCGTTCGCCGGCCACGGCGTGGTCCGCGGCGACACGGTGCGCGAGGACTACGCCGGCGCCCACCGCGTCATCGAGCGGCTGCACGCCGCCGGCATCGGCATCGACACCGTCACCCAGCAGCTGCTCGAGGCCGGCGTCAAGCAGTTCGCCGATTCCTACGACGAGCTCATCGCCGGCATCGCCGAGAAGGTCGACGCCCTCCATGGCGGCCAGGTGGCCACCCCGGTGCGCTGATGGAGGTGGGAGTTCGGGCCACGGCGCAGGCGAACCCGCTCCGCGAGGGGTTGCGGCTGGAACGCACCCCGCAGCCCTGCGCGCTGGCGATCTTCGGCGCCACCGGCGACCTCACCAAGCGGAAGCTGATGCCCGCGGTCTACGCGCTCGCCGTGCAGGGGCTGCTGCCCAACGGCTTCACCGTGGTGGGCGCGGGGCGCACACCGTTGACCGACGAGGAGTTCCGCGCCGCGATGCGGGAGGCGGTCGAGCGCTTCGGCCGCTTCCCCGTCAGCGACACCCAGTGGGCGGCCTTCGCGGAGGGGGTCCGCTACGCAGGCGTCGACCTCAACGACGCCGAGGGGCTGGCACCGCTGCGCACCGTGCTCGAGGAGGTCGACCTCGAGCGCGGCACCATGGGCAACCGCGTCTATTACCTCAGCATCCCCCCCAGCGGCATCGCGATGGTGGCGCGCCGCCTCGGCGAGGCGGGGATGACCCGGCCGCCCGGCCCCGAGGGCTTCGTCCGGCTGATCGTCGAGAAGCCGTTCGGCCGCGACCTCACCAGCGCGCGGACCCTCAACGAGGAGCTGCACCGCGACTTCGACGAGCACCAGATCTATCGCATCGACCACTACCTGGGCAAGGAGACGGTGCAGAACCTGCACGTCTTCCGCTTCGCCAACGGAATCTTCGAGCCGGTGTGGAACCGGCAGTACATCGACCACGTGCAGATCACCGTCGCCGAGTCGATCGGGGTCGAGGGGAGGGGAGGCTACTACGAGGAGTCCGGCGCGCTCCGCGACATCGTCCAGAACCACATCATGCAGCTGGTGGCGCTGATCGGGATGGAGGCGCCCGCCGACTTCCAGCCGGAGACGGTGCGCGACGAGAAGGTGAAGCTGCTCCGCGCCATCCGTCCGATCCACCCCGACGACGCGCTCGAGATGACGGTGCGCGGCCAGTACGGCTCCGGCTGGGCCGAGGGCGACCAGGTCCCCGGGTACCGCGAGGAGCCGGGGGTCTCCCCCACCTCGCTGCGCGAGACCTTCGTCGCCATCAAGCTCGACATCGACAACTGGCGCTGGGCCGGGACGCCCTTCTACCTGCGCACCGGCAAGCGCATGCCCCGCCGGGCCACCGAGGTCGCCATCCAGTTCCGGCGCGTCCCCCACTCCCCGTTCGGCGGCCAGGCGGCCACCCCCTCGGGCACGCCGGCGGCGGGCTCGATCGACCCCAATCTGCTGGTGGTGCGCATCCAGCCCGACGAGGGCATCACCCTGCGCTTCAACGCCAAGGTGCCGGGCCAGGCGATGCGCATCCGCACCGTGAACATGGACTTCCTCTACGGCAGCTCGTTCCTCACCCAGTCGCCCGAGGCGTACGAGCGGCTGCTGCTCGACTGCATGCTCGGCGACGCCACCCTCTTCGCCCGCGAGGACGAGGTCGAGGAGGCCTGGCGGCTGTGCACCGCCATCCTCGACGGCTGGCGCGCCCATCCACCGCAGGTCGATGAGTTCCCCAACCACGAGGCCGGGACCTGGGGTCCGCAGGCGGCGCACGACCTGCTCGCCCGCGACGGCCGCGCCTGGCGGCGGCCCTAGCCGTGGCGGCCACCGGCGGGGGCCTGCTCCGCGCCCAGCATGTCAGTGGGCTCCACGCGGTCACCCGCGAGCTCGCCGAGATGCGCGCCTCGCTGCTGCGCGCCGGCGACGAGACCCGCAGCGTCCGGCTCTCGGTGCTCACCCTGGTGGTCGCCTGCGCCGACCGGGAGAGCGCCGAGCAGGCCGCCCAGGTGGTCGAGCGGACGGCGGCGAGCCATCCCACCCGGGCGATCGTGGTCGTCGCCGACCCGGCGGCCGCGCCCCGGATCGAGGCCGACCTCAGCCTGAGCTGCTCGGCCACCCGGGGCGAGCAGATCTGCGTCGAGCTGGTCCGGCTCGAGGTCGGCGGCGAGACCGCCCTCCACCTCCGCAGCGTGGTGAGTCCGCTGCTGCTGCCGGACGTCCCCGTCCACCTCTGGCTGGCCGGGGCACCCCCGCTCACCCAGGCGCTGAGCCCCGACGCCCTCGAGCTCTGCGAGCGGCTGGTGCTCGACAGCGACGCCTACCCCGACCCCGCCGCCACCCTGGCGACGCTGGCGCGGACGGTGGAGCGCCTCGCCTCCGTCCCTCCCATCGGCGACCTCGCCTGGAGCCGGCTCCGCCCCTGGCGGGAGCTGCTCGGCCGTGCCTTCGACACCCGCGAGCTGCGCGGCTTCGCGGCCGGGATCGAGGAGGTCGAGGTGCGCTCCGCCAGCACCCCGCCGAGCGCCGAGGCGCGGCTCCTCGCCGGCTGGCTGACCTCACGCCTGGAGCGGGCGGGGTCACCCGCGCCCGCGGTGATCCACGTCCCCGGCTACGGCAGCGCCGGCGAGGTCCTGGGGGTGGCGATCCGTGCCCGGCACCGCGACCGGACGACGCGGGTGGAGATCTCCGGCGAGGGCGACCGCCGCACCACCTCGATCACCGTCGAGGGCGGGATGCGGAGCCTCTCCTCCACCTGGACCAGCGGCGCCGAGCGCCCCGGCCTGGTCGAGCTGGTGGGCACCCAGCTCGAGGAGCAGGGTGCCGACCCCGTCTACCTCGCCGCCCTGCTCGCCGCCGCCGGAGACACGGGGTGACCCCGCCGCTGCCCGGGACCGTCGAGGTCGGCGCCGACGCCGACGCCCTCGCCGAGCGCGCCACCGCCTGGGTGGTGGCGACCCAGGCGGCGGCGATCGCGAGCGGGGGCGCGTTCACCATCGCCCTCGCCGGCGGGAGCACGCCGAAGGCGCTGTACCAGCGGCTGGCGAGACCTCCACACCGCGACTCCCTCGACTGGTCGCGCTGGCACGTCTACTTCGGCGACGAGCGCGCCACCCCTCCCGACGACCCCGAGAGCAACCACCGGCTCGCCCGCGAGTCCCTGCTCGACCACGTTCCCATCCCCGCCGCCCAGGTGCACCGCATGGAGGCGGAGCGCCCCGACCTCGACGCAGCCGCCGCCGAGTACTCGGCACTGCTCGACGGCACCCTGCCCACCGGCCCCGCCGGTGCGCCGCGGCTCGACTGCATCCTCCTCGGCATCGGCGCCGACGGGCACACCGCCTCGCTCTTCCCCGGCACCCCGGCCCTCGAGGTGGTCGACGCCTGGGCGACCCGCGGGCTGGCCACCTACCAGCCCTACGACCGCATCACCGTGACCATCCCGCTGATCGACGGCGCCGTCGCCGTGGCCTTCCTGGTCAGCGGGGAGTCGAAGCGGGCCGCGCTCGCCGGGGTGGTCGCCGGCACCGTGCCCGCAGGCCGGGTCCGCCCCACCCACGGCGAGCTGCGCTGGTTCCTCGACCGGGCCGCGGCCGGCCCCGCCGGGTGAGCGCGGCGATGCAGCCGCTGGCGCCGGAGGCCGCGTCCAACGGGGGCGACGCGCTGCCGCCGCGGCTCCCCACCCGCCCCCGCGCGGAACGGCTGTGGGACGGGCACCTCAGCGCCGAGTGCTCGCTGCAGGGTGGCGGGGCGCCCGCCTGCCCGGCCTGCCTGGCCGCGGCGCTCCGCCAGCTGGGCCGGGACTGAGGCGCTCGAGAGGCCGGAACGGCTGGGTTGGAGCGATAGTCACGTTTGTAATACTTTATACCATCTGCGTATCCTCATTCTCTGCCGACATCCGCACGACGTGGAGGATCAGACGTGGGAAGCGTTGCTCAGGAGATGGTGACCAGGGCCGGCCTCGATCGCGATGTGCTCGTCGACAAGCTGGTCCGTGCCGCCGCCGCCGAGTTCACGACCTTCTACTACTACACGGTGCTCCGGGTGAACTCGATCGGCATGGAGGGAGAGGGTCTCAAGGAGATCATCGAGGACGCCCGCATCGAGGACCGCAACCACTTCGAGGCGCTGGTGCCGCGGATCTACGAGCTCGGCGGCCAGATCCCCCGGGACATCCGCGCCTTCGCCGACGTCGCCGGCTGCCCGGACGCCTACCTCCCGGACAGCATGGCCGGCAACGAGTCCGTCTCCAGCCTCCCCGGCAGCCTGAAGACGGAGATGGGCGAGTATCCCAGCCTCTCCCCGGGCGGCAACGGTGGCAAGCCGACCGGCTCGCCGAACCAGATCCACGACCTGCTCCGGGTGCTGGTCGAGGCGGAGCGCTGCGCGATCCGCACCTACACGGACATCTGCGACTACACCTTCGGCAAGGACCACCGCACCTACGCGCTCTCGCTCGCCATCCTCCACGAGGAGATCGAGCACGAGTCGTGGTTCAGCGAGTTCCTCGGCGAGGGGCCGAGCGGCCACTTCCGCCGCGCCAACCCCGGCGACTCCCCCTTCGTGCGCGGCTTCATGAGCTCGGACCTCGGCCGGTAGGGCGGGTCCTCCGATGCGGCCACGGCCGGCGCTCCCCGGGGTGCGCCGGCCGTGCCGCGCTCCCGACCGGATGGGCGCATGACCCCGCGCACCGGTTTCGCCCGGGCTCTCCCCTCCGCCGAGGTCGACCAGCTCGTCCGCCGCGCCGTGGTCGAGGGCATCCCGGTGCTGCTCGCCCGCCTCAGCGACGGACAGCCGGTGGCCTTCGGCACCACCTGTCCCCACGAGGGCAACCCCCTCGACGAGGCGCGGATCTGGTCGGACGAGGTCGACTGCCCCTACCACCACTACACCTACGACCTCCGCACCGGCCGCAACGGCTACCCGGCGCGGGTCTTCCCCGCCGAGAGGCGGGCCTGCCTGCGCGACCTGGTCCTCTACGAGGTGGCGGAGCACGACGGCCACGTGTGGGTGGGCCCGCGGCGCCGCGCCCCCGCGCCCGCCGAGCCGACCGCCGAGAGGTGAGCGGGGAGCTACGGTGTGGGCCATGGCCGGACTGGGCGACAGCCGCACCGAGGCGGGGCTCCGCACCGCCTTCGCCCGCGAGGCGGCCGCCAACCGGCGCCTGCTGCACTTCGCCCGTCGCGCCGACATCGAGGGGTGGTCGGAGGCCGCGGCGATGCTCCGCGGTCTCGCCGAGGGCTCGACCGGGCACGCCCTGGGCCTGCTCGAGATCCTCGAGGAGACCGGCGACCCGGTGAGCGGCGCCCCGATGGGCAGCACCGACGAGAACCTCCGCAACGCCCTCGGCACCGAGACCTACGAGCACGCCGAGATGTTCCCCCGCTACGCCCAGGTCGCCCGCGAGGAGGGCCTCACCGGGGTGGCCGCATGGTTCGACCTGCTCGCCGCGGCGGAGGGCGGCCACGCCCGGGCGCTGCGCCGGCAGCTGCCCCCGGGTGACGCCGGCGGCGGCTGAGGGCGGTCTCGGCGCCGCCCGGCTGCAACACCGGGCCGCGTCCGCTGTCTTCTCATGTAGGGACGCGCGGCCGCCACCCCCCTGAGACGGCACTTCCTCGACGGCGCCCGACCGGGCTGCAAAGGTCGAGACGCCTCGGAAGCCCCCTCCGCTGGGTCGGAGGGACGAGCCGTCGTCAGCGCCGCGCGTCCCCCGCCCGGCCCTCCGGTCCCGGACACGGCGATGCCGCCTCCCCGTGCGAGCCCGAGCTCGCCGGGGAGGCGGCACCCGCCGCCCGTCGGCCGGTGGCCTAGGACTTGTCGTAGTACTCCTGCGAGCCGATGAAGGCCGCCATGACGTTCTCGTCGTGGACCCCGTTCTGCATCGCGTGGACCCAGTAGTTCACGTCGTCGATGGAGCCGGGGCCGCGGTGGAGGAAGGTGGAGAAGTAGCCGATCACCTTGTTGTTCAGCTGCTCGGTGGAGCCGGTGAAGAAGTAGGCGACCTGGGTGCGGCTCCAGCCGTGCTGGAGGGCGTCGAGCCAGTTCTGCCTGCCGGGGGCGTCGGGGGCGCGGCCGAGGACGACGTGGTAGAGGCCGTCGACCCAGCCGCCGTCGGTGCCGCCGTGGGTGGCGTAGAACTCGTCCGAGGAGATGAACAGGGCGGCGAGCTGCTCGTCGGTGGTGCCGCCGTTCTCGAGCTGGCCCACCCAGTAGCTGACCCCGCCGGGATCGCCGCCGCGGCCGAGGTAGGTCTGGTAGGTGGCGTTCACCAGGTTGGTGAGGTACTCGGTGGTGGTGGTGAAGGTGAGCGCGACCTGGCCGCGCGAGCCGCCGAAGGTGAGGAAGTTGCCGAAGTACTCGACCCCGGGGTCCTCGCCGACGCGGTGGAGCACGTCGTTGTAGGCGCGGTAGATGAAGCGGCTGAGCTGGCCCGAGTCCTTGGTGCCGGCGGTGCCGTTGCTGATCGCCACCGTCTGGCTGCAGGAGATCAGCGAGTTGGGCGAGGTGACGGTCACCTTCTTGGTGCCGACCGCGTAGCCGGCATGGATCGTCGCCGTGGCGACGCCGGACGCGTCGGTGGCCGCCGAGGCCCCGGTGATGTTGAGTCCGGGATCCGCGGTGAAGCTCACCGGCTCGCCGGCCGCCGGCGCGGTGCCGTTGAAGAAGGTGGTCGACGCCGTCGAGATGCTGGTCCCGTCGGCGGTGATGCCGGTCGGGGCGAACTTCAGCCCGACGTGGGTGCAGTCCGCGTTGCTGGAGACGCTGCTCAGCGTCTGCGCCGGGGACAGCAGGTTCGGGTTCGTGCTGGTGTCGACCGCGATCAGCGACTCGCTCCTCGGGGCGGCGGCCGGCGCGACGTCCGCCGTGTAGGTTCCGCCGCCGGTGTCGGTCATCGCGACCGCGCTGGCGGGGTCGCCGTTGCGGACCAGGAAGACCTTGTCGCCGGGGACGGGGCCGGAGCTGGCGTCGAGCACGTGCGCGACGACGTGCGCCTTGGTGGTCGGGGTCGACACCTGGAGGCGGGCCGGCGCCGGGGCGTCGAGGGTGACCGAGGCGGCGGTGCCGAGCTCCGTGAACTGCGCGTTCGCGGTCTGGCCGGTGCAGTTGGCGGCGAGGAGGCTGGGGCTGAAGGACGCCCAGACGTTCTGGAGGCCCGGGGTGCTGGTCGCCCGGACCCAGACCCGGGCCCGCCCGGTGCCGAGGGGCACGGTGACCGTGGCGGTGAAGGGTCCGGTCTGCGAGGCCGAGAAGGTCGCGCCGTTGTCGGCCTGCACCAGCGCGGAGCCGCTGTCGATGCCGATTAGGGTACCGCAGTCGCTGTTGCTGACGGTCACCGTCGCCGTCGACACGCCGTCGGCCGGCAGCGCTGCCTTGTCGATGGCGATCGTGCCGGCGATCGTGTCGGCGGCCGCCGCCACGTGCCACGGCACGAACAGCCGGGATCCCCCGGCGGCAAGGAGCGACACGGTGATCACACCGATCGCCGTTGTCGTTGCGGGGGTCAGGCGCTTGGTCATCACGTCCTCAGCTGAAGCAAGAGAGGGAGTCCAGAGGAGACGGGTCTCGCCCCGGAAATCCGGTTCCGTCCTCGTGGGAACGTCGAAACGCCGCAAGTTCTTGCTCCGCGATCCGCCGTCGGACGATCTGCGACCGCGCCGTTGCAGATCCGTGACAGCCGCGGCCGGTCCGGACCTCCGTCCCGCCGCCACGATCGTTGTGCCTGCAACGACGATGCTAGGATGGGCGGGGTGGCCCGCCGTCCCGACCCCGAGCGCCTCGCCGCCTGGCGCCTGCTGCTCGAGACCCACGCCGCCGTCGTCGACCGGCTCGGGGCCGAGCTCGAGGCGGAGTGCGGCCTCCCGCTGGCCTGGTACGACGTCCTCCTCCAGCTCTCTGGCGCGCCCCAGGGGCGGCTGCGGATGCGCGACCTCGCCGACGCGGTGCTGCTCAGCCGCAGCGGCCTGACCCGGCTGGTCGACCGCATGGTGGCGGCCGGGCTGGTCTGCCGCGAGGCCCACCCCTCCGACGGACGCGGCGCCAACGCGGTGCTCACCCCGGCGGGCCGGGCGGCGCTCCGCCGCGCCGCACCCGTCCACCTCCGTGGCATCGAGGCCCACTTCGCCCGCCACCTCTCCGGCGCCGAGGTCGGGGTCCTCCGCACCGCCCTCGACCGGGTGGTCACCGCGGAGCGCGGGGGGGCGGGCCGAGTGACCGGCCCATCCGGCCTGACATGACAGCCTCGCTATACTGAAAGGAACAAGCCACTCACTACGGAGGTGCGGCCATGAGCACGGCACCCGACCGCCGGACGGGCACCGCGGCCGGCGGCCCGCTGGAGCGCGTCGACGAGGAGTTCGCCGCCGACCACGGCACCACCGCCTCCGGCTCCTCGCTCGAGGAGGAGGAGCACCCGGAGCTCCACCCGCAGAGCCCGGGCGAGCTGGGGCACAAGATCAGGGCGGAGGCCTCCGAGGGACGCGGCCCGATCGACAAGGCGAAGCGGGTGCTGCAGGAGCTCGACCGCGACATCTCCGGCGAGTACGAGCGCCGGGAGGATCCCGAGGCACCACCGGCGAGTCCCGACACCCATCGCTGAGATCGCCCCTCTCCCACCGGTTCGTGCACACAATCCACAGGCTTTGCCACAGGCACAGCCTGTGCATCGCGGGGTGATCAGCCGCCTCCGGGGCCCAGCGCCAGCTCCTCGACCACCGCGTACTCGGCCCCCCACGGCGTGGGACGCGAGCGGAAGAGGGTGAGCCGGTCCACCGCGAACGGCGGCAGCCGCGGCTCACCCGCGACCGCCGCGACCGCCGCGGCCCACGCCGCCCGCGCCCCCGGCGGCCATCCCGGGCGCGGCCGCCCCAGGGTGCAGTGGGCGGCGAACGGACGGTCCTCGATCTCGAAGCCGGCGGCCAGGAGCCGCGCCTGAGCGTCGACGGCGAGGGCCGTCAGCGGCTCCAGGCCCCCGGTCACCCCGAGCCACAGCACCCGCGGCTCCCCCCGCCGCGGGAAGCTGCCCAGCCCACCCAGGGTGAGTGGGAAGGGCGCGGAGGCGGTCGCCGCCGGCCCCACCGCGGCGACCACCTCGCCCACCCGGGCCTCGTCGAGCTCGCCGAAGAAGTGGAGGGTGAGGTGGAGGCCCTGGCCGCGCACCCAGCGGCAGTCGCGCCCGGGGATGGCGGCGGCGAGGTCGTGGAGGAGCGCGCCCGCCGGGCTCAGCGCGGGCTCGCGCACGGCGACGGCGAGGAAGCTGCGCACCCGCGCCCCGGCTAGGGTCGCGGGGTGAAGCCCGTCCCCGCCCCCGAGGGGGCCGGCGCCGCCGGGCTGGCCGTCGCCGCGCCCGGGGCCGGCTTCGAGGGGGCGCACGGCTGGAGCCCGACGTCGAGCAGCACCCGCAGCCGGCTCGCCTGGCAGTCCTCCTGGATCGCCTGGAAGATGGCGGCGGCGAACCAGGGCGGGCGCTCCCGCACCGTGTAGGGACGGGGCGCGGCCACCAGGATGCGGTGGAGGCTGCGGGAGGTCGCGGTCTGGCCGTCGAGGCGGAGGATCTCGTAGCCGGCGTCGTCGCGGATCGGGTCCGACACCCGCCCCACCGGCGCCGCCCTCACCGCGGCCACGAACCCCGCGTCGGAGGCGCTCAGCTGGGCGAGGTTGAGGGCGCCGAGGTCGCCGCCCCTCGGCCGCGAGCGCTCGTCGTCGGAGAGCTGCTCTGCCAGGGTCTCGAACTGGGCGCCCGCCGCCAGCCGGGCCTCGACGTCGGCGGCGCGCTGGGAGGCGAACAGGTCCTGGAGCCGCTCCTCGTTCAGGCGGGAGCGGACGGCGTCGCGGAGCTGGTCGAGGCTGCCGCCGGCCTCGGTGAGCTGGCGCCCCAGCTGCGCGTCGCCCCCGGCGGCGCGGGCGTCCGCCCCCAGTTCGGCGGCGACGTCGGCGTCGGTGGCGGCGCGGTGGCGGTAGCCCGCCTCCTCGGCGATGACCCGGTCGACGATCAGGCTCTCCATCACCCGCCGCTTCACCCCCGCGAGGAACGCCGGGTAGGCTGCGTCGCCCGGCTGCGGGGCTCCGCCGGCCTGGCGGATGGCGGTGAGCGCGCTGTTCAGGCGGATGTCGAACAGGGCGGCGGGGATGCCGGTCCCGGCGACCTCGGCCACCGGGCCGCGCGGAGGGGTGGTGCTGCCCCTGCCCAGCAGCTGGGTGGTGGCGACCACGCCGGCGGCGACGGCGGCGAGCACCACCGGGACGAGCACCAGGGCGCGGCGGCGGCGCCGGGGTGGAGAGGCCATCGGGCGGCATGGTAGCGGCCCGCGCCGCCGCGGCTACCGGCGGGCGGTGTGGCGAACCGCCGGACGGGTGGCCGTCCACACCGCCGCCAGGCCGACGAGCACCGCGCCGGCGGCGATGGCGTCGAAGAGCGGCACCAGGTGGGACACCAGCCCGTAGACCAGGGTCCCCAGCGGCTGCAACCCGGCGAAGGTGGTGGTGTAGAGCCCCAGCAGCCGCCCCCGGAGGGCCGGGTCGGTGTCGGTCTGCAGCAGGGTGCTCATCGACGTGTTCATCGCCAGGAAGCCGAAGCTGATCGCCACCAGCGCGGGCAGCGCCAGCCCCAGGCTGTGTGACCGGGTGAGGGTCACCAGCCCGGCCGCGTAGACCACCCCTCCGGCGCCGAGCATGCGGACCCGCGCGGCGGGCCGCCCGCGGCGGGCGATGAGCAGGCCGGCGGCGAGGCCGCCCACCCCCCCGGTGCTGTAGAGGAGACCGAGCTCGGCGCCGCCGCCGTGCAGCGAGGTGCTGGCGAACACCGGCAGGTACGGCATGTACGACACCCCGAAGAAGGAGAGCGCCGCGGCGCAGATCACCACGCAGCGCACCAGCGGGTCCCGGACGGCCGCGGCCATGCCGGCGCGGAGGCCGCGACCCACCCCGGTCTCGGAGTGGACCCGGGGCGGGATGTCGGGGACGAGGGTGAGCAGCACCGCGATCGGCACCAGGTAGGCGAGTGCCAGCACCAGGAAGCAGTACCCCGGCCCCACGCTCACCAGGAGCTGGCCGGCGAGGGCGGGGCCGATGATCCGGCAGGTGCTCATCGCCACCGAGCCGAGGGCCACGGCGCTCACCACCAGGTCGCGCTCGACGAGGTCGGCGACCAGCGCCTGGCGGCTGGGGAGGTCGACCGCGTCGGCGGCGCCGAAGATCAGCGCCACCGCGATCACCGAGCCGAGCGAGGCACGCCCGGTCAGCGCCAGCACCGCCAGCGCGCCGCTGCTGACGCCGAGCACCGTCTGGGTGACGAGCAGGATCCGGCGGCGGCTGATGCGGTCGGCGACCGCGCCTCCGACCAGGGAGAGCGCCACCGCGGGAACCCCGTCGGCGGCGGCGACGATGCCCACCGCGGTCTGGCTGTGGGTGAGCTGGTACACGAAGTAGCCGAGGGCGACGATCTGCATCCAGGTGCCGATCAACACCGGCCACTGCGCCAGCCAGTACCAGCGGAAGGGACGCACCCGCAGCACCGGGGGCAGCACGCCCCGCCGCGACGTGGACGCGGGTGGCTGGCAGGCGTCCATGCACCGATGATCCCAGATCGTCCGAAGACGTCGAGAATCGCCGTCGTCGCAGACGCTCTAAATCACGGAAACCTCCGGCTCGCCGTCGCCGGCGGTGAAGCGCTCCGGAGAGTAGGGGGTGAGGTCGATCTCCGGGCTGCCGCCGAGCAGCCGCTCGGCGAGCAGGTGGCCGATCGCCGGGCCGTGCATGAAGCCGTGGCCGCTGAATCCGCAGCAGAGCCACAGTCCCGGCCGCCCCGGAGCCTCGCCGACGATGCCCTGGTGGTCGGGCGACATCTCGTAGAGGCCGGCCCAGCCGGTTCGGATGGCGGTGCGCTCGAGCGCGGGCAGCCGCCAGGTGGCGTGCTCGATGAGGTGCTCGAGGAAGTCCCAGGCGACGCTGGTGTCGAAGGAGGCGGGCTCGTCGGGGTCGCTCATCCCCAGCAGCAGGCCGTCGCCCTCGGGATGGAGGTAGAACGAGGTGTGGAAGTCGACGGTCATCGGCACCGGCCGGCTGAGCGCGAAGGTCTCGGTGAGGAAGATGTGGCGGCGGAAGGGGGTCACCGGCACCGCCACCCCGGCGAGGCGGGCCACCTCGGCCGCATGGGGGCCGGCGCAGTCGATCACCACCGGGGTGGCCACCCGGCCGCGGGTGGTGCACACCGCCGCCACCGCGTCGCCCTCGAGGTCGATCCCGGTGACCGCGATGTCCTCGAGCACCCTGGCGCCGTGCCGGCGGGCGGCGGCGGCGTAGCCCAGGGTCACCTCGTTGGGCCCGGCGAGCCCGTCGGTGGGACACCAGGTGGCGGCGACCAGGTCGCCGGCGCGCAGCTCCGGCACCAGCTCGAGGGCGCCGGCGACGTCGAGCAGCTCGACCTCGCGCAGCCCGGCGGCGCGCTGGACCCGGACGTTGCGGGCGAACTGCGCGGCCTCGGCCTCGGTGCTGGCGAGCAGGAGGTAGCCGATCTGGCGCAGCTCGGCGGAGACGCCGATCTCCTCGGGGAAGCGCTCCAGCATCGCCCGGCTCAGCCGGCTGACACGCACGTTCACCGCGGTGGAGAACTGCTGGCGCACCCCGCCGGCGCAGCGCCCGGTGGAGCCGCCGCCGAGCTCGCCCCGCTCCAGCAGCAGCGGCCGCATCCCGCCGCGGGCGAGGTGGTAGGCGAGCGAGCACCCCACCACCCCCCCGCCGATGATCACGCAGCCAGCGGTGGCGGGGAGCTCGCCGGAGCTCACGTCGGGGGGACTCCCCCCGGGCCGCCCGCGGGCAGCGCCTCCTGGCCGGCGGCCCGGGTCCCCGGGTCGCCGCCGCCCTCCGCCGGGGGACGGCCGTCGAGGAAGGTGCCGAGCAGCTCCAGCTGACGGCGCACGTAGGCCTCGTTCCAGCCGTGGCCGGCGTCCTCGACCAGGGCCAGCCGGCAGCGCTCCCAGCCCCGGGTCAGCCGCCGCAGCCCCTCGCTGTCGACGATCCTGTCGCCGGCGGCGGCGATGAGCAGCACCGGCTCGGGATGCGCCGCCACCAGCCCGGCGTCGTGGACGCGCAGCCCGTCACGCAGCCACTCCCGCGACGCCCGCGGATGGGTGCGGCACTGGTTGGCGAAGTTCACCTCGGCGGAGCGCCGGTCGACGTCCGCGCCCTCGACCATCAGCCGCTTGTAGAGGTCGCTGACCAGCCGCCGCCGGCTCAGCCAGATGACGCCGTCGAAGAGCCCGGGCGCGGTCATCGCCGCCACCTGGACGTGAAAGCGGCGGCGCACCAGCTCGGGGGCGAGCAGCGGGGTGTGGAGCAGCATCCGCCCCACCTGCCCCGGCCGCCGCCGCGCCATCGCGCAGGCCACCGGCGACCCCAGGCAGAGCCCGCCGAGCTCGAAGCGCCCCAGCTCGAGGTGGTCGATCAGCGGCTCGACGGCGGCGGCGATCGCCGCCGACGTGTGCCGCCCCGGCAGCGGCGACGACGCCCCGCAGCCGGGCAGGTCGGGCACCACCAGGGTGCGCCGCGTGGAGAGCTCGTCGAACCAGGTCTCGAAGTTCTCGGCCGACCCGAGGAACCCGTGCATCAGGACCAGCGCAGGCCCCGTCCCCCCGATGAGGTAGCGCAGCCGCCGCCCGCCGGTGTCGAGGAACCTTTCCTGCATAGCGCGGCATTGTGGGGCCAGGCGAACCCCTACGTGTCGATCTGCGCCCGCTGCAGTCTGCCGCTGTAGTCGACGTAGATGCTCTTCCACTCGCTGAACTGGTCCAGCGCCACCGTGCCGGCCTCGCGGTGGCCGTTGCCGGTGTTCTTGATCCCCCCAAAGGGGAGCTGGATCTCGGCGCCGATGGTCGGTGCGTTGACGTACACGATGCCGGCCTCGAGCTCGTTGATCGCCCGGAAGCCGGTTCGGAGGTCGGTGGTGTAGAGCGAGAGGCTGAGCCCGTAGCCGGTGCCGTTGGCGACCTCCAGGGCCTGGTCGAGCGAGTCCACGGGGATCACCGCGGTGGTGGGGCCGAAGATCTCCTCCTGGGCGATGCGCATCCCGGGGGCGACGCCGGCGAACACGGTGGGGCGGTAGAAGCAGCCGCGGGCGAGCTCGTCCTCGCGGGCCACCTCGCCGCCGAGCAGCAGCTGCGCGCCCTCGCCGAGCCCGACCTCGGTGTAGCCGTGGATGCGCGCGAGCTGGCTCGGGTTGATGACCGGGCCGACGTCGACGCCCTCGACCAGGCCGTCGCCGAGGCGCAGGCGGGAGGCGCGGCCGACCAGCGCGTCGGTGAAGTCGGCGAGGCGGCGGCGGTGGACGATCAGCCGCGAGGAGGCGGTGCAGCGCTGGCCGCTGGTGCCGAAGGCGCCCCAGAGGGCGCCGTCGACGGCGAGCTCGACGTCGGCGTCGTCCATGACCACGATGGCGTTCTTGCCGCCGAGCTCGAGCGAGCAGCGCTTCAGCATCCCGCCGCAGACCTCGGCGATGTGGCGGCCGGTGGGGACGCTGCCGGTGAACGAGACCGCGGCGACCCCGGGGTGGCGCACCAGCGCCTCGCCGGCCTCGGGGCCCAGGCCGAAGACGATGTTGACGACTCCGGCAGGAACTCCGGCCTCCTCGAGGATCTCGACCAGCCGCAGGGCGCAGAGCGGGGTGTCCTCGGCGGGCTTGAACACCGCCGTGTTGCCCGCCAGCAGCGCGGGGAAGAGCTTCCAGGTGGGGATGGCCACGGGGAAGTTCCAGGGAGTGATGATCGCCACCACGCCGAGCGGCTGGCGCATCGTCATCGCCCACTTGTCGCGCAGCTCGCTGGGCACGGTCTGGCCGAAGGGACGCCGGGCCTCGCCGGCGATGAACTTGGCCATGTCGACGCCCTCCTGAACGTCGCCGCGGGCCTCGACCAGCACCTTGCCCATCTCGCGGGTCATCAGCCGCGCCATCTCCTCCTTCCGCGCCTCGAGGAGCAGCCCGGCGCGCAGGATGATCTCGCCGCGGGCGGGCCAGGGCGTCGCCCTCCAGGCGGCCTGCGCCGCCGCCGCCGCCGCCACCGCGGCGTCGACCTCGGCGGCGCGGCTGCGCGGGAAGACGCCGATCACCTCGTCGCGGCGGGCGGGGTTCAGCGACTCGAACACCTCGTCGCCGGCGGCCTCGACGGAGCCGCCGCCGATGTGGTTGCCGTACCGCTCCCCGGTGGGGGTCATCATCGGGGGGCTGCCCCGTTCCCCCCTGCGCAGGACCCGAGCGCCAGCTCGAGGATCTCCAGGCCCTGGTCGAGCTCCGCCTCCGGGATGGTGAGCGGCGGGATCAGCCGGATGACGTTGTCGTCGCTGCCGCAGCTGAGCAGCAGCAGGCCGTGGCGCAGCGACTCCTCGCGGATCCGGGCGACCATCTCCGGATCGGGGGCGCCCTCCGCGGTGGTGAACTCCAGGCCGATCATCAGCCCCAGGCCGCGGACGTCGGAGAGGCGCGGGGCGATCGCCGGCCACCCCCGGGCACGCTCCAGCACGGCGTCGCCGAGGCGCGCCGAGCGCTCCACCAGGCCCTCCGAGCGGATCGTCCGGATCACGGCCACCGCGGCGGAGCAGGCCACCGGGTTGCCCCCGTAGGTGGTGCCGTGGTCGCCGGGGTGCCAGGCGCTCATCACCTCGCGGGTGGCCACCATGGCCGCCACCGGCATGCCGTTGCCCAGCCCCTTGGCCAGGCACATGATGTCCGGCTGGGTGCCGGTGTGCTCGACCGCGAAGAACCGGCCGGTCCGGGCGAAGCCGGTCTGCACCTCGTCGGCGAGGAGCAGGATGCCGTGGCGGTCGCAGAGCCGCCGCAGGCCGGGCAGGAAGCCCTCCGGGGGCACCACGTAGCCGCCCTCGCCGAGCACCGGCTCGACCACCACGGCGGCGACGTCGCCGGGGTCGACGGTGGTGGCGAGGAGGCGCTCGATCTCGGCCACCGCGCTCTCGCCCTCGCCCTCGCCGGGATAGGCGACGTGGTGGACGCCGGGGAGCAGCGGGCCCATCCCGGCGTGGTACCTGGCCTTCGAGGCGGTGAGGCTGAGCGCCCCGTAGGTGCGGCCGTGGAAGGCCCCGAGGAACGCGATCACGTCGCTGCGGCGGGTCGCCTTGCGGGCCAGCTTGATCGCCGCCTCGACCGCCTCGGCGCCGCTGTTGCAGAGGAAGACCGACTCGAGGCCGCCCGGGGCCACCGCGGCGATCTCCTCCGCCGCCTCGATCATCGGGAGTGTGTGCGCGGTGACCGAGGTGTGGAGGACGCGGTCGACCTGGGCGTGGACCGCGGCCTGGACCGCGGGATGGCCGTGCCCCAGGTTGGTGACCCCGATGCCGCACCCGAAGTCGAGGACGTCGCGGCCGTCGACGGTGTGGAGGTGGGCGCCCTGGGCGCGCTCGACCACCAGGTCGCTGTAGCGGCTGTAGCAGGTGGCGACATGGGCTGCGTCGCGCTCGCGCCACCGTGCCGCCAGGCCCGGCCCGGGCTGCTCGATCTGGGTCACAGGTGATCTCCGAAGGGCCGCGGCCGGTGGGGCAGGGGCACGGCCCGGCCCCGCCCTGAGAGTACCGCCCGAACCGGGGACCAGATTGGCCGATGCTGAAAAATCACCCATCGGTTGATTGACATTCCCCCTCTCCGGCGCGTATCCCAGGGTTGGCGTGCCAGGCTTACGGAAAAGTCACGCATCAGCAGAGTTGCCGGCGCGACCAGACGCGGCCGCCGGCCGGTCAGAGGAGATCCGATGGAACGCATCAAGGCCCGAGTCCTGCCGGCACTCGGCATCGTCTCCCTCGCCGCGCTCGCCGCCTGCGGGACCTCCACCACCGGCGGCGGTGGCGGCAACGGCGGCAGCGGGCCGCTCAGCGCATGCGTGGGTCAGGTGACGGTCGCCAGCGACCTGCCCACCAGCGGCGGCGACGCCTCGATCGGCGGGGGCACCGAGAAGGGCGTCAAGCTCGCCGTCGACCAGGCCAACGCCGCCAAGCTGCTCGGCGGCTGCACCATCAACTACATCGCCAAGGACGACTCCTCGGTGGCGAAGGGCAAGCACGACCCCCAGCAGGGCGCCCAGAACGTGACCGCGCTGGTCGCCAACCAGGCGGTGGTGGGCATCGTCGGCCCCTTCAACTCGAGCGTCGCCGTCGCCGAGCTGCCGATCACCAACAAGGCCGGCGTGGCCCAGATCAGCCCGTCGAACACCGACCCCGGACTGACCATCGCCGGCACCGACCCGGACATCGACACCGCGTCGCTGAAGCCGACCGGGAAGACCACCTACTTCCGGGTGATCTCGAACGACGTGGTTCAGGCCCAGGTGATGGCCCAGGTCGCCTCCAAGGAGCTGAACCTCAAGAAGGTCTATGACATCGACGACCAGGAGACCTACGGCAAGGACCTCTCCAACTACTTCGACCAGGACTTCACCAAGCTCGGCGGCACCGTGGCCAAGCGGGTGTCGCTGCCCGGTGACACCAAGGACTTCCGGGCCCAGATCACCGAGGCGCAGGGCCTGGGCGCGGACTCCGTCTTCTTCGGCGGGGTCGCCTCCAACGGCTCGGGCATCCTCAAGAAGCAGATGGCCGACGCCGGCCTCACCGCCCAGTTCCTGAGCGGTGACGGCACCGTCGACCCGCAGTTCTTCATCGACTCCGGCGCCCAGGGCGACGGCGCCCAGGCGTCGAGCGCGCCCGACACCACCAAGCTGGCCAGCGCCCAGCAGTTCATCACCCAGTACAAGCAGCGCTACGGACAGGACGTCGTCGCCTACTCGACCTACGGCTACGACTGCATGAACATCCTGCTCCAGGCGATTCACGACGTCCTCGTCGACAACGGCGCGAAGATCCCCGCCGATCCCGCCGCCTTCCGCACCAGCGTGATCGCCAAGGTGCAGGGCATCGACTACAAGGGCACCATCGGCGAGACCAGGTTCGACGCCAACGGGGACACCCTCAATCACCAGTTCAGCGTCTACAAGGCCACCGGCGGCAAGTGGGTGAGCCGGGAGACCGTCTCCCCCTCTGCGAGCTGAGGGCGGTGCGCTGATGCACCGGCGGGAGAGCGGGGACCGCTCCGCTCTCCCCGCCCAGCGCTGTGGCAGCCCGGGCGAGGGGGGCGCGCCGGGAGGATGACTGTGGAGAGTCCGGGAGAGGTGGGGGCGGCGCTGCCGCCGCTCGCCCGCCGGCGGTCCCTGCTCCGCAGCGGCCGCCTCGCCGAGCTGAGCAGCCAGGCGTTCCCGATCGTGCTGATCGGCGCTCTGGTGCTCATGATCATCGACGTCGCGGTGCGCAGCGGCGTCTCGGTGGCGGGCTCGCAGCTGGTGAACGGGATCACCAAGGGCGCGATCTTCGCCCTGATCGCGGTCGGCTACACCATGGTCTACGGCATCATCGAGCTGATCAACTTCGCCCACGGCGACGTCTTCACCCTCAGCGCGGTGTACGGCAAGGAGATCGGGCGCGGGCTCAGCTGGATCGGCATGAGCCTGTGGGGCGTCAGCCTCGGCTCGCTGGCGACCCGGGGCCCGCTGGGGCTGGCCGTGGTCCTCCTCATCCTCTTCCCCCTCACCATGGCCGCAACCGGCATCACCGGGGTGCTCATCGAGCGGGTCGCCTACCGGCGGCTCCGTGACGCCCCCCGCCTCGCACCGCTGATCACCGCGGTGGGGGTCTCCTTCATCCTCGAGGGGTCGATGCTGGTCACCCAGGGCAGCAGCAACGTGCGCACCGACAAGGAGGGCTGGATCCACGGCATCGCCTTCACCGCGGGCGGCGTCGACGTGCACTGGGCCGACCTCTTCGTGGTAGGGATGGCGCTGCTGATGATGTTCGTGCTGCAGGCGTTCATCCGCGCCACCCGCCTGGGCAAGGCGATGCGCGCCACCGCCCAGGACCGCGACGCCGCCCTGCTCAGCGGCGTCAACATCAACCGCACCATCGCCGCCACCTTCTTCATCGGCTCGGCGCTGGCCGCCGCGGGCGGGCTGATCTACAGCATCTTCTTCGACTCGGTGGTCTGGAACCTCGGCTTCGGCTTCGGCATCATCGCCTTCACCGCCGCGGTTCTCGGCGGCATCGGCAACATCGTCGGCGCCGGCCTGGGCGGCTTCCTCATCGGCCTGATCTACGTCTTCGGCGGACAGATCACCTCCGGCCAGTGGAGCAACTCGATCGTCTTCACGATGCTCATCGTGGTGCTCACCTTCCGCCCCGTGGGGCTGCTCGGCATGCGGGTGCCCGACCGTGCCTGAGCAGGTGGCCGGCCGCGCCGCCGTCGACGTCGACCTCCCCACCACCGCCGCCGAGACCCGCGAGCAGGAGTCCTCCTCGGTGTACTGGCTGCTGGTGATCAGCGGCCTGGTGATGCTCGTCGCCGGCTGGCTGCTCCCCTGGTTCGTCGAGCCCACCGCCAACGGCATCGGCGCCAGCCCCATGGACGCGGTCGCCTCACCGCCTCGGGGGATCGGCAGCCTGCTCGTCTACCTGATGGGGCTGTCGCTGCTGGGGCTGCTCGCCGGCGCCGTCCACGACGCCGTGTGCCTGCGGCTGGGACGGGGCCGCCCCTACCGCTGGGCCCGGCAGCGCGCCATCCTCGCCGCCGCGGGGATGGTCTGCACCGTCGCGATCTGGTACCTGATCGCCCGGCGCCGCGAGGAGGCGCTCTTCGGCGAGCTCAGCCCCCTCGCCCTCACCGACAACGCGGTGTGGCTGACCCTGACCGGCTTCGCGCTCTGCTGCCTCGCCTACGGCTTCCGCCGGCCGATCTTCGCCCGCAGCGGCCTGACCCTCGCCGCCGTCACCCTGGTGATCGGGGCGCTGGTGCCGCTGATCTTCAGGCAGTCGACCGAGTTCATCAGCTGGGCGGCGGGGGCGGCGGCGATCTACACCCTGCTCGCCCTCGGCCTCAACGTGGTGGTCGGGTTCGCCGGGCTGCTCGACCTCGGCTACGCCGCGTTCTTCGCCATCGGCGCCTACACCTGCGCCTCGCTCAACTCGTCGCGCCACGGCGACGTGCTCCACCTCCCGTTCTGGCCCTACCCCTTCTGGGTGATCCTCTTCATCGGCGCGGCGGTGGCGGCGCTCGCCGGCGCCCTGCTGGGCGCGCCCACGCTGCGACTGCGCGGCGACTACCTGGCCATCGTCACCCTCGGCTTCGGCGAGATCATCCCCGACGCCGTCAACAACAACTTCCTGGGCCAGACCGGCGGCCCCAATGGCATCACCGGGATCCACCATCCCAGCCTGCTCGGCCACGACTTCGGCATCGACCCGCGTCCCTACTACTACGCGCTGCTGGTGCTCATCGCCGTGATCATCGTGGTGCTGCGCAACCTGGAGCGATCACGCATCGGCCGGGCCTGGGTGGCGATCCGCGAGGACGAGGTGGCGGCCAGCGCCACCGGCATCAACACCGTCAGCACCAAGCTGCTCGCCTTCGCCATCGGCGCCGCGGTGAGCGGGTTCGCGGGCGCCTTCTACGGCGCCGAGCTGGGCATCGTCTCGCCCGACGACTTCCAGTTCGCGGTGTCGGTGACGGCGCTGAGCACGGTGGTTCTGGGCGGGATCGGCAGCATCACCGGCGCCGCCGTGGGCGGCCTGCTGATCAGCTTCATCATCTTCTGGATCCTCCCCCACGCCCAGGAGTGGTCGATGACATTCGGCAACACCACCGGCTTCACCGCCCTCTCGAGCGTCGACTACAGCAAGTACGTCTACGTCGCCTACGGGGTGATCCTGGTCAGCATCATGCTGCTGCGCCCCGCCGGGCTCATCCCCAGCCGGGCGCGCAAGGTGGAGCTGCAGGCGGGCGTCGAGTCCGAGCCGCTCGCGGCGGTGCGGGGGCGGGCATGACCGAGCCGCTGCTGCTCGAGGTCGACCAGGTGGTCAAGCGCTTCGGCGGCCTCTTCGCGGTGAACGGGGTCTCGTTCGAGGTGGAGCGCCAGGCGATCGTCTCCATGATCGGCCCCAACGGGGCGGGCAAGACCACCGCCTTCAACTGCATCACCGGGCTGTACCCGGTCGACGGCGGTGACATCCGGTTCAACGGGGCGAGCATCGCCGGGCTGCCCCCGCACCGGATCGCCCGGCTGGGCATCACCCGCACCTTCCAGAACATCCGCCTGTTCGCGTACATGACCGCGGTCGACAACGTCATGGTCGGCGAGCACTGCCGGATGCGCGCCGGGGTGTGGGACGCGATGCTGCGCACCCCGCGGGCCCGCCGCGAGGAGCGCGCCGTCGAGCAGCGGGCGCTGGCCACGCTCCGCCGGCTCAGGCTCGACCAGTACGCCGACGTCTACGCGCGCAACCTCCCCTACGGCCTGCAGCGCCGCCTGGAGATCGCCCGCGCCCTCGCCAGCGAGCCCAGCCTGCTGCTCCTCGACGAGCCCGCCGCCGGGCTCAACCCGCAGGAGAAGGTGGAGCTGATGGGAGTGATCTCGCAGCTGCGCGACGACGGCCTGACCATCTTCCTCATCGAGCACGACATGCGCGTGGTGATGGAGGTCAGCGACCGCATCGTCGTCCTCGACCACGGCGAGCGCATCGCCGAGGGGGTTCCCGCCGAGGTGCGCTCCGACCCCCGGGTGGTCGAGGCCTACCTGGGCAGCGGCGCCGCCGAGAGGATGCGCACCACCGCATGACCCAGACCGAGACCGCCACCCCACCCGAGCCGCCCACTCCCGAGGCGCCCCCGGCCCAGCCCCTGCTCGAGCTGCGCGACGTCGACGTCCTCTACGGCCGGGTGCAGGCGCTGCGCGGGGTCACGCTCCACGTCGAGCGCGGCGAGGTGGTGGCGCTGATCGGCAGCAACGGCGCCGGCAAGACCACCACGCTGCGGGCGATCAGCGGCCTGGTGCGTCCGGCGCATGGCCAGATCCTGCTCGAGGGCCAGGAGATCCACCACCTGGGAGCCGAGCTCATCGCCCGCCGGGGGGTCGCCCATGCCCCCGAGGGGCGGCGCCTCTTCAGCCGGATGACGGTGCGCGAGAATCTGGAGATGGGCGCGTTCTCGCGGCGCGACGGCTCCGAGCTGCGCGCCGACTACGACCGCGTGTACGAGCTCTTCCCGCGGCTGCGGGAGCGCAACGGCCAGCTCGCCGGCAGCCTCAGCGGCGGCGAGCAGCAGATGGTGGCGATCGGCCGGGCCCTGATGGCGCGCCCCCGAGTGCTCCTCCTCGACGAACCCTCGTTGGGGCTGGCGCCGATCCTCGTCGACGCCATCTTCGACGTCATCCGCGAGATCAACGCCACCGGCACCACCATCCTGCTCATCGAGCAGAACGCGCTGCTCGCCCTCAACGTCGCCCGCCGCGCCTACGTGCTGGAGACCGGCAGCATCGCGCTGAGCGGCAGCGCCGCCGAGCTGCAGCAGTCCGAGGCGGTGCAGCGGGCCTACCTGGGGATGTGACCGGGGGCCGGCCGGCGGGCGGGCCGCAGCCCCGGGTCCGGGCGGCGCCGGCGACCGGGATCGACGGCGATCCCCGCCTGCGAGCGCTGCCCCCGGCGCCCGCCTGGGTGCTGCTGGAGGCGGACGGCGGCGAGCCGGGAGCCGCGCTGGCGGCGCTGCTCCCCCGCCTGCTCGAGCAGCTCGAGCCGGCGGCGACGGCCTGGGTGGCGCGGATCGACGGACCCACCGACCAGGTGCGCTACCTCCTCGATCTGGCCGCGGCCGAGGGGGTGGCCGTGGCCGCCGGCGGCCGGCCGCGCCACGCCGCGCTGCACCTGCCCGCGGGCCATCCCCTGGCGGCCGTCCTGCTCGCGGAGCGCAGCACCGGCCGCTGCCTGGTCGGGCTGCTCGTCGAGCGCGCCGGGCTCCCCGGGGACGTCCTCGCCGCGGCGGTGGCCGGAGGCTGCGGAGGGCGCTGGGGGCTGGCCGCCTCCGCCGCCGGCCTCGAGCCGGCGCTGGCCGCCGCGGCCGCCGTGGGGGCCGCCGTCGGGGGCGACCCCCGCCCCTTGCCCGGCGCCGGTCGACGGGTGCGACGC
>JRHI01000990.1_pt1 | contig 27128 bp, 28 predicted proteins | sample 215371 | NCBI WGS metagenome assembly JRHI01 (sample SAMN02929681, study PRJNA255918) | sediment metagenome | biome: cave system; feature: Ice Cave; material: Sediment; isolation source: sediment from deep within a dark volcanic ice cave with no known source of... ...
CGCACGCGGCCTCGGGCCGGCCGACCTCCGCTCCGCATACGGCCTGCCCGCCGGCGGGGGTGCGGGGCGCACCGTCGCCGTCGTCGACGCCTACGACGATCCCAACGCCGAGGCCGACCTCGGCGTCTACCGCTCCACCTACGGGCTGCCCGCGTGCACCACCGCGAACGGCTGCTTCCGCAAGGTCGACGCCACCGGCACCGGACGGCTGCCCGCCGCCGACGCCGACTGGGCGAAGGAGATCTCGCTCGACCTCGACATGGTGTCGGCGGCGTGCCCGCTCTGCAAGATCCTCCTCGTCGAGGCCGGCGGACAGGACATCCCCTCCCTCGGCGCGGCGGAGAACGTCGCCGCGGCCACGCCCGGTGTGGTCGCGATCACCAACAGCTGGGGGGTGGTCGAGAGCGACAAGGAGACCGGCTGGGACCACTTCTTCAACCATCCCGGGATCGCCGTGGTGGTCGCCTCCGGTGACCTCGGCTACCAGCCCGTGTACCCGGCGGCGTCGCCGTACGTCACCGCGGTGGGCGGCACCACGCTGACCCGCAGCTCGAACGCGCGGGGCTGGGACGAGACCGCCTGGAGCGGCTCGGGCAGCGGCTGCAGCACCATCGAGCCGAAGCCGTCGTGGCAGCACGACCCCGGCTGCGCGCACCGTGCCATCGCCGACGTCTCCGCGGTCGCCGACCCCGCCAGCGGGGTGGCGATGTACGACAGCTACGGGGCGTCGGGATGGATCAAGGCGGGCGGCACCAGCATCGGCTCGCCGCTGATCGCCGGCATCTACGCGCTCGCCGGCAACACCGCGTCGGTGGTCGCCGGCTCGTATCCGTACGCGCACAGCACCGCCCTCAACCCCGTGGTGCAGGGCAGCAACGACTTCTTCTGCGACAGCTACCTGTGCCAGGCGGGGCCCGCCCCGGGATACAACGGGCCCACCGGGCTGGGCACTCCCAACGGCACCGGAGCCTTCTGACCGGTCCGTCGACGGCGGTCGCAACAGGATCGTGACGAGCGCACGCGGCCGGGTGTTGAAACGCGGGCGCGGGGTGATACTGCGGCCATGCAGGTGCTGACGCGCGACCCCGTCGAGGTTCGCCACGCCGGCGGCGGCGATCCGATCATCCAGGTCCGCGGGCTCGCCAAGCGCTACGGCGCCATCGAGGCGGTGCGGGGCATCGACCTCGAGGTGCGGCGCGGTGAGATCTTCGGATTCCTCGGCCCCAACGGTGCCGGCAAGTCGACCACCATCTCCATCCTCTGCACGCTGCTGAGGGCGAGCGCGGGCACCGCCACCGTCGCCGGCCACGACGTCGCCCGCGACCCGCACGCGGTGCGGCAGAGCATCGGCCTCATCTTCCAGGACCCGTCGCTCGACGACCAGCTCACCGCGCGCGAGAACCTGCAGTTCCACGCGCTGGTCTACGGTGTGCCGCGTGCCGAGCGGCGCCGGCGCATCGAGGACTCGCTGCGCACCGTCGAGCTTCTCGAGCGCGCGGAGTCGCCGGTGCGCACCTTCTCGGGTGGGATGTGGCGCCGGCTCGAGATCGCCCGCGGCATCCTCCACACCCCCGAGGTGCTCTTCCTCGACGAGCCCACCCAGGGCCTCGACCCGCAGACCCGCGCCAACATCTGGGAGCACCTGCAGCGGCTGCGCCGCGACCGCGACCTCACCATGTTCATGACCACGCACTACATGGACGAGGCGGAGTGGTGCGACCGCATCGCGATCATCGACCACGGCCGCATCGTCGCCCTCGGGACCCCCGAGGAGCTGAAGGCGCGGGTCGGCGGCGACGTGGTGACGCTGAGCACCGACGACGACGCCCGTGCCGCCGTCGAGATCGCCGAGCGGCTGGGTGTGACCCCGAGCCTGGACGGCTCCGGGCTGCACATCGAGGTCACCGACGGCGCCGGCTTCGTGCCCCGTCTGATCGGCGCGCTCGGGGTGCCGGTGCGATCCGTGACGGTGCGCCGTCCCAGCCTGGACGACGTCTTCCTCAAGCTCACCGGGCGGGCCATCCGCGACGCCCAGGCCGACGCCCAGAGCGACCTCCGCCGGATGGGACAGATGTGGGGAGGGCGCCGCCGATGACCGCGCTGCGGCAGGCCTCTCGGGTCACCCGCGGCGGCGTGTGGCCGGCGACGGCGCGGGCGGTGTACGTGATCTGGTACCGCGACCTGGTGCGCTACACCCGCGACCGGGTGCGCCTGGTGATCTCGCTGGCCCAGCCGCTGCTCTACCTCCTGGTGTTCGGCGTGGGTCTCTCCTCGTCGCTCGGCGGCGGGGGCAGGGGCATGCTCGGCGGTGCCGCGACCCCGGGCTCGGTCGGCTACGTGCGCTACATGTTCCCCGGAGTGGTGGGCATGGCGATCCTCTTCACCGCCATCTTCAGCGCCATGTCGATCGTCTGGGACCGCGAGTTCGGCTTCCTCCGCGAGATCCTCGTGGCCCCGATCAACCGCTCGGCGGTGGCCATCGGCAAGGCGCTCGGCGGCGCCACCCAGTCGATGATCCAGGGACTGGTGATGCTCGCCTTCGCCCCCGTCGCCGGGGTGCACCTCAGCCTGGTCAGCGTCCTCGAGGCGATCCCGCTGCTGTTCATCCTCGCCTTTTCGCTGAGCGCGCTCGGGGTGGCGCTGGCGGCGCGGATGCGCTCGATGCAGGGATTCCAGATGGTGATGAACCTGCTGCTGATGCCGATGTTCTTCCTCAGCGGCGCGCTGTTCCCGCTGAACGGGCTGCCCGGCTGGATGACCGTGCTCACCCGCCTCGACCCCGTCGCCTACGGGATCGCCCCGGTGCGTCACGTGCTCCTCGCCGGCGCCGGCGTGCCCCAGGGGATGCTCGACCAGGTCGCCGCCGTCAGCATCGCCGGCCACACCGTCCCGGTGCTCGCCGAGGCCGCCCTCCTGCTCGGCTTCGGCGCGGTCATGCTCGGCGTGGGGGTGTACGGCTTCCGCCGTCGCGACTGATCGGGACGGGCCCGCCGCGGGCGGCGCCGGACGGTGCAGCGTCGATATCATCTTTATTGATCGTCGACCACTACCAAAGCACGTTCCCAGGAGGGACCCGAGAACCATGGCCAGCATGTGCACATCGATCGACGTCAGCGTCCCGGTCAGCACCGCCTACAACCAGTGGACCCAGTTTGAGAGCTTCCCCCAGTTCATGGAGGGGGTCGAGAGCGTCGTGCAGAAGGGCGACACCACCCTCCACTGGAAGGCGAAGATCGGCGGCAGGGAGACGGAGTGGGACGCCCGGATCACCGAGCAGATCCCCGACGTCCGCATCGCCTGGCGGAGCACCTCCGGCCAGCCCAACAGCGGCGCCGTCGACTTCCACCGCATCGACGACGGCACCACCCGGGTGGTGCTGCTGATGGAGACCGAGCCCCAGGGGCTGGTGGAGTCCGTGGGTGACGCCCTCGGCGTGCTCGGCCGCCGCATCGAGAAGGACCTGGAGCGGTTCAAGGAGTTCATCGAGAAGCGCGGCTCGGAGACCGGCGCCTGGCGCGGCGAGGTTCCCGCCGCCCACAACCCCTAGTCCACGAGGGTCACGCGGCCCCGGCCGGGGGACGCTAGATCACCCGGCCGGGACCGCCGCCGGCGTTCTCGAAGGGGAGGCCGGCATGGGCCCAGGCCTCCATGCCCCCCTCGACGTTGCTCACCCGCAGGCCCAGCCGGGCGAGATAGGCGGTGGCCTGGAGGCTGCGCCCGCCGACCCGGCAGACGGCGAGCCACTCGGCGTCGCGGTCGAGCTCGGCCGCCCGCGTCGGGATCTGCATCAGCGGGACGTGGACGGCGCCGGCGATGTGGCCGGCGGCGTACTCGTCGTCCTCGCGGACGTCGAGGATGCGATGGCCCTCGACGCGAAGGCGGTCGGCGGTGGTCACGGAGACCTCGGACATGCCGGGCACGCCGGAGATCCTACCGGGCGCGAGGGGTCGGAGGACTGCGCCGCGCTGTTTGCCCCCGCCGGAGACCGCGAGACTGCTCTCGCGGTCCCAGCGAGGAGGAAATAGGCTATGACGCCGTCGAGGAGGCGGCGTGGACCCGGAGGACCCGCTCGTCGCGGGCACGCACCCCCAGGAGGCTCTCGACCTCCAGGGGCGACTCGAGGATCTCGCCACAGCGCAGGCAATGACCGACGAGGTCCCCCGCCACCTCGCTGATGCCACGCCGGCGGCACTCACACCGCGGGCAGGCGACGAGGCGGCGATGGCCGTCGGTGTCGGGGAGGAAGGCGGCAAGCTGTGCCATGGCGTCACAGTAGGCGAGGCGGGGGTTTGCAATCGACGGCGGGCCGCACAGAAGTGCGGGCGGCGGGCTTGTGCGGCCCGTCCGCGGGTTCGCCGGCTGCGGCGCCCGCCGCCGCGCTCCGCCATCGTCAGGTTGATAACGGGCGCCGGAGTCTGCACGATGGTTGAACAGTGAAGAGGGCGGGAGAGCGTGGCGAGCAGCCGGGGGGGGCCCCGATCGGGGTCGACCTCGGCGTCCCCGGGTGCGAGAACGCCGTCGAGATCGGGCGCGGCGGCTTCGGCGCGGTCTACCGCGCCTGGCAGCCCGAGTTCGGCCGCACCGTCGCCGTCAAGGTGCTCGGCCAGGTCGGGCTGGAGGCCGAGGCGCGGCGGCGGCTCGGCCGCGAGCTCCGCGCCATGGGCGCGCTCTCCGGACATCCGCACATCGTCACCGTGCACTCCGCCGGCTTCACCGAGGCGGGGAACCCGTACCTGGTGATGGGCTTCGAGCCCGGGGGCACCCTCGCCGACCGGCTCCGTGGGCGCGGCCCGTTGCCCTGGCAGGAGGCGGTGCTCGCCGGCATCCGCATCTCGGGCGCCCTCGAGACCGCCCACCGCGCCGGGCTGCTCCACCGCGACGTGAAGCCGGAGAACGTCCTCCTCTCCGCCTTCGGCGAGCCCAAGCTGGCCGACTTCGGCGTCGCCCAGCTGCAGGGCGCCGTGGCCACCCGCGGCGAGGCGGTGGTGGCGAGCATCCCGCACGCCGCGCCGGAGCTGCTCGGCGGCGGCCGTCCCTCGGTGGCCAGTGACGTCTACGCGCTCGCCTCCACCGTGTACACCATGATCCGAGGCCGGCCCGCCTTCGCCGGCGACGGCGACCCCGGTCCCGACAGCCTGGCGATGATCGCCCGGATCGGCAGCCGCCCGGTCCCCGACCTGCGCGCCCAGGGGGTGCCCGACGCCCTCTGCGCGGTGCTCGAGCGGGCGATGGCGAAGAGCCCGCGGGCGCGGCCGCCCTCCGCCCTCGACTTCGGGATGGAGCTCCGCGGCGCCGCCCGCGCCGGGGGCGCCGTCCTGCCCGAGCCACTGGTGCTCGGCATCGAGACCGGCGAGACCGTCGAGCTGGTCGGGGCCCCGCCGCCGCGCGCCGGGCGCCGCACCAGCGCGGTGGTCACCGGGGGCACCCGCGAGCTGCCCACCCCGGGACGGCGGCCGCGCCGCCGCACCGTGGTGCTCGGCGCCTCCGCCGGAGGCGTCGCCGTGCTCGCCGCCGCCGCGCTCGCCGGCGCCGCCGCCCTGCGCGGCCACCCCGCCGCCTGGGCAGCGCGGGCGCCGATGCCGACGGCGCGCTCGTGGCTGGGGGTCACCGCCGCCTCGGACGGCCGCATCTACGCCGTCGGCGGGCTCAACGGCCGGCCCCTCGACACCGTCGAGGCCTACGACCCCCGCGCCGACCGCTGGTCGGCGGCGCCGCACCTGGACACGGCTCGCTGGGGGGTCGCCGCCGCCACCACGCCGGACGGCCGAATCTTCGCCATCGGCGGCATGTCCGACCATCCCCTGGACAGCGTCGAGGTGTACACCCCGGGTGGCGCGTGGGCGCCGGCGGCACACCTCGCCACCCCCCGCTGGGGAGCGGCGGCGGTCACCGGCCGCGACGGCCGCATCTACGTGCTCGGCGGCTTCGCCGGCCGCGACGACCGCCACGCCCTGGCCAGCGTCGAGGTGTACAGCCCCGACAGCGGCGCCTGGAGCGTGGTCGCCCCGATGCACCGGGCCCGGGGGGCGCTCGCCGCGGTCGCCGCCCCCGACGGCCGCATCTACGCGCTCGGCGGGGCCGACGGGCCCGACTTCGCCGACGTCGAGGTGTACAGCCCGCCGGACGACAGCTGGGTCCCGGCCACGCCGCTGCCCTCCCCGCGCAGCGGGCTGGCGGCGGGCATCGCCCCAGACGGCAGCGTCGAGGTCATCGGCGGCTACACCAGCCACGCGGTCGCGAGCGTCGACGTCTACTCGCCGGGCAGCCGCCGCTGGACCGCGGGCGTCCCCCTGCCGGTTCCCCTCTACACCGCGGTTGCGAGCACCCCCGACGGCCACGTCTACGCGATCGGTGGCGGCACCGACACCGGCGGCGTCCAGAGCGTCTACATGCTCACCGGAGGGTGACGTCCACCTCCCCCCCGGCGGTCGGAATCGTCCCGTCCGCGGGGCTTCTCCCCGCCCGTCCGGGTTTCCGACAATGCTGGACAGACATGCGACCCGCCAGGAGGGGTGTGCAGATGGGCGGTCCCGGAATCCGGGGAGGCCGGCGTCGCCCAACAGGGCTGCGCCGGCCGTGACGTCCCGAGAGGGAGGGGCCACGTCCCGAGAGGGGAAGCCCACGTTCCGAGAGGGGGAACCCGCCGTGCTGCGCCTCGTCGACCTCGCCGCCGTCGACCGACCGACTATCCTGCCGCTCAGGGGCTCGTCGAGCGGGAGGCGATCGCCGCGGATGCATGAGTACCTCGAGGTGTCGGTCTCGACCGGGGTCGAGCTCCGCCCCCTCGACGGCGACAGGGTGACCATCGGCCGTCACGCGGGCAACGACATCGTGCTCGCCACCGACGACAGCGCCTCGCGGCTGCACGCCGTGCTCGAGCGCCTCGGCCCCGGCTGGTGGCTGCGCGACCTGGGCAGCCGCAACGGCACCTACGTCAACGGCGGACGCGTCGCCGAGGGACGGGCGCTGCAGCACGGCGACGAGCTGCGCATCGGCACCACCCGGCTGGTCTACCGGATCAGCCGCCCCACCGACGAGGACCAGGCGGTGACCCTGGCCCGCGAGCCGGCGCCGCCGCTGACCCCGCGAGAGCGCGAGGTGCTGGTGGCGCTCTGCCGGCCGGTGTTCAGCGGCGACGTCCTCGGCGTCCCGGCGTCCACGCGGAGCATCGCGGCCGAGCTGGTGGTCACCGAGGACGCGGTCAAGCAGCACCTGCTGCGCCTCTACGACAAGTTCGCGCTGCCGCCCACGTCCTCCGGCAACCGCCGTGTCGAGCTGGCCAGGGAGGCGGTGCTGCGGGGCGCGGTGAGCCGCGGCGACACCGAGACCGGGGGCGGCCGGAGCGCCTCACGGTGACCCGGCGCACGCGGCGGTCGCGTGCGGGACGGCGAGAGGAGGGAAGGGAATGAGCAGGGAAAGGAGCGGCGGCGGCGCCGCACACCGGCGGGGCGCGGCCGTGCTCGCGGTGGTGGCCTCCGCCGCCGTCGCGGTGGCGCTGCTGGCATCCGGCGGCTCCGCGACCGCGGCTCCGGCGAGCGTGCGGCCTGCCGGCGCGGCGGTCGGCGGGGTGGTCCCCGCGATCCCGCCGACGCCGCGGGCGACCCCGGGCCCGGCGTCGACGACCTCGCCCACCCCGGCTCCGTCCCCCGCCGACGCCCCTCTGACGACGATCCCGTAGCCCCCGGCGCGGGCGGCTTGGTACATCTGCACGAAGGCTGCGGGCGGGGTTCTGTGCGCTCAGTGGGTGCGCTCGGCCCGGGGGTGCCGCGTATGCTGCGTTGGTCCACCCACGCGGGTTGGCGAAAGGCACCCTAGGGTTCCGCCGGCCGGCGCCGGGTCAGCGACCGAGAGGGTGCGGCGGCCAGGCGTCGAGCGGCCGTGGCACGGAGGGACAAAAGCCCGGGAGGCCGCCCTCGCACGCCAGGAGCCGCCACGATGCATCTGAGCCCCTCCGAGCGGGAGAAGCTGCTCCTCGTGGTCGCCGGCGACCTGGCGGCCCGTCGCCGCCAGCGGGGGCTGCGGCTCAACTACCCCGAGGCGGTCGCCTACATCGCCTGCGCGGTGATGGAGGGGGCGCGCGACGGCCGCAGCGTCGCCGAGCTCATGGAGTCGGCGTCGACCCTGCTGGGGCGGGACGACGTCCTCCCCGGGGTCGCCGAGATGATCGACTCGGTGCAGGTCGAGGCCACCTTCGAGGACGGGACCAAGCTGGTCACCGTCCACGACCCGATCTCATGATCCCCGGCGAGATGCTCGCGGGCGACCACGCCGGCACCGATCCCGCCGCCGGTGCGGTGCGACTCACCGTCACCAACAGCGGCGACCGCCCGGTGCAGGTGGGGTCGCACTACCACCTCTTCGAGGCCAACACCGCGCTGCTCTTCGACCGCGCCGCCGCCTACGGCTGCCGCCTCGCCATCCCCGCCGGGTCGGCGGTGCGCTTCGAGCCCGGCGAGCGCCGGGAGGTGGCGGTGGTGCCGCTCGGCGGCGAGCGGGTGGTGCACGGCTTCCTCGGCCTGGTCGAGGGCCCCCTCGACGCCCCGGGCGCCCGCGAGCGCGCCCTCGAGCGGCTCGCCGGCCGCGGCACGGAGGCGCAGACATGAGCTCCACGGACGACCGGCTCCACCGCTACGGCCCCACCACCGGCGACCGGGTGCGCCTCGCCGACACCGGGCTGCGGGTGCGGGTGGAGCGCTCGCTGGTCGGTGAGGGCGACGAGCTGCGCTTCGGCGGCGGCAAGGTGCTGCGCGACGGGATGGGACAGTCCTCGCGCGACGGCGGCCTCGACCTGGTGATCGCCGGCGGGCTGCTCCTCGACCCGGTCGAGGGGGCGGTGGTGTGCGACATCGGCGTCGTCGACGGCCGGGTCGCCGGCGTCGGCCGGGCCGGCAACCCCGACATCATGGACGGCGTCGACCCCGCGCTGGTGGTCACAGCGCGCACCGAGGTGATCTCCGCCCAGGGCTGCATCGTCACCCCCGGCGGCATCGACTCCCACGTGCACTGGATCTGCCCGGACCTCGCCGCCGAGGCGCTGGCCTCGGGGATCACCACCTGCATCGGCGGCGGCACCGGTCCCGCCGAGGGAACCCGGGCCACCACCTGCACCCCCGGCCCCTGGAACATCGCCAACATGCTCCGCGCCGCCGAGCGGCTGCCGGTGAACATCGGGCTCACCGGCAAGGGCAACTGCGCCCGCGAGCAGCCGCTCCTCGATCAGGTCGCCGCCGGCGCCTGCGGGCTCAAGCTCCACGAGGACTGGGGCTCGACCCCGGCCGCGATCGACGCCGCCCTGCGGGTCGCCGCCGCCACCGACGTGCAGGTCGCCATCCACACCGACACGCTCAACGAGAGCGGCTTCGTCGAGGAGACCATCGCCGCGATCGCCGGGCGGGCCATCCACGCGTACCACGTCGAGGGCGCCGGCGGCGGCCACGCGCCGGACATCATCCGGATGGCCGGGCTGGCCAACGTGCTGCCGAGCTCGACCAACCCCACCCGCCCCTACGGGGTCAACACCCTGGTCGAGCACCTCGACATGCTGGTGGTCTGCCACCACCTCGACCCCCGCCTCGCCGAGGACCTCGCCTTCGCCGAGTCGCGCATCCGCGGCGAGACCATCGCCGCCGAGGACGTGCTCCACGACCTCGGCGCGATCAGCATGGTGTCGAGCGACTCCCAGGCGATGGGACGCATCGGCGAGACCTGGCGCCGCACCTTCCAGACCGCGCACTCGATGCAGCGCCAGCGGGGTCCGCTCGAGGGTGACGACGGCGACCACGACACCGCCCGGGTGCTGCGCTACCTCGCCAAGGTGACCGTCAACCCCGCCCGGGCGCACGGGATCTCCCACATCGTCGGGAGCGTCGCGCCCGGCCTGCTCGCCGACCTCGTGGTGTGGCGTCCCGCGTTCTTCGGGGTGCGTCCCTCGCTGGTGCTGAAGTCGGGATGGATCGCCTGGGCGTCGACCGGCGACCCCAACGCCTCCATCCCCACCCCGCAGCCGGTGTGGGGGCGTCCAATGTTCGCCGCGCTCGCCCCCGAGGTGTCGTGCGTCACCTTCGTCTCCGCCGCCGCCCTCGACGGCGGGGTGCCGGAGCGGCTGGGCCTCCGCCGCCCGGTCGAGGCGGTGCGCGGCTGCCGCACCGTGGCCAAGGGCGACATGGTGCGCAACGCCGCGCTCCCCGACATCCGGGTCGACCCCCGCCGCTACCGGGTCACCGCCGACGGCGAGCTGCTCCGCTCCGAGCCCCAGGCCGAGGTGCCGCTCGGCCGCCTGTACCAACTCTTCTGATGGGCGACGCCCTGCTCGAGCTGCTGCTGCTCGCCGACAGCGCCCTGCCCACCGGCGCCTTCACCGCGTCGGCGGGATGGGAGACGGCGGTGCGGGAGGGACGCATCGCCGGCCGCACCGACACCGCCCTCTGGCTCGAGGGGGCGCTCGAGGATGCGATCGGCCCGCTGGAGCTGCCCACCGTCGCCCGCGCGGTGCGCGCCCGGACCCCGGAGGCGCCGTCGCGCGCCCTCGACCCCCGGATCCCGGTGGCGGCGTGGCGGGAGGCGTCGCTGGGGGTGGGGGCGCGGCTGCTCCGGCTCGGCGGCGAGCGTGAGCGTCCCTGCCACCGAGCCGCCGCCTTCGGCTGGCTCGCCGGACGGGCCGGCGCCGCCGCCACCGAGGCTGCGGCCGCCTACGCCCAGGCGGCGCTGCTCGGCCAGGCGCAGGTGGCGGTGCGGCTCGGGGTGATCTCCGGTGACGACGCCATCGCGATGCTCCGCGGGCTCCGCCCCGGGATCGAGCGCTGGGCGCGGCTGGCCGGCGACGGCCGGCTCCGGCCCTCCTGCGCGGTGCGCTGGGAGATCGACGGCATGCGTCAGCGCCGGCTCGCCTCCAGGCTCTTCGCCTCGTGACCGCCGCCGTGCTGCGGGTGGGCATCGCCGGACCGGTCGGCTCGGGGAAGACCGCGCTGGTGCGCCGCCTCTGCGAGCGCCTCCGCGACCAGGTCTCGGTCGGGGTCGTCACCAACGACCTGTTCACCGACGAGGACGCCGAGTTCCTGCGCCGCCACGGCGCGCTGCCGAGCTCGCGCATCGTGGCGGTGCAGACCGGCGCCTGCCCCCACACCGCCGTCCGCGAGGACGTCACCCCCAACCTGCGCGCCATCGCACTGCTGGAACGCCGCCACCCCGGGATCCGTCTGGTGCTGGTCGAGTCTGGGGGCGACAACCTCGCCGCCACCTTCTCCCCCGCCCTCGCCGACCTGACCATCTTCGTGATCGACGTCGCCGGGGGCGACAAGGTGCCGCGCAAGGGCGGCCCCGGCACCGCCCTCAGCGACCTGCTGGTGATCAACAAGGTCGACCTCGCCCCCCATGTCGGCGCCGACCTCGAGGTGATGCGCCGCGACGCCACCGCGCTGCGCGGCGAGCGCCCGCTGGTGTTCACCGACCTCCGCGCCGGCACCGGCGTCGACGCCGTGGTCGACGTGGTGCGCGCCCGTCTCGGCGCCGCGGCGGCGCCGTGATCGCGGCCGCGCCACCGGAGCGGATCGCCGCCTCGCGGATCGCCTTCGCCGCCGCCGCGGGGATGACCTGGCTGGCCCGTGGCGGCGCCGCGGGGCCGGTGCGCGCCGTCCGGGGGCCGCGGGGGGCCACCTGCGCGGTCACGGTGGTGCAGACTCGGGGCGGCCTCTGCGACGGCGACCGCTGGCGGATCGAGGTCGACGCCGCACCGGGGGCGCGGGCCCGGGTGCGCGGCGCCGGCGCGACCGTGGTGCAGCCGGGAGGCTCGGCGCTGCGCACCCGGCTGCGCGCCGGCGCCGGGGCGGCGCTGAGCTGGCGCTCGGCCGGGGTGATCCTCGCCGAGGGCGCCCACGCACGGCTGACGACGGTGGTCGACTGCGACCCCCGCGGCCACTGCGCGATGTCGGAGGTGGTCGCGGTGCACGGAGCCAGGGACGCGGTGCTCCGGCTGGTGGTCCGCTGTGGAGGCGGGGTGCGCTACGAGGAGCGGCTGCGGCTCGACCGCGACCCGCGGGCTCCCTGGCGGCTGGGCGGCGCGACCCACCTCGGCACCGCGGTGGCGGCCGGACGCGGCGCTCGCAGCCGGGCACGGCGCTGGGAGGCGGCCCTCGGCGACGCCGGCGCAGCCGAGGCGCTCGGCCCGGACCTGGTCCTGGCCCGCACCCTCGGCGGCTCGCTCGCCGAGCTGGACGAGCTGCTCGGTCCACTCGTGGAGGAGATGGGGACATGATCGGAGAGGGGGGGGCTCCCGTCGATTTCGAGGGCGCGTGGGCGCAGCGGGCCGAGGCCGAGCTGCCCACCCGCAGGCTCGAGGAGGAGCTGGAGCGCTGCCGCGCCCTCGGGCTCGACGCCGCGGCCTCGATCCGCGACCGCACCATCAGCACGTTCGTCCGTGGCGAGCTGCCCCACTTCGCGGGCGAGCGCGGCACCTTCCTCAAGGCGCCGTTCCTCGAGGACGTCCACGACGTGGGCGACGCCGAGGTGGCGGTGCTCGGCGCCCCCCTCGACGCCGGCACCACCTACCGGCCGGGCACGCGCTTCGGCCCCCAGGGCATCCGCCGCGCCACGGGCCTGTTCGGCACCTACTCGTACGAGATGGGCGTCGACCTCCGCGAGCAGCTGAACCTGGTCGACATCGGCGACATCTTCACCATCCCCGCGAACATCGAGAAGTCCTTCGACCAGATCAGCAGGGGGATGGCGCACGTGGTCGAGTCCGGCGCATTCCCGGTCATCCTCGGCGGCGACCACAGCATCGGCTACCCGACGGTGCGCGGACTCGCCCCGTATGTCGACGGGAACATCGGCATCATCCACTTCGACCGCCACGTCGACACCCAGGAGCACGACCTCGACGAGCGGATGCACACCACCCCGTGGTTCCACGCCACCGACATCCCCAACGCGCCCGCGGTCAACCTGGTGCAGATCGGCATCGGCGGCTGGCAGGCGCCGCGCGCGGGCGTGAAGGTCGGCCGTGAGCGCGGCACCACGGTGATCACCGTCGGAGACGTCGAGCGCACCGGCATCGAGAAGGTCGCCGAGGTGGCGCTGGAGCTGGCGTGGAAGGGGGCGAAGGCGGTGTACCTGTCCTTCGACATCGACGTGATCGACGCCGGCTTCGTGCCCGGCACCGGCTGGCCCGAACCCGGTGGCCTGCTCCCCCGCGAGGCGCTGGGCCTGGTCCGGCTGGTCTCGGCCCCCGGGCTGGCGGGGATGGAGATCGTCGAGTGCTCGCCCCCCTACGACTGGGCTGAGCAGACCTCGATCGTCGCCGCCCGGGTGGTGCTCGACTGCCTGGCGAGCCTGGTGCGCGCCGGCAAGCTGGGCCGGAAGCCCGCGCGGCTGGACCGGGTCGCCTGGGGGCCTTTTCCGTGACTCGGGGGAGGCTCCGCCTCCCCCGTTCGCCCCCTCCACGGCCGGACTCCCGGCCGACGCGAGGTACTCCCCCCGGTCACGTCAGCTCCGACGGCAACCCCGCCCAGGCCACCGGGTCGTGGCCGGGGATCAGCAGCGCGCCGGTGTTCTCGGCAAGCCGGCGCAGCCGCCGAATCGAGGCGAGGGCCGGCTCCCGCCCGGCGAGCAGGATGCCCGGCGGGAGCTCGCGGTCGAAGTTCTCGCGGAGGTCGCCGGCATCGCTGGCGATCAGCACCGAGCGGCCCGACGCCAGCCGCACCAGCAGGCTCAGGTGGCCGGGCGAGTGCCCGGGCGTCGCCAGCACCGTGATCCCGGGCAGCACCTCCTCGTCGCCGTCGACGGTGGCGAAGCGCACCTCGACGTCGGGGCCGGCGTAGTCGTTGCGGCGGTAGCAGCCGGGGTCGGGCTCACCGAGGGCGTAGTCGAGCTCGTCGGCGTGCACGATCACCTCGCGTCCGGGCAGGTGCCGCAGCCCGCCGGCGTGGTCGATCATCAGGTGGCTCAGCCCGACCACGTCCACCCCGTCGAGCCCGCATCCTGCCGCCTCGAGGCGGGCGCCGAGGAGGTCGTCCGGACCCATATCCGGCGGCGGGAAGGCCGCGTCGAACACCCCCGGGACGGCCAGCGTGGTCTCGTCGGTGCCGGTGTCCCAGAGCAGGGTGCGTCCGTCCTCCAGCTCGACGAGAAAGCCGGGGATGGGGATCCGGTCGCGAAACCCGGTGGGCGGGCCCCCGAGCGCCACGCAGCGGTCGAGCAGCTGCGTCCCGATCAGCAGCGGCACCACCCGCCGAGCACTCATCTCACAGGGGGGGGTGTCCCCCCCTCGCTCCGGCGCCGGAGCCGCCTGCGCTCACCCCGCCCCCCTTCTTGATGAGCAAGCTCACGCGGTCCGCAGACGCGGGTCGGCGGCGGTCTGGGCGAGGTCGACGGCGAGGTTGACGAGCACATAGACGGTGCCGAGCAGCAGGGTCACCCCGGCGACGCTGCCGAAGTCGGCGGCCTCGATCGACTGCACCGTGTAGAGCCCGATCCCCGGCCAGGCGAAGACGGTCTCCACCACCACCACTCCGGCGAGGAGCAGCCCGGTCTGCAGCCCGATCATCGTCAGCGGCGCGCTCAGCGAGGCGCGCAGCGCGTGACGCCAGAGGATGCGCCAGGGGTGCAGCCCCTTGGCCCGCGCGGTGCGCACGAAGTCGGCGCCGTAGGTGTCGAGCAGCGACGAGCGCAGCACCCTCCCCACCGCCGCCGCGGGGGCGAGGGCGAGGCAGACCGCCGGGAGCACCAGGTGGGCGGCGCCGTCGAGCAGCGCGTCCACCCGCACGTGGAGCAGGCTGTCCAGCAGCAGCAGGCCGGTGGGCCCCGTCGGGGCGTCGTGCAGCGAGGTGCGCCCGGTGGCCGGCAGCCAGCCGAGCCGCTGGTAGAACACGTAGATCAGCAGCAGGCCGATGAGGAAGGTGGGCGCGGAGGCGCCGGCCACGAAGAGCAGGCGCAGCAGCCCCGCGCCCCGCCGCGCGGTGGCCCCGACCACGCCGAGGAGCATGCCGCCGCTGATCGCGAGCGCCCCGGCGACCGCGGCGAGCTCGAGGGTGGCGGGGAGGAAGTCGGCGATGTCGTCGCGCACCGCTCGGCGGGTGTGCAGCGACTCCCCGAGGTCGCCGTGCACCGCCCCGCCGAGGTAGGTGGCGAACTGCACGGTCATCGGCCGGTCGAGCCCGAGGCGGTGGCGCTCGCGCTCGACCGCCTGCTGCGAGGCGTTGGCGCCGAGCCGGACCTTCACCGGGTCGGCGCGCACCGCCATGCGCAGCAGGAAGACGATGGTCACCAGGCTGAGCAGGACGAGCAGGGCGCCGCCCAGCCGTCCCAGCAGCACCCGTCTCACCTGCGCCCCAGCGCGCCCATGTCGAGCGTCCAGGCGTAGTTGGGGACGTGCTGCACGCCGGTGAGGTCGGCGCGCATCACCATCCAGTCCTTGATGTTGGCGATCGGCAGCAGCACCCAGTCGGCGAGCATCAGCGTCCCCGCCTGGCCGTACGCGGTGTTCTGCACCGCCGGGTCGGTGGAGCGCAGGCCCTGGTCGAGGGCGGCGTCGATCGCAGGGTTGGAGTACCCGAAGAAGTCGAGCCCGCCGCTGGTGCCCCAGAGGATGCGCGCCCAGGTGTCGGGGTTGGCGGCGTCGGGGGTGTTGGTGGCGAGGAGCATGTCCGGGGCCTTGGTCAGGTCCTTGACGAAGTCGTAGGTCTGGGCGTTCTGCACCTCGCGCAGGGTCAGGGTGATGCCCGCCCGCGCCGCCTTCTGCTGCATCAGCTCGGCGGCGCGCCGCTGCACCCCGCTCTCGTCGGCGACGTACGCGAAGTCGAGGGTCAGCGCGCCTCCGGGGATGGCCGCCTTGGCCGCCACCGGGTCGTCGGTGTACTTCACCGGCGCCGCCGCCGGGTCGAGGATGTCCGTGGGATAGGCGCCGGCGGCGAGGGTGCCCAACCGGCCGTACACCTGGGTGACGACGTCGGGGATGCCGAGCGACCTGGCGATCGCCTCGCGCGCGGCCGCCGTGGCCACCGCGGGCTTCGCCGGGTTGAAGTACACCAGCGGCATCAGGTACGCCTTGAAGTCCTTCTCCACCAGCTGCGGGTTCGACTTCGCGGAGTCGAGCTCGGCGACCGGGTAGGCGTGGAGGATGACGTCGAGGTCGCCCTTGTCGAGCTTCTGACGCTGGGTCGAGAAGTCGGCGATGATGTCGATGTCGATCTCGCGGAAGAACGGCTTCGTGCCCCAGTACTTCGGGTTCCGGGTCAGCGTGTACCGGCGGCCGCGCTGGAACGACGAGAGCACGAAAGGACCGCTGCCGGCGCTGTGGCTCTGAAGCCAGGTCTGGGCGTGGTCGCTGCCGGCGTGGGCGGTGAGCACCGCCGGATTCACCGCCTTCGGCCCCCAGCTCGAGGCCATGTAGTCGAGGAAGGCGCTGACCGGCTTCTTCAGCTTGACGATGAAGGTGGTCGCGTCCGGGGTCTCGTAGTGGTCGACGTCGGCGAGCATGTAGGCAGGCGCCGAGTTGACGTCGGTGCGGCGCTGGAACGCCGCCGCCACCGCCTTGCTGTCGCAGGGCGTGCCGTCGTCGAAGACCACGCCCGGGTGGAGCGTGAAGGTGTAGCTGAGGCCGTCGTCGGACCGCGTCCACTTCGTGGCCAGGTCACCCTGGAACTCTCGGCTGTCCGGCTTGTAGCGGATCAGGTTGTCGTACACCGGGAGGATCGTGGTCAGCCCCTCGATGTCGTAGAAGACGTCGGGGTCGGGTGTGGTCTGATCGCCGTAGTAGGCGAGATGGAGGACGTCGCTGGGCGCCGCGGTGGTGCCGCTTCCCGACGCGCCGCTTCCGCAGGACGTGGCCAGCGTGGCCGCCGCCAGGATGCCGAGGGCAGCGCGTCGGTTCATCGGTCTCCTCCTCCCAGACTGGTCAGCCACGGCGGGTGTCGAGGCTGCGGATCGCGTCCCCGGTGAGGTTCGCGGCGACCGCAAGGACGAAGACGGCGGCCGCGGGGATGAGCGGGATCCAGGGGTGGCCGAAGAAGTAGTCCTGGCCCTTGGCCACCATCGAACCGAGCTCGGGGGCCGGCGGCGGCGCGCCCAGCCCGAGGAAGGCGAGCCCTGCGAGGGTCAGCACCAGGTTCTGCACGTCGAGGCTGGCGGTGACGACCACCGGGCGCAGCGTGCCCGGCACGATGTGGCGCAGCACCAGGCGCCACCGCCCCACCCCGCAGAGCCGCGCCGAGTCGACGAAGGGCCGGTGGGCCAGCGACCGCGCCTCGCCGCGCACCAGGCGCGCGTACCACGGCCACCAGACCACGGCGACGGCGAGCAGGGTGTGCGAGAGGCTGGGACCGAGGGCGGCGACCACGGCGATCGCCAGCACCGGCCCGGGGAGTGCCAGGAAGATGTCGGTGAACCGCATCAGGGCGGCGTCGACGAAGCCGCCGCGCAGGCCGGCGATCAGCCCCACCGCGCCGCCGAAGACCACCCCGGAGCCGATCACCACCACGCAGCTGCCCAGGCTGGCGCGCAGGCCGTACAGCACGCGGGTGAGGATGTCGCGGCCGAGGTCGTCGGTGCCGAAGACATGGTGCGCGGAGGGCGCCGCGAAGGGGCCGGCCACCGCGGCGGTGGGGTCGGTGCGCAGCAGCACCGGCCCGAGCAGCGCCACCGCCACCAGCAGCGCGAACACTGCGGCGCCGGCGAGGTCGAGGCCCGGGACGGCGCGCAGCCGGCCGGCGAGGTCGAGCGCGACCCGCCGCCGCGGTGGCGCCGCGGCCGCCATCTCCTGGAAGGGCCCGGCTACCGCCACCGGCCCCGCCCCGGCACCGCGGCGATGAGCTCGCAGGTGTACTCGGTCTCGGGCGATCCGCAGATCCGCTCGGCGGGGCCGCTCTCCACCACCTCGCCGTGGCGCATCACCAGCATGCGGTCGCCGACGTAGCGCGCCGCGGCGAGGTCGTGGGTGACGAACACCACCGCCATGCCGAGCTGCTCGCGCAGCCGGCGGATGAGGTTGAGCACGCCGGCGGCGAGCGATGCGTCGAGCGCCGAGATCGGCTCGTCGCAGAGCAGCAGGCGGCAGTCGCCGGCCACCACCCGGGCGAGGGCGACGCGCTGGCGCTGGCCGCCGGAGAGTTGGGCCGGACGGGCTGCGGCGGTCTCCCAGGGCAGCCCCACCGAGGCGAGCGCCTGGCGCACCCGCTCCTCGCGCTCGCCGGCGGGCAGCCGGCGGATGCGGTCGGCGACCTGCTCGCCGACGGTGAGCCACGGGGTCAGGCTGGAGCCCGGGTCCTGGAAGACCATGAGCGGGCTGGTCCCCTCGGCGAGGGTGACCCGGCCCGAGGTGGGCCGCTGCAGGCCGGCGATCACCCGGAGGAGGGTGGTCTTGCCGCTGCCGCTCTCGCCGACCACCGCCACCGCCTCGCCGGGTGCGACCTCCAGGCTGACGCCGCGCAGGGCGTCGAGGTGGCCGCGGCGGAGCCGGTGGCGGACGGCCACGTCCTCCACCCGCACCCCGCCGGCGGGGGTCGCCGGCGGCTCCGGCCGCGACCGCTGCGCCTCGCCCATCCGCGAGGCCGCCGCGGCGCCGGGGACGATGCAGGCGGTGAGCCCGTCATGGGTCGGCGCCGTCGCCGGCGGGGGCGGCCCGCCCTCGGTGCAGGCGTCGGTGGCGGCCGGGCAGCGCGGGCTGAAGGCGCAGCCGGGCAGCGGCGACCGGGGGTCGGGCGGCTCGCCGCCGATGGTAGCCAGGGCGCGGCCGCGCCGGCTGGTCAGCCGCAGCCGCGAGGCGAGCAGCGCCGCGGTGTAGGGGTGGGCGGGCCGGGCCAGGACGGCGGCCGCCGCGCCCGATTCCATGACACGACCCGCGTACATGACGCAGATGCGATCCGCCACGGTGGCGGCGACCCCGAGGTCGTGGGTGACCAGCACCACCGCGCAGCCGATCTGGTCGCACAGCCGGCGGAGGAGTCGAAGCACCTGCGCCTGGACGGTGACGTCGAGCGCGGTGGTGGGCTCGTCGGCGACCAGCAGCCTGGGGTTCCCCGCGGTGGCGATGGCGATCATCACCCGCTGGCGCAGCCCCCCGGAGAGCTCGTGCGGGTACTGGGCGAGGCGGTCCTCGGCGGCGGCGATGCCGGCCTGCTCGAGCAGCCGCACCGCAGCGTCGCGTGACCCCGCCACCTCGGCCACCTGGTCGCCGATGCGCATCGTGGGGTTGAGCGAGCTCAGCGGGTCCTGGAAGACGGCGCCGAGCGATTCGCGGCGCACGCGCCGGCGCAGCGGTTCCGGCGCCGTCAGCATGTCGACGTCGCCGACCCGCGCCACGCCGCGCGCGTGCGCCTGGGGAGGAAGCAGTCCCAGCAACGAGAGTCCCAGCACCGTCTTGCCCGAGCCGGACTCGCCGACCAGGGCGACGACCTCTCCGGCCCGCAGCTCCAGGTCGACGCCCCGGACCGCCTGCACCGGCCGGCCGCGGCCGCCGAATGTCACGTGCAGGTCGCGGACCGCGGCGACGACCCCGCCACCCGCCAGGGGGCCCGGCTCGTCGATCACGCCGTCGGTGCAGATCGCCTCGCTGAGGAGGGTCACATCGCGCCCACCACCAGCCGTGGACGCACCGCCGGACGCCGCGGCCCGGTGTACTCGTGCAGCGCGGCGACGATCTCCCGGGTGAGGCGCACCGCGCCGATCTGCAGGTACTCCATCGCCAGCAGCGAGGCCTCGTGCGCAGGCAGAGAGGAGCCGCCCACCGCGTCGGCGGCGACCCGCACCACGTAGTCGTGCTGGTGCGCGTCCGCGAACGTGTAGTGCACGCACACGTCGGTCAGGCTGCCGAGGAGCACCAGCGTCCGCGCCCCGAGGCCGCGGAGGAGGATGTCGAGGTCGGTGCCGAAGAACGCCGAGTAGCGGCGCTTGGGCACGTGGTACTCGTCGGGCTGCGGCCGCAGCCGCGGATGCAGCGCGGTGCCCGGGTCGTCCTCGAGGCAGTGCGCCCGCTCGCGACCGTCGAGCTCACGCCCGAAGTCGACCCAGGTGCGCGCGTGGCGCTCCTGCACGAAGATGACCGGGACGCCGGCGTCGCGCGCCGCCTCCACGATCTCGACCGAGCGCTCGAGTCGCTGCTGGAATCCCGGCATGTGGGGGATCGGACCGTCGACGGCGGCTCCGTCCTGCTGAACGTCGATGGACAGGACCACCGGCTGGCCCACCAAGAGATCGGGCACCTCGGCGCACCTCTACGGGCACGGAAAAGGACAACCTCCCGGGTTTTTATCCCTCCGTGTCACGGCACGACGCCGCTTGCCCTCTCGGTCGCAGCCCGGCGAGTCCGCCGGCGGAACCCTAGGGCCCCCTCTCCGCAGGTGGAAAAAGTCAGCCCAAAGGATCTCTCAACCAGCACTCCACGACCTTGGACGTGCCGCGAGAAAGCACGCCCCCCGCTCTCGTGCGCAACGACCAAGCGCGCGCGTCGGCTAGGCGGCGACGGCGTCCAGGATGCGGTCGACGGAGCCGTTGGTGACCGCGCAGGTCTGAAACTGGGCGGCGACGCGGTGGGTGGTGGTGGTCAGCGGATGGGCGCCCCCGGGGGTGTCCCGCACCGCCACCACGCGGTAGCGGTGGACCGCGCCACGGGCGTCGTACCAGGTGAGGCTCGAGCCCACGCCCATGTGCATGAGCGGGGTGAACACGCCCAGGTTGTGGCCGACGAAGTAGGTGCGCCCACGGATGCAGGTGTCGACCGCGGCCCTGTCGGTGGGCACCGGGGAGGCGCCGCTGCAGTCGCTGTACACCCCGACCGCGGTGTTGAGGGTGCCGTCGCCGCTGGTGAGCAGGTTGCGGGGACCGCCCGGCGCCGGGGCGGCGGAGCCCCCTCCACCCGACGCCGTGTGGGAGCGATGGTGCGAGGTGCCCGCCACCGCGGACACGCTGGGGGCGAGGGCGGCGGCTGACATTAGGGCGGCGAGGGCGCCGGCGAGCACGCCCGGACGCCGAGCGCAGGTGGTCGTCACGCTGACGAACGTCATGTCCTTCCCTTCCTGTCGCCGGTGCCCGCCCATCGGCCCGTCGGCGATCGAGTCGAGGGTCATGGTGACCGGCCCCGGGCAGGATGTCCAGCCCCCGCCGGGCTACGCCGCGGGCTTGCCCTCGAGCATGGCCACGTGCCCCATGTAGTGCTCCACGATGCCCCGGGCCCACTCGCCGGCGGCCGCCCCCGGCGGCCAGTGCCGCCGGCGGCGCCGCCATCAGGGTGGCGAGGAAGGTGGTGCGGGCGGTGGAGTAGCGCTGCACCAGCTGCGCGTCGCTCTCCACCGAGACCTGCTGGCGGGCGCGACCGTTGAAGGCGTCGCGCTCCTCGTCGTGCCAGGGGAAGCCGGCGATGTCCTCGAGGATGCCGCGGGCCGCCGCCTCGGTCCAGGAGGCCAGGTGCCCGATCACCTCCCGGACGGTCCAGCCGCCGAAGCGGCGTTCCAGCGGGATGGCGGTCAGCAGGCGCTCGAACGCAGCAAAAGCGTCCTCGGCGGAGCCGAGGAGCCGGGCCTTGACGTCGCCCTCTTTCTCCACGTTCTCAGCAGGGGTCCCCGGCACGCGGAGCCCCGTATACCCCAAGCGCCCCACCCACGACTCGGGTGGTGCTTGGATTGTAGTCTCACGCACCCGGAGCGTCGTTCCGGATCTCGGGAATTGAGGAGGAGGCCGATGGACACCCTCCCCAGCGCCGTGGAACCCGGCGACCGGGCCCTCTTCGAGGTCGCCCGTGAGGCCGCGACGAGCGCCCACGCGCCCTACTCGCGCTTCCGGGTGGGAGCGGCGGTGCGGACCCTCGCCGGGGGGGTCTTCCGCGGCTGCAACGTCGAGAACGCCAGCTACGGCCTCAGTGTCTGCGCCGAGCGGAGCGCCGTCTTCGCCGCCGTCGCCGCCGAGGGCCCGGAGATGCGCCTCGAGGCCGTCGCCGTCTTCGCCGACGCCCGCACCGTCCCCCCGTGTGGCGCCTGCCGCCAGGTCATCGCCGAGTTCGGCCCGGACGCAAGGGTCGTCTTCGTCTCCGACAACCTGCTCACCGTGATCAGCGCCTCCGCTCTCCTCCCCCACCGCTTCGAACTGGACACATAGACGCTGTGTGAGCAACGCGAAGCGTTGCTCCGTGCCACTCCTCTCGGTCCACCGAAGAGAAAGAGCGCGAGTTGCCGGTGGACGAACTCCACCGGGAGCAAACCACCCCGATCGGCCGCTGACCGTCGGACCACGTGGAGCAGCGCGACGACGGCGTCGAAGCCACCCAGCCGCCGCCACTCGGGCCGGCTCATCCGCTCCGGACCGGTCCCCTTCGCCCGCCTCTCCGCGACCACCGCCGTCCGCGGCACGGGACCACAGATGCAAAAAACATCGCTATTCGTGCGAGTTGTACCGGCTATATGACCGCGCCAGGCTCAGCGGCCGCGCAGGACCAGCACCCCCCTGAGTCCGACCACGCACACCGCGACGATCAGGTAGGCGCGGAGCGCCAGGATGCCGACGGTGCGGCCGCGGGACAGGTGCGGACGCGCCAGCTCCTCGAGCGGTGGGGTGCGCCAGATGCGGCGGCGCTGAGCCAGCCGGGTCACCGGTCGGGAGCGCGGAGGAAGCACCAGGAGGTCGCCGCGGCCGACCACGCGGATCCCCGGCCGGGCGGTGTCGAGGAACTCGGCGCGCGCCCAGGCGCGCCGGCCCCACCCGGTCAGCACCCCGGCGGCGAGCAGGCCGCCCACGGCCAGGGCGCCGAGCACGGCGCTCAGCGTCCCCAGCGGGATCGTGGGGTACACGGAGGTGACCACGAGGAGCATCGAGAGCAGGAGCAGGCCGGCCACCACCGTCGACGCCACCCAGTTCAGCCACGGCGGGTTGACCCAGGGACCCAGGACCTGGGTGTCGTTGCTGAGCAGCAGCAGGAAGATGGTGGCGCTCGGCAGCAGCAGGCCGGCGAGGGCCTGGACGAGCACGGTGAGCATCCCCGGCGCCACCCCCGGGAGGAGCGCCACCCCCGCCGCGCCCGCGATCATCGCGGCGATGACGCCGTAGAAGAGGGGGGCCTGGCGCGGGCCGCGATGGAGGGAGTGGCGCGCGCCGGTCACCTCGGAGCAGGCGTAGGAGGCGGCGAGGGTCACCGCCATGCCGCCGAGCAGCGCGCCGTCGAGGAGCACCACGGCGAACAGCGTCCGGGCGGTGCCGCCGAGATGGGCGCCGATGCCCTGGGCGACCCCGCCGGCGTCGCTGAAGTGACCGGCCAGCGGGGTGCCGGTGAACGCGGCCGCGGTGACGGTCATCACCACCGCTGCGCCGGCGACCATCAGCACCGCCCCCACCACCGTCTCGATCCGCTCGTAGCCGAGCCAGCGCGGGGTGAGGCGCTTGTCGACCACGCTCGACTGCTGGAAGAAGAGCTGCCAGGGGGCGATGGTGGTGCCGGCGAGCGCGACGAGCAGGACCGCCGCCTCCTCGTCGGGCCCGCCGATGCCGGGGACCAGCAGGTCGCTCAGCCGGGCGTGCCCACCTCCCCCGAGGATGCCGAGGGGGATGATGGCGAGGTCGACGGCGATGAGCAGGTACATCATCCGCTCCCAGCGGCGGAAGCTGCCGGTCAGGGTGGCGGCGAGCAGGGCGGCGGCGGACAGCGCCACCGCCGGCCGGGCGGGCAGGCCGAGCGCGCCGGCCGCGATCCGGACGCCGACGAACTCGGTGATCAGGGTCAGCACGCTGAGGAGCACCAGGTCGCCGAGGGCGAGCCCGCTCCAGAAGCGGCCGAAGCGCGCGAGGATGAGGCGGGCGTGGCCGACGCCGCTCACCGCCCCCAGCCGGGCGGCCATCTCCTGGTTGACGATGGCGACGGGGAGGAGCAGCAGCAGCATCCAGAGCAGCCGGGTGCCGTGGTCCTGTCCGGCCTCGGCGTAGATGGCGACGCCGCCGGCGTCGTTGTCGGCGACCATGGCGAGCAGGCCCGGACCCGCCACCACCGCCAGCGCGGAGAGCCGCCCCCGCCGGGTGCGGCGGGGCGCCAGCTCGCGGACCGGCAGCCGGCCCCAGGCGCCCTGGATGTCGCCCAGATGGGCGGGGTCGACCACGGCCGAGTCGGCGACGTCGACGGTGGCGGAGCCGCGCACCCGGATCCTCCAATCACCTGCCGAGAGGGTACGATGACGATGGTGCCCAATTCTGCGGGACGCAGTCCCCGAACCTCCGACTCCGGCGATCTCCGATCGATCCACGTCGAGGACGTGGCCCGTGCCCGAGCGCTCATCGCCAGCACCGACCACGACGGCCTGGCCGAGCTCTTCGGGGCCCTCGGCGACCCCACCCGCCTGGCGATCGTGCAGATCCTGCTCGCCCAGGAGATGTGCACCTGCGACCTCGCCGCCACCCTGCGGCTCTCCGAGCCGGCGGTCTCGCAGCACCTTCGCATCCTCCGCAACCTCGACATGGTGAGCTGGCGGCGTGCCGGCAGGATGGTCTACTACGCCGTCGACGACCGCACCGTGCGCAAGCTCGTCGACCTGGCGTCGCGGCGGCAGCCGCGCGAGCCCCGGCCCCGCTTCGGCGAGATGAGCGACGCGGCCAGTCGCTGACGGGACGGTTCGAGTCGACCTGGGCTGCCATCACCTTCCGCGCCCGGGTCGGTGACGCCGCCTCTGGCCGGGGCCTCGCCGACGCGGTGGGTCGGTGCGCGAGGTGGCCTCGCGGGCGCTGCAGGGCCGGCGCTGGCGCGGGTCGCGCGCGGCGAGCCGCGGGCGGGAGCGGGGCCCCGCGACCACGAGGAGTTGTGACTGAAGTCACCGACTCTGGTGATTACCGTCACTGACCGCTGCTCCCCCGTCCGGAGATACTCGGCGCCTCGACCGTCCGGGCACGCCGGGAGCCGGTCATCAGGGGGTCAGGGTGCACCACGCCGTCGGTCCACGTGCAGAGAAGGCCGCGTGAGGGCCCGGTCCGGCCTGCAGCTGCGGCTCCCGACGCCGCCCCTCGAGAGCGCGGTGTGGGACGAGCTGCTCGCCGGTGCCACCATCGCCGACGTGGCCGCGCGCGCACCCATCCTGCGCGGGAGCTCGCAGCAGCGGATCGTCGCGCTGCTGAGCGGGCTCGCCCGCATCTTCATCTGGGCCGAGCCGCGCCGGCAGGTGACGGTCGAATATGCCGGAACCGGCCAGATCATCGGGCTCGACGGGGTCATCGCCGGGCGCGACGAGATCGGGGCCGAGGCGGTGACCGCATGCCGGGTGGCCCTGGTGTCGGTGGCCCACGTGCGCGCCACCCTGAACCGGCACCCCGAGACCGCATGGCCCCTGGTCGAGTGGGCCGCGGGGCGCAGCATCGACCTGATGCGGAACGTCGTCCTCGGCGTCCACGGGCCGGTGCGCAGCCGGGTGGCACGGCACCTGCTCGACCTGTCCGTCCCGTCCGACGGCAGCACCGTCGCCCCGGTGACCCACCGCCAGCTCGCCGAGGCGGCGGGCACCGCCCGCGAGGTGGTCACCCGCACCCTCGGCGACCTGATGCAGCTGGGCCTGGTGACGACCGGGCCCGGATACATCGAGCTGATCGACCTCGACGGGCTGGCCCGGCTGGTCGGCGCCCCGGTCCCCCGCCGCTCCGGGTCCCAGGACGGCGCCTGACCGGCGGGGTCAGGGGACGACCTGGAAGACGCCCCGCATCGCCGGATGGACCCGGCAGAAAACTGGAGGGTGCCGGTGCGCGTGGGGGTGAACGAGTACGCAGAGGGTGAAGGTGTGCCAGATTTCGACCGCCGGGTCGGTGTTCCAGAAGCGCGCCGGCCGTGGAGGTGCACCTGGGCGATGTCGGGGACGCTGCCGTCGGCGTTCACCAGCCCGGGCTTGAAGCGGACCCACCTGCACCTGGGCGCCGTAGGGCTCGAGCCGCTGCCAGAGGTGGGCCTGGTAGGGGTTGTCGGGAGTGCAGGGAGCGGCGCCACGGCGCGGGGCTCGGGCAGCGGCGGCGCGGCCTGGGCGCCGGCCGCCTGGAGGAGAAGGGCGAGGACGCGAGACCACCGCCCAGAGTCGCCGTCGCATCACCCCTCCCGCCCTTCCGCCACCTCCAGGGACGCGAGCTGGGCCGGCACCGAGCCCAGCCCGTGGCCGCGCTCAGTTCAAGTGCGAGGCGAGGTCGCCCTCCGGCGCCGGCAGGGGCAGGGGCAGCCGGAGGATGCGGGCCCGCGGCGCGACCGGTCGCTCCGGGGCGTGGCCGGGCCACCAGGGACGCCGGTCGTCGGGCGCGGGGCGCGAGTCGGCGCCGGTGAAGGGCGCCAGCAGGCAGACGGCGAGCAGCACCACGAGCAGGACGACGGCGCCCATCACGGCCCTCCACGGTGGCGCCGCGCGGGGTCGAGGTGAACCCTCCAGGTGGCGGCTGATGGCACAATAGAGCCAATCGTGAGAGCCAATCAACCGCATATTGGACCGCTCGTCGCCCCGGAGCTGCGCACCGTGCTGGGCGGCTGGCGGAGCGCTGACGGCCCGCTCCGCGACCGTCTCGCCGCCGCCCTCCGCGCCGGCATCGAGGCCGGCGACCTGATGCCCGGCCTGCGGCTTCCCCCGGAGCGGTCGCTCGCCGCCCAGCTCGGCGTCGGTCGCGGCACCGTGGTCGCCGCCTTCGCGGCACTGCGCGACCTGGGGCTGCTCGAGCGGCGCCAGGGCAGCGGCACCGTGGTGCGCGCCGAGACCACCGCCCTGGGGTCGGGCCGGGCCGCGGAGCTGGCCACCGCGCTGCAGCGCAACCTGCTCTTCCGCGGGCTCAACGCGGCCGGCGACGTCGGCGTCGACCTCATCGGCACCTGCGCCCCGGCGGCCCCGGCGGTGCGCGAGGCGATGCGGGCCGCCACCGCCGCGATCGACCTCGACGGGCTGGGTGCGCATCACGGCGTCCAACCGCTCGGCCATCCCCCGCTGCGCCGCGCCGTCGCCGCCCACCTGACCGCCCTCGGGCTCCCCACCACCGCCGAGGAGGTGCTGATCACCGGCGGCGCCCAGCAGGCGATCAGCGTGCTCGCCACCTGCCTGCTCGAGCCCGGGGCCGTCGTGGTCGTCGAGGACCCGACGTTCCCCGGCGCGATCGACGCCTTCCGCACCGCCTAGGTTCGGCAACGTTACCTGGCCCCACTTCGGGCTGAAACGGCAGAG
>JRHI01000991.1_pt1 | contig 27094 bp, 22 predicted proteins | sample 215371 | NCBI WGS metagenome assembly JRHI01 (sample SAMN02929681, study PRJNA255918) | sediment metagenome | biome: cave system; feature: Ice Cave; material: Sediment; isolation source: sediment from deep within a dark volcanic ice cave with no known source of... ...
CTTATTCAGAACTCAGCGGAGTTTAGGAGAGGAAGATACGTCAGAATGACGGGCATAAGGACTCACATGCCACATCTTTAAGAGACGTTAGCGGCGTGGGGATTTGTATTGGCGTGTAACGATATTGACGTTGGAGGCGCTGGGGGCGGGGGAAGTGGACGAGGAAGGGGAATTGGGGTGGACGCCCGCGTCGGCGTCGGGATCTTCGTGGATGGGGGTGTCGGTGCGGCGCGCGGCGCGGATTTGCTCGGGCGTGAGCGGATCGCCACTGCGATCGGACTGGCGCAAATTGCGGCGCAGATAAGCAGTTTGCTGAGGTTGCGAGCCGTTCAAGTCGGCAGCATGGCCGTCGGCAGCATGGGCGTCGGTAGAATGCGCGGAGTTGGAAATGCGCGCGCGCTGAAGCTGCAACTCATGGCCGCTCGAGGCGCCTGCGGTGACGAGCTCGGCAACTGCCGGGGCGACGCCGGGGGGCAGATGCGGCACGTGCGTGGGATGCCCGGTGGGCGCGACGGCCACGCGGCGCGCCGAACAGTATGGGCAATACAAAAATGCCGGCGCGAGTTCGCGGTTGCAACGCTGGCAGATTTCCGGCTTGCTGTCATCGAAAGCGACGACGCGCAGAATTTCATCGAAGGTGGTCATGCCGCGGCGAACTTTCTCGAGGCCGTCTTCCTGGATCCAGCGGGTGCCGGCGATACTGGCAAGCTGGCGAATTTGTTCGACGGGAGCGCCGGAGCGAATGGCGCGGCGCATCGGCTCATCGAGCGTAAGCACTTCGTAGACGCCCACGCGTCCGCGATATCCGGAGTGATCGCACTCGCGGCAGCCGACGGGAGCAAACGTTGTGAGCTGGGAATCATCGACGCCGTGGGCCACAAGGCGCGCGACCAGTTCCGGCGACGCCACCGAAGCGCTTTTGCACTTGCACAATTTGCGCACTAAGCGTTGCGCGACAATTCCGGTGAGCGAGCTGGCAATCAGGTAGCCGGGAATTCCGAGGTCCAGCAGGCGCACGATGGCGCTCACAGCGTCATTGGTGTGCAGCGTGGAGAGCACCATGTGGCCGGTCTGCGAAGCTTTGAGCGCGATCTCGGCGGTTTCCGTGTCGCGGATTTCGCCGATCATGATGATGTTGGGATCCTGGCGGAGAATCGAGCGCAGCGCGTTCGAAAAGGTGAGCCCAGCCTTGGGATGCACCTGCACCTGGTTGATGCCATCGATCATGTATTCGATGGGATCTTCGACGGTAACGATATTCACGCCGGGAGCGCGCAGAAAATTTAGCGCCGAATAGAGCGTGGTGGATTTGCCGGAGCCGGTGGGGCCGGTGACGAGCAGCATGCCTTGCGGCTGAATCAAGAGCCGCTTGAGCTGCGCGATCACTTCGCCATCGAAGCCCATTTCGTTGAAGCTGGCGAGCGGCGAGCTGGCTTCGAGCAGGCGCATCACAACTTTTTCGCCGTGATTGGTGGGCAGCGTGGAGACGCGCAAATCAATTTTGCGTCCGGCGAGGTTGACCATGAAGCGGCCATCCTGCGGGGCGCGGCGCTCGGCGATATCCATGTCCGACAGAACTTTGATGCGCGAGACCAGTGAACTCTGCAATTTACCTTTTACCTGCAGAAGCTCGCGCAGCACGCCATCGACGCGGATGCGCACGATGGTGCCTTGCGACATGGGCTCGATGTGAATGTCACTGGCCTTGCGCGCGGCGGCGCGGGAAATGATTGTGCTGACCAGGCGCACGGCGGGCGTGCGGCGATTGCTGAGCTCGGCTTGGAATTCGGCCATGGCTTCGCGGGCGGATTCACGCGAGCTTACGGAGATAAATTCAATTTCGGAGGATTCGGCATCGGCCAGGGGATCGTCGCCCAGTTCGCGCGATTCGATGGATGCGGCGGCATCGGCTTCTTCGGCGGCCATCCCGGCATAATATTTTTCGATGGAGGTGGCGATTTCGTCGCGGAAGCCAAGGCGCGGCGAAATGACTTTGCCGGTGAGGAAGCGCAGCTCGTCAATGGTGCGCAAGTTCTGCGGCTCGGCCATCACCACGATGAGCTTGTTTTCGTCGGATTCGTACGGCAGCACGTTATATTTCAGCGCGGTCTCGCGCGGGACGAGCTCGAGGGCTTCGGGCGTGGGCGCAAATTCGCGGCAATCGAGATAGCCGACGTGGGTAACTTCTTCGAGGGCGCCGATGAGGTCGTCTTTCGAGAGCGAGCCGCGCGAAAGCAGCAGCTCACCCAGCATGAGGACTTTGCCCTCTTGCTCGGCGATGGCTTTGTGCAGTTCTTCGGCGGAGATTTTGCCGCGCTCGCGCAACACTTCGCCGAGCCGCTTCTTTGACGCCATGATTCCCTTTCGCGTCCCCACACGGACGCCGACGGCGAGCCTGTACGATTGGCTGACTCATGATCGTGTCAGGAGGATGCGCGAGGCGTCAATGGAACGGGAGCGCCGAAGTCACGTAACAGTTAGCGGGGGTGGAAGCGGTATGGGCACGCGAAGAAGGAAAAGCCCCACCCTTATACATCCAAGGGTGGGGCACAATGACGTCGACCATTAACTTCAACACCGACCCTTAAATGAAAGAGCCGGGGAGGGCGCCGAGGGAGCTGCCGAGGCTGTTGCCTAGCGCGGAGAAGAAGCCGTTGCCGCCGCGGGAGGCGTTGGCGCGGATGCCGAGCAGCTCGGCGGGAATTCCGAGGGCGCGGCCGAGGAGATGGGAGTCGACGCCGTAGAGCCCGCTGAGTCCCTGGAGCGCGGCGAGCTGGCGGTTGAAGGCTGTGTTAGAGAAGCCGAGCTCATTGCTTTGCGTGGCGCTGGCGGCTTCCCTGCCCTTTTCGCGGGCCAGCTCGTCGGAGAGTTCGCCGAAGCCGGCGGAATTGCGCGTGCGCGCCATGCGATTTTGCGCGGACTGCTGCAGCGAATCGAAAGCGCTGGCGAGCGAGCCCAGCGAACGGCCGGTGACGGCGGCTTTATCGGCGTCGGAAAGGCCGGGATTGCTGAGGATGCTTTGATATTGCGGCACCAGGGTATTGCGCGTGCCGGCAAGCTGCGATTCGAGCGATTGATTGAAAGCATCCGCCGCGGTGCGCTCGCGATCGACGGCAGAGATGGTTTGATTTTGCTGTCCACGTCCCATGGTAGGCTCCTTTGGATTTTATGGATTTCGTAGTGCGGGTTTTGAAGTGGGAAAGCTATAACTTTTTACAGAACGGGGTCCAGGTGTCGTCGCGGTGCCAGCCGAGGGCCGCGAGGCGGCGGCCGAAGGTGCGGGCAATTCGTGGCGGGAGCCAGCAGTGCGCGTCGGCGAGGCCTTTGGCGTAGGCGTCGCGAGTGGCGGCGACTTGCAGAGCCACGATGCGTTGCCAGCGCTGGCGCGGCGTGCCGCAGTGCGGGTCAAGCAGGAGGTAGGCTTCGCAGGTTAGGCGGAGGAGGAAGGCGGCGGTGATGTGTGCGTGCGCGGCGGACGAGGCCGCTGCGTCTGCGGCGGCTATCGGAGTGGCGTTTGACGATGTGCTTGAAGGCGAGCGGTCCTCTTCGAGGACCAACTTCGAGACGAAGAGCGGGTCGGCGAGATCGGGGAAAGCGTAGTCAAAATTTTGCGCGGCGTGCAGCGCGCGGAGGGCGGCGAGGTCAGCGGGAGTGTATTCGCGGATGGGCATGAAAACCAAGACTTCAAGTCCTTGAGTCACAGTGTGAAGGGGATGGCGGGGCGGGAGCCGCCGGCGCGGCCGAAGCCGTTGCCGCCGAGGACTGTGCCTGAGGCGGTGCCGCTACCCCGCGATGGAAGCGGTGCGGGACCGGTGGTGCCGCCGCCTACTACTGCGCTCGGCGGCGTGCCGAAAGAGACCGGCGTCGAGGGATTGGAGCCGATGTATTGCGAGAAGGCGCGCCAGTAGAGAGTTTGGTTGCCAAGCTGGACGTAGAGATTGCGCGTGGCGCCCAGAAAATAAACGCGCGGCGAGGCGAAGGCTGGAGTGGTGTCGGACTCAGCAAAGTAAAAAAGCCCGGCGCGCGCCGGGGCGTTGTCGGTGATGGCGAGGTCGAACCAGCCGTTCGCCGCCTGCACGGCGAGCGAGGCAATGGGCGTCGGCGGAGCCACTGCGGCGAGCGGGTCGACGCCGGCTTTTATGCTCAGGCGGTTGATCGCGGTGACGATGTTGATGAGCGATTCGTAGAGATACGGGTCGCCGTTTTTGAGCGGCGCGAGTTGTGCAATGTTGAGCATGGGTTTTAAACTTAACTAGATGTAAAGGCGGGGCATATTCTGAGGACGACTTTGACAGAGTAGCGTGCTCTGTTAAAGAGCACGTTGGTTTCGGGCGGCTTAAGAGCCGCCCTTTTTTATTTCAGAGCCAATTTCGGTGTTCCAAGACTGCTTTAATTTCCGCCGCGAACGGGGGCCCAGGGGTCGGGGCGGAGGGCGGGGATGAATTTTTGCAGGCGGAACCAGGCGCCAGCGGCGTTGGTGGAAACCTGGAAGGCTCGCGTTCGCCGATTACGTTGATGGGGAGCTCTAAATCCTTTAGCGGCGGCGACGAGAGCGCCAGCGGCTGCTGCGCGCGAGGCGATGCGGGCGCGTCAACAAATGCAGTGACGCCCAGCAAGCCGGCGCCTTCGACGAACATGGTCAGATACGTGAAGAGTTTGCGGTGCGCGCCTAACGCTAACTGCTGCTCGACGAGACGCTCGGGGATGTAGTGCGTGGTGTAGTAGCTGGGGATGGCGGCGCCGTCGTCGGAAAGTTGCGCGTCGGAAAGTTGGTAAACTTTTCCTGTGGGGCTGCCGCCACCGACGCCGGGAGTTCCGCCGCCGAGAAAAACTTGCGCGGTGCCGTCGGTGCGCTCGATTACGGCGCAGGAATTTGCGGCGAGGGACCACGGCGCCCACTTGCGCGATTTATCGAGCGCGGTTTTGCGTCCGCTGAAGGAGATGTGCACGGGCGGACGCGAGGCGATCTGGTCGGCGGAATCGAGATCGCGATAATCGAGCGCGAGAATTTTGTTGGGCGAAGTGGCCGCGCCGAATGGCGCGCCCACTAAAATGCGGCGTTCCTTGGTGTCCACGGTGACCCACAGGGTGTGCGCGGCGCTCCAGTTGATGGTGTTCCAGAGGGGCTGCAGCTCCTGGGAAATTTTCACCGGCTCGGAGCCATAAAAAATGTAGAGGCCGCTGCGGTTGGCGATCACCACCCAATCCTCACCGAAGCCGACGCCGCGCACGCTGGGCGTTCCGACGCGGCGGGAAACTTCCGCGATTGGCCACAGCGCTGGCTCGTTCGTTCCGTCGTCCTGGGTAACGAAAAGAGAATGCTCCTTCACAAAATAGAGCCGCTCGCGCAACCTGAATGCGGCGCGCACCGCTTGGCCATTATTTTCCGCGACGTTGAGGATGCCGTTGACGCCGTCGTAGCTTTCGGGATCTTCGACGCGCGACGCACGCACCAGCGTGGAGTTAACCGGTTGCTTGGTGGGGAAAATCTCGAGCGCATCGATATAGAACGCTCCGTTTTGGTTGGGCGAGCCGTCGGCGAAGATGCGCAACTGTAAATCGGCGGGAATGGCTGCGAGCGACGCGGTGAGCGGCGCGGTGAATTCCGAATAATTCGCGGAGAGCTGCGCGGCGGCAAGCGTAATGCCCGCGGTGTTGATTCCCGCGGTAGCGCTATAGAGATGAATGTGTACGGCGCCTTGCACGAGTGTGTTGTTTCTGCAGATGCGCGCGCGCACGGAATAATCGATGTTTGACTGGATGAGGGGAACGCCGAGCAAGTCTTTCACGGCGGTTTGCGTGATCAAGCCGCGCGTGGGCGTTGAGCCGTTGCCAACGATGGAATAAGCGTCACCCCAGATTACGTTTGCGGATTCCTTTGTGCCGCCGGGCGCGAAGGTGGCATCGGGCGTCCAGCCCAGCGGAAAAAATGGCAGAGCCGGAGTCCAGCCGCCGTCGAAGCCGAGGTTGACCCAATTATTTATTTTGTTGCGCTCGCCCCACCAGAAAAGGCGCTGGGCGTAGTCGATGACGCCGGCCGCGGGAGCTAGCTCGACGAATTTGTTGAGGTAGTCGACGCTAGTAGCGGCGAGCAGCGTGGCATCGCTGAAATCGATGATCGCGGACGTGGTGGTGTTGTCGCCGACGATCATGTTTCCCGCGGCGAGTGACGCCCCGGCGCCGACAAAAAAGAATGCCGCGCCGCCCGCGCCGGTGAAGGCGAGAATACGCGCCGTGATATTGGCAGGGCCGGTGGGAATCCCGCTGACGTTTACGCGGCGCGCGCCCGCCGCGGTCCAACTCACCGGCGGCGAGGGTTTGGTGAGATAGCCCTGGCGCGTTTTAAAAATTACAACGACCTGGTGCACACCCGCGGGAACATTCCCTACCGGCGCGGCGGTGCCGGTGGCGGGCGTGCCGGATTCGTTGGCGGCAGTTTGGGCGTAGGTGAAGTTCAGGGTGTCCACGATGCTGGCGACAGCAAAGGTGCCGTTGAAGGCGGTGGCGCCGCCAGCGACTGCCGCGACCACAACTTGATCGGTGGCGAAAAGATTGTGCGCCGTTTGCGTGGTTACGGTGACGATATTGGCGGCGCGCGTGATGCCGGCGATATTCGCGACCACGTCCTGCGGCGCTGCAAGCACGCCGGAGCCGGGGCCGGATTGCGAGACGCGGTCGAGAGTGCTGTCGTCAAACTGGCGCGGCAGATCGGTTCCGGCGCGGCCGTCGGAGATGGCGAGATATTCGCGGCCAAAAAGCGAGGCGGAATTTGCGAATGCGTTGCGTACGAGTCCGCCGGCAATCGCCGCGACCGTGCCCGGCACGGTTTCTTTGTAGAGCACACCCGCGGAATCGAGCAGAAGGGTGCGTAGCGTTCCGGCGAGCGTCACGTACGTTTTCAAATAGTTCACGGTGGGATTATTCGCCAGCGGGCCGAAAACGGCTTGCAGGCCGGGGCGCGTGCGCACGCCGCCGTCGCGGAAGATTACGTCCTGGCAATCGGGCGAGACTCCGTGCGGGAGCGTGGCCGGGGCCATGTCGGTGACGAGGCCGCCGAAGATTTCGATGGGTGCGTCTGTGGAGCCGGCTGTGGACATAGTTGTGATTCCTGATTAGCGATTGGGTGCGGTTGAAAGAAACAAACACCGTCATTCCGACCGAAAGGCCAGCGCTTTTTGCCGGACTGAAGGGGAGGAATCCCTTCTGGACTGATTGAGGATGAGGAATGGCCACAAAACCATAATGCAAAGACAACGGAGAGCGCTTAGAGAAGTTTGCGGGCGGTGATCATTAGTTGGACGATGTCGGTGGTGACGGCGGCGGGGTAGGCGCCCGCGACGATTTCGGTGCCGCCGCCGGTGTAACACTTAAGCTTCCAATTGYTGAGCGCGGTGCCTACCACGGCCACGTAGTAGCCTGCGCCGCCATTTTGGCTTTCCGCGAAGGCTTGCAGAATTGTGGTGGTCGGGAGGACCGATGCGACCTGGGTGAAGTCCAGCGTGTCGCCGCCAAGCGGGTAATTGCCCGTGAAATTTAGCGTGGCTAGAGCGTAGACCAGGTTCGAGGCACTTGAGTCAACATTCGTGGATGGCAGTGCAATGCTGATGGGCATGTGAGCTCCTGTGTAGTTTTGGAATTGCAACGGATACGATAGCGGGCCGTTTAACGTTAAAAATATCGAAGTTTTAGAACGGGGTGTAGCCGCTGCGGGAGGAGAAGGGACGGCGGCGGCGTATAGATTGCTGGTCGCGGCGCGTGGCGCTCGAGATTAAATCTTCGAGGGCGTCCGCAGCGGCGGATTCCCAATTTTCGGCGAGCGGGGAGCCGCGCGCGAGTGCGGCCATGGCGGCGCCTGCGTACGCGAGCGCTTCCTGGGCGTTGCGCATGAGGACGGGCGAAGTGGCATCGGCAAGGTCGGGAAGCGCTTTGCGGTAACGGATGCGCACCTGAGAATCCTGCGTGGCGCCGGGAAAATAAATTCCGTCGGCGCGCCATTCCCACACAGAGAGAGCGGTTCCTTGCTGGCGCGATGGGAGGCCGCCGTGCTCGGTGAGGTCCGTCATCTCGACGAAGCTGGAGCTCGATCCGTTGGGACGCTCCCACAATTTCGCGGGTACCAGCAAATCGGTGGGCAATTGGTTAGGCGGCGGCGTGGCGTCGGTGACGGAGACCTGCACGGACGGATCGACGGCGGCAATAGCCGGTACGACCACAAAGAAATTGTCGGTGAGAAATGCGCCAGCGCCGACGTTGGCAAGCGCGCGCTGCGCTTTGCGGTAGGCGGCGTTGACGTAAGGCAAAAGCACGCCGTCGGTGAAGAGCGCGCCGGAGGCGTCGTTGAGAAGCGAACGCACCAGCGCGGTGATTTGGCCGGCGGTGTTATATGCGGAAGAGCCAACTACAGGCATTGTGGTTTTCCTTCGCGTGCGTGGTGTGGTTTGCGATGCTCGTTACGAATAACTCTTAGCGGATATCCGGTCAGAAATTCGAAATGACTTATTTGCCTGGACCGCAACTATGCTAGCAATCGGGGAGCGGGGATTTTTGGAGGTAGGCGGCGACGCCGATGATTGCGTTGATTGTGGCGGCGGCCAATGCGATTTTTAACGTGGCGGCGAAGCCGCTGTTTAGATTGAAGTGTTGCGGGTCAATGCCTACAGCGGCGAAGCCGGTGAGTATGCCTCCGGCGGCGCCCGAGATTGCCGCGGCGAAGATGCCTTTAATCCAGATGTGCAGGTGGGTCATGGTGGTCTCGGCGGGGTTTAAATTGACTTCGCGGGTCGAAGTCGAGTTCAGAAATTCCGTGGGGCGGCGTTTGCCGACGGCGGGCGTTAGCTGGCGACTGCGGATTTGGTGTGGGCTTCCTGGGGGGCTTCTTTGCGGAAGACGGCTATCCACGAGAGTGGGGGCAAAGGAATCCAGGAATCGATTCGGCGGAAAAGTGGCGTGAACCATTCCAGCATCTTGATTTGCCCCAAGCCGAACGTTTGGCGGCGCAGGACGCGTCCGTTAAGCCACCAGGCGGCGACTCCGATGCGGTTGAATGCCTCGATAGTTTCCACCTTGAAGCCGGCGTTCGCGCCGAGTTCGGCGAGCTGCTCGCGCGTATAGCGCCGATAATGGCCGAGCACTTTATCGAGGCTGCCGTAAAGCGAAGGCCCGTTGGGCACCAGGATTACGGCCTGCCCATTATCGTCCAGGATGGCGTGGATATTGCGCAGGGCGCGCAGGTCGTCTTCGAGATGCTCGACGACATTGAGGCAGATCACGGTGTCAAAACGCTGGTCTGCCGGGAACGAGCCGGCGTCGGTGCCATCGGTGTAACAAACCTGCAGGTAGGGGCGCGATTCGCGCAGCTTCCGCAAATACTCAAGGTAAAGAGGATTGATGTCACTGGCCCAGTAAATTTTCCGTGGCGCGAGATTCACAGTCAGATTGCCGATGCCCGCGCCAATCTCGAAAACTTTTTCGCCCACGTAAGGCTGGACGCTTTCCGCCATCCACCTGGTAAATTTCGGGGCGCGATTCAAGCGGCTGAGAATTTCGCTGCCGTACTGGTCGGCGTTATAAATATTGTCGGAGGCCGCGTACTTCAAAATGCTGCCGAGCGCGCGCACGCCATCTTTCCAGCTGATCTTCTTCCCTTCCTGATAGGTGCGGCCGGAATAATTAATGGGCACTTCGAAGATGCGCGCGCCGCGCTTGGCGAGCTTCATGGTCAGCTCGACTTCGATGCCGAACTTTTTGCTTTCCAGCGGGATGCTGCGCAGCAGGCTGGTGCGCACCATTTTGTAGCAGGTTTCCATGTCGCTCAAATTCAGGTCGCAAAAACAATTGCACAGGAACGTGAGCAGGCGGTTGCCCAGCGCGTGGCGAAACAAAAGCACGCGGCGATAATCGCTCGAGAGGAAACGCGAGCCGAACACCGCCTCGGCGTTTTCTTCGAGAAACAGCGGGATCATTTTATGAAAATCGCGCGGGTGATATTCGAGGTCGGCGTCATGGATCACGGTGAGCTCGCTCGTGGCATGCTCGATGCCGGTGCGAATCGCGGCTGCTTTGCCCTGATTTTTTTTGTGCGCGAGAAAGAGCCACTGAAATTTCGCGCCCCACGGATCGCTTTCGAGCGTTTCTTCAAATTGCCGCAAGGCTTCGGGAGAATGGTCGCTCGAACCATCGTCGATGACGATGATTTGCACGGAGTCGACGATCGGGCATTCTTCGAGGATGCGCAGGCGCGCGAGGCTGGTGGCGACCAGATACTGCTCGTTGTAAACCGGTACAAGGACGGTAAGCGATGTGGGCGAGGCGGCGCGCCCGGCACCTTCTTGCGGATTCATGCGGTCACCCGGATCGTGCCAATCGCCGTCCGTGAGAACGAAAAATTCCCGCCCTTATCCACCCCAGGGTTCGGCATCCGGCGATCGGCATATGGTGAGATTGTTCCCAGCATGTTCCCGTTATCTCGTAAGTTCCTCAGATGGCATATTACATGGTTTTAGCAGAAGGAGTGCCCGATTTGGGTTTGGAATATGTGCCCATGGAGGCAGTATGAGCGAAAATCCCCGCTTATCACACCCACGGGCTGCGACTATTCCAGGCGGTGATCCAGGTAGAAAACGGCGTAGCCGGTGTTGCCGATGGGGTGCCAGCCGGGCTGCCAATCGCGCACGGGAGGGTCGCGCGTTACGATTGCGCGAGCTCCCGTGCCCGCAATGAGCTGTCGCACGCGGGATTGCGTTTCGCTATCGGCGCCCCAGTAGCGGCCGGAAAAATCGAGGGGAATGTCTGCGACGACGCGGAGTTGCGCGAGGTGCGCCCAGTAGTCGGCAATATTGGCGTGGCCGATTACCGCGACTTTGTCTCCTGGAGCGAGGCCGTGCTCGCGCAAAGCCATCGCAATTGGCCACCAATGGTTGGTGCGCAAGCGAGATATTCTGACGATATCACTGACGGCGCTTTTCGCCACCGTAATGGCCAGAATCAGCGCCAGTGCCAGTGCGGCCGAGCGCAACAAACGCCGCCATTTTTCACTCTCCGGAAAACGCACCGCGGCAAACAGCACGCACCACAAAATTACGATTGCGGACATAATGTATCGCGGTTCCACGAGCACCAGCGCGTAAATGCCGAGCGTAGCCACAGCAGGAATCCAGACCGGCCAGAGCGATCCAAAAGTTTTGACAAAGCCGGGCCAGTCTCCGCTAAAGAGGAGGAGAAGAATCAGGACGGTAAGGAATTCCTTCTCCGCCGACAGCAGGGTAAAAAATTGCGTCATGGCGGCTCGCAAGGCCCCAATTTGATCGCTTAGGTCAAAATGCGGCCGCGCGCCCTCATACCAGTAAGACGGATCGTAGTACGGAGGATATGTTCCGTGAATGGGTGTAGCGAACTCGGCGACGGGAGGATCGAGGTTGATGAGCCGCACCCCGTGCACCGGGGAACCGCCGCCGGGAACTTCGCCCTGCCAATGGAAATGCACGCCTGTCGGGAGCCCATTGACGTAGATAGCGTAAGCAATTTTGCCGGTGTCACCGAAGGTGAAGCGTCCCTTGGCGCGTGATAGCGGGATCACGAACAAGCCAGCGATGCCAGCGAAAATCAGAAACGCCAAGGCCGCGCGGTAAAGCGCTTTCTTTCCGGCTCCGGCGATCACGAACGCCACTGCAAGGAATACGAAGCTCAGCGGAAACATCACTCCTTTGGCGAGATAGCTGACGCCTAAGGTGGCGCCCAACGCCGCGAATAAAGCGTAGGAGCGATTGCCGCGGCGCATGCGGATAAGTATGGCGGTGGCCAGGAACACGAAGCCTGCCATAGCGATGTCCGCGGAGTTGGTCTGCAGCGAGTTGAGCTCAAGAGCGGCATACACGAACAGTGCGTATCCGAAGAAGAGCCAATCGCGATGCCGCAGTCCCCGGGGCGGAATATCGACCGAAAGAGTGTGCGGAGGATAGCCCGGAGGATCGCCGGGTCCGGATGCGGCCCGTTCCGCCGAGAGCGCGGCCAGCTCGTCGATAAAAAGTGAGAAGCAATACAGCGCGAACACGTACAGGAAAATATTGACGATGTGCAGGACCGTCGATTCCCAGTAGAGCGGTGCGCGGGTAAGCCACAAAGCCAGCGCCAGCACCCAGGAATAGAGCGGGCTCCAGTAAGCGTTCACGGCGTTTGCCCAGTCGTGCCGGGCATAAGCGTTGGCGAGGTCGAGATAGTTGAGGCCGTCCGGGTCGATGGCCCAGCGGTAGCTCCAGGCCTGCAGAACTCCGGCAAGAATCGCCACGAGCGAGAGAACGGTTTTCGTTTTTCTTAACGAGGAAACGTGCGAAATAACATTCATCCGAATTTAGCATCTACCCGAGCATGAGAGTTACGGTGCTGGCGGCGTTTCTGAGTTACGGACTTGCGAAAGTTTCGCGGCTAGCGCTCGAATCCGCGCGAGCCATCTCGCGCAGTGAGTATACCCGAATTTATTGGCATGGTTATAGTGGCAGAGGCAAAACATGGTTCTCGCCGCGGTTTGGCAAAGATATCCGGGGCGCCGGAGCTCTTCATTATGCACCACCCAAGCTGATTGGGGTTTCTTGAGTACAAATTCATACGTCTATGATCTCTTCAACAATGGGCGCAGCAGGAGTCGGTTCACCTAAAAGCGTTCGTAATCGCCGAAAAACGCTAACAGCTGCTCCTTGAGCCGGCAATCGGAATTCCTGCCGGGCTGCCAAGCGAGTTGCCCATCCAGCTTCCAACATCATGGCGCGCGCCGAGGTCTCTGCCATCCTTGCCGTTGGCATGCGCGTTGTTTGCGCGCGTGTCGGCGGCCTGCTGCGAAGTTCCGTGAGTGAAGGAGCGTTTCATCGTAAATTGCAAATGGCAGCGGCGCGGGCACCCTGAGAGATTGAGCCGCCGGTAAGTCCCTCGCGAAAGTGCCCGGGCACACACTTCGTGCACGCTAAGGCCATCTTGGCAAAGGGGTTGGAAGCCGCGCAATAGTACTCCTGGCGCAGTTGAGTGCGAGCGCCAGTGTGTTTTTGCACACAGGATGCCCGGCTGGGTGCAAATTTATGCCACCAGAGGAGGCGTTTATTCGCGCTTTTATTTTTTCCGACCTGGGAGGCTCTACGGAAGTTATTCGGCGAGGTAACACCATCGGGCTATAAAAATTTCGGGGCGCTCCCTACTCGAAGCAGGCTCAATCAGGTAGTTCGCCCGCACCTTTACGTTGGTCGCTAGCGGCGAACGAGGGCGCCGAAGCGTTTTAGGATATTTCGTGTGGCTTGCTGGGCTGCGGGGTTTACGAACTTGCGTCCCTTCAACTCAAAAGTCTCATCCAGGCCCCAGCTCCAGTGGATGCTGCCCATTGCTACGACCGTGCTGCCCGAGGGCCAGCGGTATTCCGTCATGTCGCCAAAGCGAATGTCCCCCTTCACTTGGTATGGGGAATGCGCGATGCGCTTAGTGCCCGGCGGCGCGTGGCCAAACATTTCATCGACTTCATACCCCAACAGGCCCGGCAGGTGGTCGCCATTCTGCAATCCGGTGCCTTCAAACACCCAGCTCGAGGCATCTTCGATCACGATGTCTCCCTGAGCGGTGTGCGAGCGATGCATCACTCCGATCAGCGCGTCTTCCGGACGATTTACCGGTGGCTGCCGGAATTTCGTGCCCGTCAATTTGCGTTTATCGGGGTCGGGATCGCTCGCGAATGGGTCCAGATCAGCGTTTTTGTAACCCACGATAGTGCGGTCAGGGTCGCCCGTGATGGCGCTGGGTTCGAGGCGAATTTGCCAGAAGCCAATGTTGGCTCCGAAAAATCCCAGGCTGACGCCGCGTTCGCGCGCCCCTTCAATGTTGTCGCGCATTTGCCAGGTCCAATATTCGTCGTGGCCCACGGAAAGAAATCCCTTGTGCAGCGCCAGCAGATCGCCGCGCGCATGCGTATCGATGTCCGTGGAATACGTTACGTCGTAGCCTTCGCGCTCGAGAAAGCGCACCAGGCTGTATTCCCAGAACAGAAAATCTCCCGAGCCGAAGCCTCGTTTGTAAGGACGGTTGAAGGATACACGATAGGTTCGCGGCATCGTGTAGAGCGATGGACCGCCCCAGCGGTTGTACGCTTGATACGTGGTAACGCTGGTTTGAAAAAGCAAATCGGAGCGCCGGAAATCATCACGCACTACGAAAGTAATGTACCGCTGCTTGGCGCTCTGTCCGGCGGTCAGCTTGACGAGGTAAACGCCGCTCGGCCAGTCTGCGCGATTCTGCGAGGCGGGAACGCGCACTATGTAAGGATCTCCCCAATTGCACTCCACCACGCCGCTCGACGCATCCGTGCTGGCCGCAGGCTGCGCTGTGCCCGGCCGGGTGACCGGACCGAGGATCTTCTTCGCGCCCGCTCCGCCGTACCAACCCATGCGATAAATTTCGATAGTGTACGTGGGCTCGGCGGTATTCACAAAAAGACTGATGCTTTCGCCGCGATTCACACTGGCTTGCGAGGCGTAACCCTCGATTTCCTGGAATCGAGCCGGATTCGAAAGCTGCCATGTATCGATAACCGTTCGGGCATGGATCAGCTCGTCTGCGGTGGGCGGAGTGGCCACAAATCCCTGGCATCCCGAGAACCCAAATAAAATTGCGCACGTGGCTGGCAGCAGGAACAGACTACGCGCGCTTCGCGATACGAAGTGCAGTAGGCCACGCACCGAGTGGGAGCAACGAGAAAATTCCCGAGAAAAACTAACCTGCGTTGCCGGGAGGGGCGGCATGGGCGGTATCCTAGCGCGCAAACGGTGCCTGCGCAAGTTCGTCAACAAACGATCACATAAATAAAGCATATATGAGTGGTTGTGCGAAGCACTTTGATACTGACGATGCGCTACCGGGCCTATCCATAGCGCAGGAGTACCGTTTTTAGAACTCGAGTACTCCGTACGCCATTCGGCAAGCCATGCTTCCACCCGATGCCAGCCAGCGTGGAAAGCAGCCCGCCCTATAAAGTTACGTCACTAATCGCTATCGCTAAAGGGGATCGAGTATATTTCGACATAGACACTTCGAGTCGATACCAGCCGGCCGACACGCGCCGCGGTCCAGTCGAGCGCGTCAGCCTTAGGCTTCAGGAGGCTTAAGCCCTCTTCAGGAAGGTTTCTTGCGGCTCGACCACAGATAAAAACATACCGCCACTACGCCCGCGACGATCAGCCAAAACAATGAAGTGGGTCTCATAGCGGAAGAATACACGAGAGTGATTCAGCGCGCGCGTAGAAAATCGTTTGCGCGCACACAAGCTGAGGAGGCTGAAACTCGCGACAAGTGATGGTCCGCATCACGGTAGCTCATCGATTCAGCGGAGGTCGGGCGTATTCGACTGAACTCGTCACCATGGATGAGGCGGCGCTCGCCTCGGAGTGCGAGCGTGGCTGGGGTTGTTCCAGCAGTTCAGCCGCTCTGGCTGCGCAAATTCGATAAATCTTTCGCTTCACAAGTAGTTGTTGACACTGCTGCGGTTCCTCTATATATTCCGCAGCACCGGTCCCCACCCTATTCGTTCTGGAAGTGTTTCCTTTCAGTCGAGGGTATCCGAAAACAGGAGGAAATATGAAACTAAGGAATTGGACGTGTAACGCAACCCGGGTTTTGATTATGGGTGGCGCGACCATGCTTTTGACTTTGCCCGCACAGTTGTGCGCAGGGGCTCCACAGGCCAATGACCACGTATCCGCGGCATCTGCCGTAGGCGCTGCATCAGCATCTGGAAGTTCACGCAGCGCAGAGGCCGCGCGTAGCGTGGTCCTAGACAAGCTCCCGACGATAACTCCGGCGGAGATTGCCGCGCACCCCCAATCGCTCCGGCCCCAGAACGGGCTTAGCGATCAAGAGTGGGACGCTTTAAAAGAACAAATAGGGACGCAAGCTGCGCCAGCTGCCCTAAGCAGCGTCGGCTCCGGCGGCGGCCCTACTCAGAGGAAGGCCGAAGGCGCTCTCACGCCTTATATCAGCGCGAGCTTTATCGGCTTATCTGAAAGCGGATTGACCCCTTCGGACATGGGTCTTGCAGTGGGCAGCTTCCATGTGATCCAAGCGGTTAACGCGCAAATTACTGTGATCGATAAGGTCACGGGAGTGACGCAGGCGGGTTTTCCAAAGAGCTTAAACGCTTTTTTTAATTTGCCCCCCACGGCTTTCACCTTCGATCCTCGGGCCACCTATGACGCCTATAACGATCGGTACATCGTCATTGCAAATCGCGCTGATTTTCCAAACAGCATCGGGTTTATTGAAATAGCTATCAGCGCCACTGGCAATCCGTTAGGCATCTGGTACATTTATCAACTCCAAACGGCCGGGGTGGGATCTTGTCCCGACTATCCGACGATTGGTCAGGATCACACGCCCTGGCTGGGGGAATATACCGGGGGACTCTACGTCAGCTTCAACGAGTTTACCTGCTCGAGGTTCGGATACGGTGGTTTTATCGACGCCAAAACGTTTCTTTTGCCAAAAACCCCCATGTACGCCGGCCTGGGCTTTAGCTTCTGGTTCATATTTGGCTACAACTTCGGGGGGCTCATGGTTGATACGCTACAGCCAGCGAATGTAGTGGATCCCAACGACCAACCGCGCGCCGAGTTTCTGGTTCATTCTTTTAATATCCGGTTTGGCAGTGGGCAGTGCCGAAGTGGCTGCAGCGGCCTAGGAGTCTGGGCAATCTCAAACCCATTTGGGTTTTTGCTCGGTGGTCCAGGCCCTGAGATCTCCGAGTCGACTGTGCCCACGATGACCTACAGATTGGCTCCGTCTGCTCGCCAGTTTGGCACCACCGCTCGAATCGATACCGGCGATGTTCGCCTTTCCGGCTCCGTTTCGTATAAAGCGGGATCCCTATGGGCGAGTCTCACTACCGGATTTCCCTTCTCCGTCCAGGCTTCCTTTGCCTGGTGGGAAATTCATCCTACGCTCAACGACAACAATCCCCGGTGTGCCTTGGATTTCACCGATGCCTGCCCACAGATTACCGCCACGGCCCTCCGCAACCAAAAATGTTACTTTTGCTTTGGCGGAATACGCGGCAATGGTGCAGCATACTACGCCACTGTGCAGCCGGACCCGGAGACAAATACTACGGTTACGTTCGCCTTCTCGACTGAGGTGGACTACGCCTCGATCGCTTATCTTTCCGACCGCGTAACTCAAGCCGTTAACACTTTCCACGACGGTGGCTGGTTCCTGGTTTCTGGCCAGGCGCCCTACACTCGCGGCCGTTGGGGAGACTATAGCGCCACCGCTCTCGACGGCAACACGATGTGGTTTAGCGGTATGTTCACTCGAGCCGACGGACTGTGGGGGACGGGAATTGGAAGTAACGGTTACACGGATCCCACCCAGCCCTAAGCCGGAAAACGTCTGAGGTATAAGACAAGATAGGGGCGCCGATCTCCGGTGCCCCTATGAACTACTCTTCAACGGCCACCGCCCCAGTGTTTACATTGGGGCGGTGGCCGCACTTTTTCCGGCCAGGTGCAGACTTCGCACGCGCTGAGAAGTTGTTCCACGCGCCAATTCAAGCGCAGTCCGATCCTCAGCGAGTCACTCGCACAATCGTCATCCGTGTGACACTTCCTGTGCTGTGTTTATCCAAGCTTCTAAATGGTTACAATACCGTTAACAGGTAAACTCCCCATCTACATTTGCAGGAAAGGCCTACGGGTAATCTAAATGGACAATGTTAGGCTTTTCGGCGCACGTGCCGTGTGGCGTGCCCCTTTATGACTGGCCGCACTCACGTCCAGCGGGGAATGCGCTAAAGGACGGAGCAGCTTTCGTGGCGAAGACGCGACTTCTTTTCGTAGATGACGACCCTAGCGTGCGCATGACCCTCCCCGCTGTTCTCGAGAAGCAGGGTTTCAGGGTTGACGTCGCATCGAGCATACCAACGGCGCTCGAAAAGATGGCCGCGACCAGCTTCGATGTGCTCCTCTCCGATTTGAATATTCACCGCGAGGGTGACGGCTTCCTGGTGATCAGCGCCATGCGTCAGCTTCAGCCACAATGCATTAATTTTGTCTTGACGGCATATCCCGGACTCGATAACGCGCTCCTGGCCATTCAAAAACAGGTGGACGATTACTTCATAAAGCCTACGGACACGGCCATTCTCATCAGTAGAATTAAAGAAAGGCTTGGCGCGAAGCCCGCAGCGCGCGTCCCCTTGCTGCGGCGGCTCTCCGTAGTGCTGCGCGAAAACAACCAGCGAATCATGCAGAGCGTCCTCACGGCGATGAAGCGCGACCCGCGAACCTCAGCGATTCGCATGTCGGATGAGCAGCGCATCGACCATTTGCCCACGATCTTCAAGGCATTGGTAGAACAGTTGGAAGCGGAGAGCGATAGCTTGAATGGCGCGGCGCTGCGCTTTGCCGTGGAGCATGGCAAAAGACGGAAGAAAGATGGATACGGAGTCCGCGCGGCCACCCGCGATTTTCAATTGATCGCGGAAGCGGTATTCGATTTGATCCACAGCGAAGTGATGCCCCTGGGCGCAATTGGCCTTTCCACGGACCTCCGCAGGCTGATCAAAAGCCTGGACACGTTAATGGTCCACTCGTTGGGGGCATACGAACAGCCCATTTAAAGTAATCCTTCCTGAAGAAACAGGATGAGTTTTGGGTGAACGGAAGCGCGCAACTTTCCGCTATAATCATTGTTATGCCCGAGTCCGCAAATCAGAAAAAACTTCTGCTCGTCGACGACGAGCCCAGCATCCGCATTACCATGCCGGCAATTCTGCGCAAGGCTGGCTATGAAGTGCGCGTGGCCGGGGATGTGCAGAGCGCGTTCAACCAAATCCGCTCCGAACGATTCGATTGCCTGATCACCGACCTCAATATCGGCAAGGCGAGCGACGGCCTGGAAGTTGCCAAGGAAATGCGCGAGGCGCAACCTCACTGCGCCATCTTTATTTTGACCGGTTACCCTGGCTTTGAGACTGCCGTGGAGGCGATCCGCGCCCAGGTGGATGATTATCTTGTGAAGCCGGTAGACCTCGAAATCCTCATCAACAAAATCAAGGCCCGCTTGCATCCAGAGCTTTCCCAGAGCCAGTCAATCGCAGGCTAAGGGCTGGCGCGTTCTTGCGACTGTTTCCACATGGAGTTCATTCACGGGGGATGGGCATGCAATCTGCGCGACGTTTACTCCTTTTCGCTTCGATGATTGTGCTTCCGATGGTAGTGCGGGCGCAGGGCCTCGACACTACGAAACTCGACCGGGTGCTGGGTAGGCCGGGCCAAAAGACCGGTGACGTGTACAAGGTCGGATTCCCAAGGACCGATCTGCATGTCTCCGTCAACGGATTGGCAATCAAGGCGGGACTCGCTCTCGGGTCGTGGGCGGCCTTCACCGGGAAAGATGACAACGCGGTGGTGATGGGCGATTTGGTGCTGCTCGAGGACGAGTTAAACCCGGTGATGGAAAAGCTGCGATCCGCAGGCTTTGAAATTTCGGCGGTGCACAACCATCTGATCCATGAGACGCCGCATGTGGTGTACATGCACTACATGGGCCACGGGGAGGCGTCCCAGCTCGCGGCCTCGCTGCGGGCGGCCTTGGCCGTTTCCAAAACGCCGCTCGAGAGGCCCGCCGCTGCGGCCGAGGAAGCTGCTCCGCCCGCTTGGGTCAAGGCCGTAGAGGATAGGGTGGGACGAAAAGGAACTTTCAAAGGTGGAGTGCTGTCCTATGGTGTGGCCCGCGCCCAGGCGATTACCATGGCTGCGGTGAAAGATTCCCTTAGCCCCATGGGCGGAATGAAAATGGACGGAATGAACGTGCCGCCCGCGGCTGGCGTGGCCGAGGCAATCAATTTTCAGGCGGCAGACTCGGGAAATGTCGCCACCACGGGCGACTTCGTGCTTGCCGCGGAAGAAGTGAATCCGGTGATTTCGGAATTACAAGCCCACCACATTCTCGTCACCGCCCTGCACAGCCATATGCTGACCGAACAGCCGCGGCTGTTTTTCATGCACTTTTGGGGAGTTGGCAAGCCGCAATCGGTAGGCGCGGGAATCGCTGCCGCGTTGAACCATGTTTCGACCAAGTGATCTGAGCGGTTCCCAGAAAATTTGCGCCCCGCAAGATTGGCGCAAATCACGCCATCGCCAACGAGCGTCGCGCGCCTTTACTATGTGGCACTTAAGAGTTACGGAGGTACTAAGGTCCCATAGACACCGGTCTGCGAATCCCTGAAACTGGGTTCTAGCGGAAACCAATGGAATCCCTTGCCCACGACTTCAAAATCCTCGTAGCGGACGATTCTCCTTTTAGCCGCAAACTCGTTGAGGTAACTCTCTCGCAAGAAAAATATTCGGTCATCTCCGCGGAGACCGGCCTCCAGGCGATTGAGCTTTTCGCCAAGCACGAACCCGCTCTGGTGATTATTGATTGGGTGATGCCGGATCTCAACGGCATCGAGCTCTGCCAGCGAATCCGTTTGAATCCCCAGCGCTCTTACACGTACATCATCATGCTGACGAGCGTCTCGGAAAAAGAAGATATCGTCAAAGGCCTGACCGCCGGCGCGGACGATTATTTGACAAAACCCTTCAACCCTGAGGAGCTGTTGGCCCGTGTCGCCGTGGGTCTCAGAATCACGACTCTGCACCGTGATATCCAGGCTAAGAACCGTCAGCTAGAAAAGCTGGCAACCACCGACGGGCTCACCGGCCTGCCCAACCGCCGGGCGATTGAAACCTGGGCGGAAACACAAGTGGCGGCTGCCGCGAGACACGAATTTCCCTTGTGGGTGGCGATTGCCGATCTGGATCACCTGAAAGACGTGAACGATAGCTACGGCCACAAGGCTGGTGACACGGTCATCAAGAGATTTGCGGAAATTCTAAAAACCAACGCCAGACGCTCGAATGTTTGCGGCCGCATTGGCGGCGATGAGTTTCTGATGGTTCTCACCCACGTGGATCGCCAGGGCGCTGAAACTGCCATCGAGCGAATTTGCGGAGAGCTGCAAGAAGAGACATTCCGTTTTGACGGGCATGAGGTTACAGCAACCGCGAGTTTCGGCATCGCGGGTTACAGGCTCCACCAAGCCCAGGACTTCAATCGATTGGTGGCTCAGGCCGATGTTGCTCTCTACTCCGCGAAGCGCCGAGGACGCAACCTGATCGAAGTTGCCGCCTCCGACGTTCATGAAGTTGCCCAGCTTTGATGGCCTTCGGCGTATAAATTTTAAAATACTCCCTAGCACGCTCGCCGTAAGTTTTTCAACTACCACACGATTCGTACCATCCCGCGCTGGCCCGAAAGCCAATTTCCAGAATTCACTCTGCCGCAAGCGAGCGGGCGAGCGGGCAGGCATAATCTCTTGAAGCGGCTGGCCGGGCAGGCGCGCGCTTGCGAGAATTTTCAGGTACGAGACTAATTGCCATCGCTGTGCTTCGGGCAAGCGCGACCACGACGGCATGCCCGCCCGCAAGCTGCCGTTGGTAAGCAACCAGAAGAGATCTCCCGGTGGCGCTTGCTGCACTACCGCGGAGCGCAGCGCGGGCGCCTTCTTTCCTCCCTGCGCTTCGGCGCCATGGCAATTCGTGCAATAACGCGCGAAGAGTTGCCGCCCAGCCAGCGCTGCCTCCGGCTTTCCTTCCAAGGGATTCGTGCGCGAATGGGCTGAGGCCGGTGCGGCGGCCAGCGGTGAGCGATGCTTGCTTTGCTCCGCGCCCTGGCTCTGGGCATAGCCCGGCATTTGGACAAAGCCGAGCGCGGCAAGCACAAGAACCCCAGCAGCGAGAGCAAGACGCATACGATTTACCTCCCGCTTCCGTGAAATATCTGCCGCATGCGCTCTCCGAAGCGCGAGATCTCATAGGAGATTCCAAAACGTAAAAGAAAGCGGTGGCTGTTCCCGTTTAATCCCGCCGTGGGTGAGATGCGCAGCGTGGTGCCGCTGGGAAGGTTCCAGGCCAGCACCGGCGCGACGTAATGGGAAGTGTTCGCAAGGCCGAAGCTGTGCCGGTCGCCCAGCCCGCCGTAAAGTTCCACGCCGGCCGTGAAATTCTCGCGGCACAGGTTGCAGCGTTGCGCCGATGCCGCGAGTTGCAGGGGGCGGCTCGCGCCGATTGCGTAGCCAAATTCCCACGGCGAATTGGAAAGATTTTTTTCGGCAATGAAGTTCTCGGAGATATTCCAGCCGCGATGATTGCTCGATAAAATCAATTTAAATTCGATCTCCCGTTTCTTCTCGCCCCGGGCTGCGGCATTGGGCGTGGCATGGTCGGCTTCCCCGTCATGCCCGACCACCTCAAGCATGGTTTTGTCCGCGGCATTGAGGTTGGCGAACTCGACGTAGAGCACCGGATTGATCCAGTGTTCGCGGAGCAGCGGCCGAAAGCGGTTCTCGAAGCGCACCCCGGTGAAGACGGTGCTGTCGCGCCACGTCTTCTGCGCGTCGAGATAAATTTCAGCCGTCCACCAGCCCTTCACCCCGTATTCCAGCTCGGTCCAGGAAGTCAGGAAATTCCCTGCTCCGCGCTGCGTTGCGAACACGGGATGGATGCCCAGCTCCAAACTTCCCGGCTCTTCCATTTGATGATTGTAGGTAATGAAATACGGGCGTTCCTGCGCGTGAAGCAAATGGGAGGATGCGGCGATGAGGGCGAATGCCAGCAGTCGAATCAGAAACGAACCTACGTAGCTTTTAAAACGGCGCGTTAGTTGCAATCCAGTTGCAGCTAAGGGCGCGACACAGTCGTTCACTCCGCTCTCTCCTGACTTTTAATTTTTATGAGGTTTTAGGTTGAGGCGTTCTCGTTCGCGCTTACCGGCCCCGAAACCAAGTGACAACTCATCGTCAACTGGAGCTTTACGCATCCCGCCGCTAGGCGCAATTCCGTTGCATCCAATAGCTGCTCTCATTGACTGAGTGGGGAAATTACGACGTTTAGTGGAGAGGAGACTGCATTTGAAACTGTCCACCCCGCCCCGCATGTATGAGCTGAGATGGGATCCGGGATGACAGAGAAGTTGCTGAATGACACTTGCCAGCATATTGCTCGGTACTCTGGTGTAGCCAAATTCCTGAAGAAATTGTATATTCTGTCGCCATGCGGTCTGCATTGGCTTTCAGCCGCCCCAAATATCTTCTGTTCGCTTTCGTGGGCCTGATGCTGGCCTATGTCCTCTACCACAACGAGCATTTCTTGATCGACGGCAGCGATCCAGTTTGGCGGCATTACCAGCCGTTCAAGTGGTGGCTGCTGCCCCACGCCATAGCCGGTGCGTGCGCGTTGCTGCTTGGGCCGATGCAGTTCTCCGACCGGCTGCGCCGCAAGTACGCTCGGCTGCACCGGGTGGTTGGGCGCGTTTATGTTGGAGGCGTGTTTGCCGCAGCGCCACTCGGATTCTACATCCAGTATTTCCAGGAACGAACGGGTAGCTCCCGGTCCTTCAGCATCGCCGCCGCTACCCTTGCCCTGCTATGGCTGATCACCACAGCGATTGCGCTGCTGTTCATCCTGAACGGAAAGGTCGAACAGCACCGGCAATGGATGACGCGCAGCTTTGCCGTAGCGTTGGTCTTCCTCGAAGACCGCGTAATCGGAGGGGCGACCGGCTGGGACCAACTGGGCCCACGGGTCGACGAGATCATCGTTTGGGGCTGCCTCGCATTCGCGATCCTCTCCGCCGATCTCGTCCTGCAATGGCAGGAGTTGCGCCGTTTGCGATCCGCAGCAAAGATGCCCGTCGCGGCAAGATAGAGGGACGCCAGGCCCCAAAATTCTCTTTGCTGACGGCCTAACAAGGCCTACACTAGGTTGTTAGCCTTATCATGCCCTATCAGGGGCTTACCCTTGCATTGGTCCAGCCGGAGGAACGAGCGTGAACACCACGGTTCCGCAATCCACACAACCACTTGCCAATCTCGATCAGTGGGAGGACTTCCTTGAGGGTCGCTATAAGGAAGGAAAGTCGGAATCGGAGTTCCGCCAGTACGACGCTGACGCCAATCCACGCGTGGCCGAGTTCTACCGCATCAATCATGAGAAGCAGACTGTCGATTACGTGCTGGGCAAAGAGAAGCAGTACTTTGGACTGACACGCGGAAAGAAAAGCGTCTGGGAAGCCGCGGAATATCTGAACACGCTCATTGACGACAGCGACCCGGATACCGACCTCACGCAAATTGAGCATCTCCTGCAGGCCTCCGAGGCCATCCGCAAGGACGGCCACCCGCGCTGGATGGTGCTGGTTGGCTTCATCCACGATCTTGGGAAGTGCCTGTGCCTCTACGGCGAACCGCAGTGGGGCGTGGTCGGCGATACGTTTCCGGTAGGCTGCGAATGGTCTAATCAGGTCGTTTTCCACGAATACTTTGCGAAAAATCCGGATGCCCACATTCCCGTGTATCAAACGCAGTATGGAATCTATGAGCCAGGCTGCGGCATGGAGAAGTTGCACATGTCCTTCGGCCACGACGGCTACATCGCCGAAGTGATGAAGCCTTATCTACAGGACGAAGCGCTATACATGCTGCGCTTCCATTCCTTCTACGCCTGGCACCGCCACGGCGCTTATAAGTTCTTCGAAAATGAGAAAGACCAAGCGATGCTGGAATGGGTGAAGAAATTTAATCCCTATGATCTCTACTCCAAAGGGCACACCAAGCCCGACTTGAAGCAACTGAAACCGTACTACGACGAGCTTTTCGCGGAATTCCTGCCGGAAAAACTGGATTGGTGATTGACTCTGCCTGAGGCGGAAATTTAAGAGGGACGGGGCATAGTTCGTTCCAGCACGACGGCCGGAGTCTTCTGCTTTTGCGGCTGCAGGGCGGTGTCGGCCAGGTTCAGGTAACGCTCCAGTCGCGAAGGCTCTACAGTACGCTCGCTCAAAGGGAGAAGCCGCGGTCCTTCATCGCGTGCAGCAGGGCTCAGCAAGACTCGAAATGACGGCGCCTACCCATATCCAGTAAAGGAATTTTCGCGTATATTAGAAATATGCCGCACGGGAAAAAAGCCTCTGTCGAATTAGGGATTAACGGGGAACAGGTCTCCGTCTCTGACCACATCGCCTACTTTTGGGAAACCGAAGAAGAGTTTGCCGAGGCTGTGGGCTTTCTGGAAGTGGGCCTGCGCGACAAGGATAGCTGTGTTATCTTCGGCCATCGGAGCGCTAATTCCAAAGTTCTTTCCGTTCTGAAATCACATGGCTATGATGAGCAAAAACTCCTGCGGGAAGGCCGCATTACGCTATTGGAAGGGAAAACGTCAGCCAGCCAGATGCTGTCGGATATTGCCGCAGCCTTTGAAAAAGCAATCGAGCGCGGCGCGCCTCTGGTCCGTTTACTGGGGAATATAGGCTGGGGGCATAAAGACTGGCCCGAGGAAGCGGCTACGCTGCAATTTGAGGCTGAGGTGACCGCAGCGTGCAAGAATTTTCCTTGCGTGGTGGTTTGCATGTACGACGTTGCTCAGCTCTCCGGCCGCATCATGGTTCGCGGAGCGTATGAAACGCATCCGTTAACCGTTTGTGGAAACGTGCTCCGCGAAAACCCTCACTGCGTACCGATTAATGCTTACCTCGACCGGCTGAAGAAATCATCAAGAAAAGCTTCCTGAGTGGAACGGCCACTGCACTTCCGTTTACGTACTCGCCGCTTTAGCGCTGAGGCTTTCCGCCAGACGGTGTAGTCCTTTACCTTATGGATTCCTGACGGGGGGAGTTACAAACTGGGAGGGTCATGCGCTCGGGAGGAACGGCGTTCTAGTTAACCGAGTCCAGGCAAAGTGACGGCAGCTTCTCCATGCTATCCTCCTTGGAAACAACCATGCTGATGCCCGCGGCCAATGCGTCTGGCTCAACCAATTGGTTCAAGTGATTTGTCAGCATCACCAAGCGGACGCCCGGCATGCTCTGGTGCAGCACCCGAGCCGCTTCCAATCCATTCATCACCGGCATTACGAGGTCCAGCACGATCACATCGGGACGCAACTTCGCGGCCTTTTCGATCGCATCCTGGCCATTCACCGCCTCACCGCACACTTCACAGTCCGATCGCTCTTCGAATAGAGCGCGAACTATCTTGCGGATCATTGCATTGTCATCGGCGATCAGGATGCATTTTCGCAAAACGAGCTCCACGCGCCAGATCGTGCACTGTTGCCAGGAGGAGGAGTTACGAGGAAGTAGGCAAGCACTGGCTGCTCCACCAATCTAGCGGTTGCCTGCAAGACTCCGCAATACCGTCATCAGTGTAATTAAGCCCTAAGGGCAAATATGCGCTCGACTTGCGCAAAGGCGCTGCGCTCCGGTTCGCGTCATCTACTGATTTAATCCAGTGTTCGGTCGAAGAGGCCTCCTTGGGCGAAGTTGCGACGGTATCGTGACACCCTACAGCGATTCAGTTGAGATAGAGATTGACACCCCAATGCCACAGTCTATTCATAGTAAAGAATTCATTACTGATAATCGCCCGCTAACCATATTTTCAATTAAATGGTTTACGCAGCGCCTCCCACGGGCAGGTGTCTGTTTTTCTGCAATCGGCCAAAGGATGGCGTTTCCATGGGTTTCCTATCTCGTTCGGTTCCCTCTACAACTTTCTCTGTGCTCTGCATCGATGACGACGCGCCCAATCTGCTGCTGCTCAAGAGGCGTCTCGAGTCCGTGGGTCTCTGCGCCGTAACCGCCTCCAACGGGAAGGAAGGCCTGGCCATTTTCGCCTCGCAGGCAATCGACGCCGTGATCGTGGATTACTCCATGCGCGATATGGATGGCGGTGCCGTTGCCACGCGCGTGAAGCAGCAGCGGCCCAATGTGCCGGTGATCATGCTATCGGCTTATCCCGGCGCGCAGGAGGCCGTTGCGGACGTAGTGGACGCCTTCCTCGAAAAAGGTGGCGAGGCCCGCCAGCTTTTGAACCGCGTCCAGTCACTCCTGAAGATTCGCAGTCACTCCCATTCCGAGTTAAGAGGCGACTACATCGTCTTCGCAGATACCTCGCGGCATTTCCTCGATTGCTCCCAGGGCGCCTGCCACCTGCTCGGTCGGATCTTCCTTCCACACCCAGAGATGTTTTCCCCATTAA
>JRHI01000992.1_pt1 | contig 27084 bp, 19 predicted proteins | sample 215371 | NCBI WGS metagenome assembly JRHI01 (sample SAMN02929681, study PRJNA255918) | sediment metagenome | biome: cave system; feature: Ice Cave; material: Sediment; isolation source: sediment from deep within a dark volcanic ice cave with no known source of... ...
CATCTCAATTACTAACGTTATTTCTTGACGGCTCCTAAGAGTTGCCCTAGCGAAGCCCCAGAAGATCCATCAACAACTATCAACGAAAACGGGTATGAAGCCCAAAAGGTATCCGTGGAACCTACTGTCTTCGCGAACTGTACAAGTTCACGATGTGCTTCAATGTAATCTTTGAGTAAGGATGCTTTTATAATACTAGGATCAAATCCCGAGAGCCAAAAATCTCTAGATTCAGGGTTGAGACCAATATCACTGCATATCATAGTCAGAGACTTCATAAATTTTTGCCACTGTAGGCAATTCACGAGGTTAAGACTGGGGCCATTGCCTATACCAGGCAAAGAAAACCCAGGTTCAAGGTTGAAAAGGAACTCAGGTGATGGCCTACCTGCATGACTAGGCCATGTTACAGGGTTTTCTGCTGATGAAACAACGTACTGGTAAAGAGAATTAGGTATGGTGTCACCTAACTTAGAAAGTGCCATTGTTACCTGGTCTTGGTACAGGCCTAGTAGGCTATTTCTTACCTGACCAGACGGTTGTCTTCGCCCTGCTGGACGACCACGTATAGCGGAAAGCAAACCGGAAGAGTAATTGCCTGCTCGTTCCTTGACTTTGACGACGGCAACATCTAACGCTCCACCAGTGCTTTGTGCATCGAAAATATCACCGTCATCCAGATCAGCTGTTATGTTCCATAATCTTTCTAAAGCAGGTACTAGGGGTATGCCATTAATATTAATCATCGAACTCTGCGCGAACTGCGGATTGATGGGATCAAGGCTCCCATCATACACGCTTATCTCATACCGCCCCTCTTCTTGAAGTAAAATATCTGGCGTGGAGGAAGACTTCCAAGTACTCCCTGTGCCTAATAACGTCGTGAATGTGTCACCGCTGTCCGGAGCAAATACAATGGTCCTCTCCTGTAGAACAAGAATAGTTGGACTATAAGGAGAAGGAATCACCAAAGAGACAGATGCGTCAATATCGCGTTTAGCTCCCCAGTTACCGGCAATACAATCCCGTACAGTAGCCTCTAAGCGTAGCGACCAGAGCGGATTCCAGCTACCCGAAGCAGTATCCATGCTACTTGTATCTGCATTATTCTTAATTGTTGCTGTATAGTCCACAATTATGCTACACTGGAGTGTAAGCAGAACTCCCATTTCTACCGAGGCATGTGTATTAATGTCCTTCCCTTTAAGACTCAATCTTAGTGCATCAGGATTGACCCACGCGTCTCCATCTCTCATTGTGACTGGAGGTAAAGGCGATACAAAGAGATTGCCCCAGTTCTCTCGATAGATCATTTTGATATCTTGCACTTCTAGCTGTGCAATCCATTTCTGTGAGTTTATACTGTACGCTGGAATACTTTTGCTAACATCTAACCAATATTCTCCCGAGCGTGATGAGAAAACGGGTACGAGGCTTGTGCAGGAGGTTTCTGGCCGAAAAGAAATAGAACTTTTCAGTGCTTCCGCAGCCTCTTCGATGTCGCGGTCAGTAACCCCCCACCAAGAATGAACTGGAGCTACAGGGTATTGTGGAAATTGTTTAGAAAGCATCGTTGAAGAGGGTGCTGTTGTAAAAATAGCCATCCCTCGTTCGGGAGCGACTGCATCGGGAGAGAGCGACTGTAACATATCCCAGTGGAGTTCCCTCCATGGACTGATTTTTCGAGTTCCGGGAACCTTCGTATCTAGAGCCGTTAGAAGTACAGCAATCTTTCCATCCGATTGCATAAACTCTTCAGTAGCTTTTTGCCACTTGCTGGCTACATTGTGCCAGTCTCTCTCTGGAAGGTCTTCTGGTGCAGACCAGAACGGGTTACCTCTTTGAACAAGTTGGGCGGGAACAGGTAGACCTGCTAACCGGAGGATTTCCCACGCATGGCGTGGCTCAAGTATCTCTGCGAAGTTAGAAATTTCTTGATCAAGTAATTCAAGCAACTTAGCCCAGTGAATTAAGAACTTGTCACTCCAATGAACATTGAGTGTACTACCACCTTGCTCAAATGCATGCCCCAAAATGCCAGCAACCCACCTGATGGTTTGGCGAAAAGCCTCAAATGCATCGCCTATGGCCTGATGGTTATGTCGCTTCCACAACTCCTGAATACTGATTTCTGCTAGTAAATCTAAGGTACACTCACAGCCTTGGTCTCCTGGAAAACGTCCAGAGATAAAAGGTTTGACCGCACTACGAAAAGAACTGTCGGGATCTCGTAACCCGCGTGTCCAAACGAAAACACGGTCATCGTCTGTACGCCACTTGAGTATCTCTGCCCATGAGGTACTAGGTACGTTACTCGAATGGGGTCTATCGGTTACTAAAATAGCACGTTTGGGTGAGATTGTATTGCAAGTTTGGACTAGCCCAATAATGTCACTTTCTAATGCAATAGGTAACTCAACAGAATACAGACCTCTTAATCTTGAGAGGTGGGATGCAATGGCTTCTCCCAACACTGGCATAGCGAACTCTTCCTTAATTTCTAGTCCTTTTTAGCTAACGCGATGTGCAAGTTTTTTATTGAGCATAAATTTGACAAGTTTTCTACGAAATTTGCACTTACATCGAGCCCTTTAAGCATGATTTCAAAAAACTTGCACATCGCGTTAGCTAAAAGCCGGAGCGAATTAAAAGCGCGTTGTCTGCATCTGGGCTATCTACACTAAGCCCAGCTTCTTCTAACATATTGACAAGGACCCACCGCTCAACTCGTACCCCCAGTCCTGCTAAGTCGTCTAAAAGCATTCCAAGTGTACACTGACCACCGATACGAGTACTTAAAAGGCTCGTAACAACGACTAGCCACTCGGGCCCAGGTTGAAACCACAAGCTCTTAGAGTTGGAGCGAACTAAGTAATAGAAATCGGCTTGGTCCGCAGAGTCATCATCGGATGAACGAGGTTGTAGCAAATATCGGACGAATTCCTTAGTGTTTTTTGCTGTTTGCGGCTCTATTTGTAGAGGGCTTGCTAAATCGGTTAGCGTAGCTGAAGTAGAGAGTGAGTCAATCCATTTTTCTACAATAGTCTCAATACTATCACCTAAAGATGCGGGAAACGGGTGCCCACTCTCTAAGTAGTCCTCAAAGCGTTTCCTCGCTACGTATCCCCTAGCAATTAAGGTGCTTAGGGTACTCCAGGCGTGTTTTCTCACTGCGGGCAAATGAGGAGATTCTATCGCGGCTAAAGTCGTTCCTTCCCTAGTTAGTAAGCGCAGAGATGACATTGTACACATTTCACTAGGTGCTTTTGCACGTTCTACAAGTGCTTCATGGACTTTACAGAAGAAATCGGCTTCCCAGAGGTATGCAAAAGCTAAGCCTGTACGTAAAAGACATGTTGCCCAGTCAATAAATCGTCTTTCAGGAAGCTTATCATACCAATCGTTTGCCGGGTCGCACAATGCAGACCACTTTTTCCAGAACCATCGGAAAGGGGTTTTATTGCATCCTGCCAAAACGGAGAGGTCCTCTACTTTCACGTTCATGGCAGAGACGTCAGGCCACGGTTGTAGTGAAGAAGTAGTATTTCCATTTTTGATAAGTAATGTCGCCCATGTATGTTGGGCAATTAGGGGAAATATATTATCAATTAGTCCCGTCAGTCCTTCTTGTACACCTGCACGCCTACTAAAAACATCTAAGAACAACGCGGCTACATGGCCTTGGTCGTTTGAGCCACCTAACCATCCTACAACCTCTATCGCTCTCGCTAAATCGGGCGGACCGTCTTTGTTTACTAAACCCTGTAATGTCTGGAGTATTATGGAGTCTGGACGAACAGGCACACACGCAAATGCCTTATCTCCCCGGGACTGAGGGGCAAAAATAGACTCAAGTAATGCCCTAGTGAGCTTTTGCGTTTCATCGCTCATCGTAATCATAGTATTTAGCGAAGTTTGCTCTGCAATCGGTACAGTTTCCGTTGTTGTACCTAGCTTGCCCCCTCGTGAACGAAGGGGTATTAAGCGATTGGTAGGAGAATTTTTCTTTTCGCCACGCAGCCGCGTTAATTCATCTAAGTAACTATTCCCTCCATTAGGTGTCGTAGCAAGGCTGGAACCTTTAGAATTCCAGAGTAGATCTGTCAGTAGTGACTCGGGCTGTTTTGCATACTCTGGTCTCGGTAAAGGAAAGGTCGTATGAATCCACGATGACTTAGATGCGCTCATTCTCACCTTTCACCAGGTAACTCCGCAATGGTGTAGTTCCTGAAGAATTCTTAACTATTCTGTGTAGGTTTCCTAGCTCGTCAGTAAAATAAGGTGTAGGTTTTCTCATAAGATCACGCCCAACCAAAGACGCAAGAACACGTTCTATCCGAGCAAAGGCGGAGTCGCCAATTTCAGTGAAAGACGCCTTTTTTCCGTTCACATGGAGAAGTGCTTCGCGTGCTATTGGGAGATCGATTACTAAAGACGCTATTCGCTCTGGTAGTCTTCTTTCCCTTGCCCTGATAAGCTGTATCTCTGCTATAAGCACATCGCCTTGAGGAACAATCCACACACGTAAGTTGTTTGTAGGAATAATCACAAGAAAAGTGTTTTTTGGGGGATCTGAACTTAAGTTATACGTCCGAGGTCGCAAGGGAGCCAACAAAAATTCGGTCTTCCCAGCAGGAAGGATCAACGTTTCAATACCTCGCCCAAGTTCTAACATCTCTTGGTTTTGAAGCGCATTCTCCTGTTCTGCAAGCCAAGCAACGAATACATTTCGAAAGGTCATTTGACCGAGAGCCAATCCAACTTGTCTTAATAAGAAAATGCTTCGCCATTTTCGCAAGAACTGGACACGAGAAAGCGCCTCTCGAGATATCTTAACTGCATTCCCCAACTCGCTAACGATTTCCCCTTGTATAACTTGGTCCAGAGCACGCTCAATATCGCTATGCACCTCTGCAGGCAAATATGACCACTTAGATACTTCGTCTGATGGGTATACTATTTCAAGGGACTCTACAGCTTCGAGAGTTTTCAAGCGTATACCATTCCAAGAGTCAAAGTCGTGTGAGGGATCTATGTCACTAAATGCCCGTTCGAAAGAACGAGAGGGAGGAGACTCACCAGTTAGGGTTAAGCGATTAACTATACTTTCATAAAGCGTTTCCTTTTGTAAGGGAGAAGCAGTAGCAAAACTTCGTAAATCAGATATTGTAAACAGGTTTGTGTAAATCCTGTGATTTATCAAGTCTGCTATAGCACTCTTTTTACCCCTTTTACTAGAAGCGACAGTTTGTATCTTCCCTTCAATCCATTGACAGGGATGAGTGTTACTCAACCATGCCTGTTCTGGTTGTCCTAAGAGAGCAAGTGAAAAGTAGCCGAGTATGTCACGATATGTCAAGCGTCGCGCAGCAGCGATTTCTGCTGCGCGAAATGTATTCAAAAATCTCTGTCTCAGCGTTGACTCTTGTAACCATCGAGCGTTTTGTGCGAAAGGGCACGAGGCAAATGCCTCACACAAGGTTCCATCTTGATGGTTAACACAACCATCTTCGCGCCAATTCTTGGCTTCTAAAAGAGATTTGAGTAGTTCTCCAGCAATAGTTTGATCCCTCGAAGAACCCTCATCACCAAAATCCCCAAAAGGCTGGTAAGGAGCTATAACTGGCGAGCCAGAGGTAAAATCAATAGACTCTAGAACACCCGGTGTAGGCTCCAAGAGTGAAAGAGCATCGAGAAACACAGTATGAATGGCTATGTTATAAGAAGACTGCTGATCGCTGAGAAGAATGCGTATTTGACCATAGTAGGGTTTTTCTGGTTCGGGTACAACAAGTACTTCTATAGTACTAGGAGCAACGCTGGAACTCGTTGAAGGCATTATTGGTTCTACCAACCAATTGATCGTATCTACTGCAATTTGAGCAGCAATAGAGTTTACATGAGATAATGCTCCTTGCAGGGCTGCTTGTTCTTCGACGAGAATTCCTCGGTTGACATTTGCAAACAGAATGATAGGCTTCTGATCAACGAGGAACCGATTGATACCATCAACCAAGTCGAAAAACAATGATCCGGGTTGACCATTTACCATCGCTTCAGAGCGTGGGATAGAAGCATCATTTATGAAAGCAATTTCAAGGCCAGAAACAATAGAGCTGGCATTAGCGGGCCAATTGGACGGTATAGACCTAGGAGCAGGATCTCCCGGTGTTTTTTGTGGAAGTTGGATACTAAGAGCTCCTGCTAATGCTCGTAGTGCCTCAGATTTTCCATTACCAGGGCCGCCTACAAGGAAACACCATTCAATATTACTACCATTAGGTAGTGGCCATTCAGCACATTGGTTGTAGAGTCGGTTTAATACATCTTGGACACCGGCAGGAAACCTGCTAATGGGAACCATGGAACTATCGGAGTTTGGCAAGGCAACTGCACCACCCTGACCATATGAACGAGCTAGTAACCATTTAACAAAAGAGTTTGTTGCATAACTCATAGGTTACTCTCCTTCTCGAAAAGAAATGCAAGTTTGCATATTCTTTCAGAAAAAGACCACACCTGACGATTGATCATGATTTCTCCCAACCATAGAATCTTCTGACTCTTCATCCTTTACAAGCAAACTTTGTATTCCCAAGGGATGGTCTGTATATCTCTTTACTAGGCTAGTCTCAATGTTTACATTGCATCCGCTTCCCAGGTTCATGCCCATAATCTCAACATTTACGAGATTCTACAATCCTACAAACACTGATGATTGTCACACATTTCTGGTAGAAACTCGGCAATATTGAGTGTAGGGTGACACTTAACATCACAAATTTCTGTCAGCTTTTTTCAAGAATATTTGGCTAGACCTTGCTTATTGTCACAAATAATTGGTCAAATCTTATTTGTCTTCTCCGCATTCTATCACTTTGAACGTCACTCTACAATAGTTGAGATGTGGTCGCTTCTGGCGGCAGTGGTGTATCTCCTTCAATTGAGTGATGCTAGTTCATGTATACTATACACGGTAATAGAAATCCATTTGCGAGAATGGCTCTATAGCGATGAATCAGAGTTTCATATCGAATGAGCAGGCACGCGGTCAATATACGATAATTGCGACGAAATTGCATCAGCCGTGTTCTTCCCGTCACCTAGTCCCACGCCCGGGTCTGGTGACGCGTCTCTCTGAGAGGATGGAACGCAAGCTGACGCTCATTTCTGCTTCTGCCGGGGCAGGCAAAACAACTCTGCTCTGTGAATGGTCGGAGTCATCTGGCGGCAGGAATGTTCCTTCACCTGCTACAAATCCCGTTTATCCAGTTCTTCTTTCAATGCACGCAGGCTTTTGTTGCTGTTGCGCAGGTTCGTGATATATGCATGCCATTCCGCTTCACGTCCTTGTTTCTGATATAGGAGCTTGACGCGACTCAAGTAGCCGGTCGCTTGCTGATAGTTTTCGCGCCCGCGTCCACTGATGAGCTTTTGTGCAACACTCTTGTATAGCCGAATCGCCTCATCGGGGTATTGTTCCTCGGCGGCTTTTGCTACTTGAGTTTGGTAGGTATTCAGAGCAGAGTCAGCATTGTATCCATATCCGTAAAGTGATGTCTTTGTACGCTCTATTTCTGTTAGGGCAGATAACGCCCGGCCAACGTCTCCCTCATCCAGATAGATACCAACGAGTGCTGCCCAACGGCCTTGCTGCTCTAGTATCTGGAGCAACCGTGGGTGTAGGTTAGACCAAACATGCTCTTCCTGACCATCTGTCTGTGCGGCAACTCGAACGGAGCGATAGGTGCTCTCATGTGGGTTGGCCTGGAAACGAGCCAATTCTATATCTACTGCTTGCTTGGCTTTGCCGTACAGAAGGTATTTTTCGCTCAACCAATGTCGGTAGGTATCTACTGTGTGTGCTCTTGTGAAGTCATGCGCCTTGTTTTGGGGAGCAGATTCGACCTCGTTGAGCCTCGTTTCAACGAATGACAGCGCCTGTTCTCGCCATGTGTCGCCTGCTGTTAACAATTGCTCGGCGAACCAAGTTACATCTCTGGGTTCGGTCAATGATGCTTGAGCGACGTGTAGTGCTTCGTTTTCACGGTTCAGTTGTAGTAATTTCTCTGTTAATTCCTTGTATAGACCAGCTTTGCGATACTCTTCGAGGATGTCCTCATCGCTGTAGTGTTCTGCCTTTTTGAGCGTTGCTAGAAAATCGACGATGTAGCGATTATGCCACTGGCTTGAGTGGTCCTGCCCTGATCTCATCTCCTTGCGCAATTCTGCCTCGACCCACTGCCGTTCCTGTTCTGTCGAGTTCTCTATGATCACTGCTGGAATATCCACTGCAATTCCACCGTAATTGTGGCCGAACTCCCAGAGGTCGAGCAGGGTGGCTAGTAGTGCTTCACGTGCTTCGGCATCCAATTGTTCATCTGGTGGAAGGACTGACTGAGCACTCAAGCATGCTATCAGACCAGTAGTACACTCTCTCAAAACCCAATTGATCTGATCCTCATCCTCTAACTCTTCGTATTGTTCAACTGTTTCCTTAACAATCGTCTCGTATACAACCTGTGCATTGGCCCACTCGCCTGCCTCGGCAAAACTGTCGCCGATGTCACACAAATCCTCCAGATCACTAGCAATGCGACTGGCGGCGCCCCAACCTTTTTCTGCATTATAGATAGCCATATCTACTTGCTTGCGAATAGTAGCAGGGTCAAGTGTGGCTATTCGCCCCTTACTTGGCTTGCTCTTTTCTTGGGCTGTGGAAACTAGCGGAAGTTCTAGTAGCAATTCGATCAATGACTCTAGATCAGGCTGTTGCTGCAGCAGTTGTTCTAGAAGGGTCAGTAACTCTTCTTGACTCTTCTTGCTCAATCGCTCAATAAGTTGCGTCTTGCTCTTTGCCATAGTCGTTCCCCCTGTTCAATTTTCGATATTCATCACATATAAGCTCAGATTGAAGGACGTTTTCCAGTAATACCCCAAATTAATTGCCCCATTGGTTCTGGCGTTGATCGACGAAAATCGACTCGCCCAAAGTTTCCAAGATACGGAGGAAGCCTTAGGTCCTTTGGAGCGTTAGTAAGAATAATAGGAATAACTGGAATTTCTCGATTGATAAATTCGTCTATGAATGAATACATTTGTAATTCCTGTATATCAGCGATGTTATGTTGTCCAACAGACACAGCAGCGGCAGGAATTTTTCGTATTTGCTGTTCCTGTTGCCGCTTCTCAGGGCTTCCCGGCTTTACCCCTAATATATCGAACCATGGGAGAATACACTGTTTCTTGAGTTTTTCTCCGATGCTCATTACTTCAGTCTCATCAGCCTCATCATAGCAGATATAAATATCGTATAGGTCATTTTGCCTCTTCTGTTCGAGAATGGCTGCAACAGACTGAGTGCCGTGAACGGTCGAGGCAGATGATGCATTTGTCGATGCCGCTATGACTGTTGAGGTGATAGACGCAGTTGGCATTGTTGATTTCTGGATGGTATCAAGTGTAGCGGCGATTTGTACCAGCCACTTCGTAAGTGCATCCTCTTTGGCGGATGCGACGGCCGTTTTGAGTATAGCTGCTGATTTTTCTAAAAGTGGAGGAGTCACATATCCGGCCACCATTGCACGATCTTGTGGATTGACTTCCCAAGGAGAAAGTCTTTGAGCAACTTGCTCGACAAAGATTGATTTGATGATGGAGGAGGAAGGATAGTTTGCTTCTTTGCTCAACTGTTCCTCGACCCCCTTAGTAATTTCAGGAAGACGATTTTCTATATTTGAACAAACATCTTGCCATGATTGAGATTGAGGCTCTTTTGTCCACCAAGGAGGAATAGATAACTCGAGACGCTCCTCTTGTTTCTTTTCAAGCAATGGTTTGAGAAGCCCCGATGAGGCAAGCGCCTGTGGAATGACTGCTGTACCTGCGATGAGAGGATTCCCGGTTGCACCACCGATAGCAGCGAGGACCCCAAGGGAAACATTGAGTAGACCTTTGCTCACATTGATGATTGCGGCCTTTCGCTCTGCCATATACACTCCTTACGAACGAAGTACTATTATTCATTCACATGCTAGCGTAAGACTTTTCTTTTCCCTGTAATACCCCAAACTAGTTGTTCCATCGCATTCATATCTTGCAGCGGTCCATCAGCCCGGAAATCGACCCAGCGTAGACCTTCTAGAAAAATAGGTAACACTGGTTGTTGGGAAGCATTAGTCAATATCACCGGAATTACAGGACAATCTCGCCTGACAAACTCACGCAAGAATGCCTCCAACTCCTGTTGTTGCCAGGGACCAAATCCATCTTTGCCAACAAAAACGGCGGCTGATTTAATTTTCCCAATTTGCTGTTCGAGTACGCGCTGCCAGGAACGTCCCGGCTGCAACTCCCATAGGTTAAGCCAAGGCAGAATACCCAGTTCTTTCAGTTTCTCTCCAATGTCAATAATCGCAGACTGGTCGTTAGGATTATAGCAAAGAAAAACATCGAAATCGTCTGTTTCTTGTTTACCTTGGACAATTGATTGCGCGGTAGCTCGCGCACGTTGCTTATCGGCAGATTGATCTATTGCAACTACCTGGGACGATGCGAGATTTTTAAGTCGTTCCTTGGAATCCCGTAGATCGACATATGAACTACATACTGGGCAGGAAAACCAAGTAAAACTTCTCTCGATACGCATACGTATCAGTTGCTCGCTAGCTGCGAAACCACATTGACAGCGAAAAATGCGCCGTGATTTGACGCTCTGTGGGAGGGCCTTTCTCTGGAGATGCACATGCACATAGTCTTCAAAAAGAAAGCTGGTTTCAGAACTCGTTTGAGCATCAAAGAAGAGCGTTAATTCGCCTTTGCCATCCTCGACTATTTTAAGCCACAGGCCGCATACACCACCAGGGAGAGCATCATACACTATAGCATTTTTCCACAGTTCTTTTTTACGAAAGAAACCAGCATGAGAGAGACGTACCGCAAGTGTAGCGTAGATATTTGGTACTGGACCCTCGAATGTGAAGACAACTGACGCATTTTCTGGATTAGGAAGTTCAGGATTTTCACGCGTGGACTCGGAGGGAAATATTAGATACGGTCCGTCTTCACCCTGTTCACGCAGGGCTATTTCATAGGAAAGCAAATCTTGCACCATCGCTATCAGAAGGAGTTTCTCTTGATCGGGATCGTGGATGCGCTCATCGATTGGAATGGGGAAAGATGCGGTGTTGACCGACTCTTCGGCAATACTACCCAGTCCATCTGGTTCACGTCTCGCAGCATTGACTAAAGCAGAGGCATAGGTATCAAGGAGTTCTGGCTGGAGCAGCACAAAGTTCCCAAAACTGAGACGACGAATCATCCCTGTAGCTTCGAGCAGTTTGATACCAGTCGTAAATTCGGCGGTGGATGCTTTATGCTCATCTAATGCATTCCACGTACTGAGGAACGACCGATAGAGGTCATCCGCTGTCGATAGCAAACGTTCTGCCTGTTTTTCGGCAATCAAAAAAGACTTGATGCGCTGAAAAAGATCGGTTGAAGTGACTTTGGGCAACTTATCCCAATGAATAGCGTGCTCAATGGCTCTGGAAAGCTCTGCGATATTTGTTCCCTCTTTGGCACTGGTTTCAAAGTAGCTTTCAATACCCAGTTGTCGGATAAAATCATCAATACGGTCATGGGTAACGCGCACTCCACCGCGATCAATACGAGACTGCACTAGCAGCAATTTCATCGCGCCAGGATGACCACGAACGCTCTGTGCAGTGCGTAATGCTCGCACCCAGTGCGCTATACCTCCAAAGGGATCGGTTTCGCTGTGAGCATCGAATATGACGAGCGCAACTGCTACCTCACTCAAATGGAGTTGGTGAATAAGGCGATAGCCAGGTTGTCCAGCTAGGTCCCACAGCAAGGTCTCGCGTATCTCTCGGTTCCCATCTTCCATTCTGTTTTCGTGTTTGGAGAACGTCCATACAACACGTCCATGCGTCGATTCTGTTGGAGCGAAGCTCTGATGTGATAGCACAAGTCCCAGCCCAGATTTACCTACACCACTATCGCCTATCAGTACCACCTTGGCATTTGTATACTGCACTCCACTTCTTTTCGCTGGTTCAAGATACAGTTGGTTTACATCAATTTTATAGAGAATAGCAGACCCGTTAATGCCAAATACTGCTATGAGCGACTCGACAGGATTGAAAGCTACTATCGAGTCATCAGTCCCCCACTGATTATACGCTATCTTGAACGACTCTACTTGCGTCCATGTCTCGGTACTCCAAATATAGACAGTTCCATCTGCAGCTAAAGACGCAAGGAGACGCCCTTTATCAAGGAATGTGAGGCGATGCACACTGTGAGTATGACCTTCGAGAGAACGAAGTTTGAGGGCCGAAGTCGCATCCCAGACATGAATAGTTGAGTCACCTCCACATGAGACAATGTATGTGCCATCTGCCGACCAGATGATGTCGCTCACACCCCATTGATGTTCTCGATAGCGACAGACCTCTCGTCCTGTGAGTGCTTCGCATACTTGCACAATTACGTTAGTAGGAGAGTCAGCAGCTACCGTTGTATTACCACCAGCGAAGGCAATATAGCGACTATCCGCCGACCATCGCAAAGCTGTTAGATAACCCACAGCAAGTCCATTGTTGCTCACCTTCTTGCCTGTGCTTATATCCCATACATGTACTGCACTGGGATATCTATCATATCCTGTAGCAATGAACGATCTATCCGATGACCAAGCGACTAGAGCTATACTTGATTCCACATCATCAAGAACCATATCGACAGTCTTTGCAAAAACATGAATTTTGTAAAGCGTTTTTTCTCTTGCAACGATGAGGCTAGTTCCGTCTGGCGACCATGTAATACAATAAGATGCATTTACATTAATAGATGCCACTGTTCTATAAAAATCAGATGAAACGGTATGAAACTGTACAGATTGCTCATTCTTTGCAACAATATCGCTCTCTAAAGATGCGCCTATGTTATCTAGTGAAAGTGTATACATGGGAGTGAGCGTCTCATCTTCCTGCGGTAACAGTACTAGTTCGGTAGGCCATGCATATATATGTAGTAAACCCTCATCACTTATAGCCGCTAGGTGGGCACCATCGAGAGACCATGCAAGAGATGCATGGTCTCTCGATGGTGCCTGATTAGATGGGAACCATGCAAGAGATGCATGAACGCCACTTAGCCCAAGCCGAACATTCTGCGCTACGACTGTAGAAGGTAGAGGTGGTATTTCGTCGATGGAGGATGTACTTACAGCATGTGGTGCATAGGTTTTGCCCCAATCTGAAGCATAACCCCCATATGTTGCTCCCCCAACAGGGGCTGCAGTACCCCATAATGATGTATTTGACTGTAGTGCTAGTTGCGTCGTGATAGATTGTAGTATCTGTTTTACTAGAGTGACACTTTCGGGTCTTTGCTGTTCATCCAGTGCTAACATATGCTGGATAAGTGCTTCAAAGTCTTTCGCCCATTGTTGATAGCCTAACTGTAAGGGCGTAAAAGTACTGTTATCCTTGCCAGGATTGTGACCTGAAAGCAGTTGATAAAGCGTTGCGCCAAGGCTATAGATATCGGCGCGAGGACTAAGATGCGTGTGCCTGTATTGTTCCGGCGGTGAGTAACCATGCGAAACGAAGTTCTTATCATCAGACGGGATTTCTTCAAAAAAGCGAGCAATACCAAAATCAATAAGGTAAAGGTGTCCTTCTGGCGTAAGCATAATATTCTGTGGTTTGAGATCACCAAAGATGACAGGAGGCATTTGTGCGTGTAGATATTCGAGCACCTCACAGAGCCTTATTCCAATGTCCAGAGCATCTTCTAGAGATATGTGTTGATTGGGTATAGTAAGAAGGTGCTGAGCAAGCGTTTCCCCTAGAATATACTTCATCACGAAATACCAATGTCTATCTTGGCTGAAATGATCGTATATATCTGGCAAAGCAGGATGGCTAAGGTGGGCAAGTAATAACGCCTCTTGCTCAAACAGACGGGTGGCCTTGTCAAACTCCTCCTGTGTCTGCACACTAGGCATTGTTAACTCTTTTATAGCCACGAACCGATTGCCGAGCTTGACATCCTGTGCCTTATAAATTGTACCCATCCCTCCTTGCCCTATAATGTCAAGAAGTCGGTAGCGTTCATGTAGCACGGTTGATTCGACACGATTGCCGCAATTCAAGCAGAAGTCCTCGCTCAGTTTTACTTCGGCACCACAATACACACATACTGTTGTCATATAGGTGTTTCCCTCATATTATCCACCCTAATTTCATACATAGATTGTACATGTAGCGTAGAGTTTTGTAAATATTCAGGAGTATTTTTCCTGGTTAGAAAGGGAATAGCTATGGCTTCTTCGATGTGGACTTGTAGGATAGTGCGCTTGGCTGGGTCCATGGTGGTGTCCCAGAGGGTGTCGGGGTTCATTTAGCATTCTTCGATGGGGATTAGCAGTACTGGATGAAGCAAGGGCATGAGTCGTAGATTGATACACTTCAAACAGATGAAGATGGTTGTACTGGTGGCGTACAATCGAGAAGAACATGATATATTTTTATCAGTTTGCCTAGTGCTTTTACGCGTGTATATTCACTCACCCACTCCAGTGGAAAGTCAGGAATAACAACCTCATCATACTGTACCGATTGTAAATACAGACTGGACGCATTTTCTGTAATGGATTTCATTACTACACCTCTGCAAGAACTTCTCCAAGAATATCACCGGCATCATTCATCGCCTGTGTGCGAGTCCAATCAATCAAACGGGATGGTTTGTAGAGATGAATACGCGGCCCGTCAAAAAGCCGTAATCCTCGCTGCATATAGATCCATTGACTGACCTGCTCCTTGAGACTTTCACTGAGGCCGGATAATAAGCGAGAAGACGTAATATCGCCTGCTCTTATTCTACTTGAGTCGAGTGTTATTGACTTATCCGTGTTTACGACCTCAATAATACACTCGATGAGATCAGGGGAGTAGGTAATACTAATACGGTGATGTGTATCCTCTCCTACAAAACCATCAAGCTCATCTCGAAGTTCACGTGCATAGTCCAGAAGTTCGTATTCACGTGGCTCTCGAATAACTTGATCGAATGCAGCGGGCCTATCGAGCAGAAGGCGCACCCGAACAAAGTCAGTTACAAGTAGGCGAATATCTGCAGGGATAGCAAATAGCTCAAAGATTTTCTCGTCAATCAAGCTCTGAGCCTGTTCATGAAATGCTTTCACTTCATTTTCGACCTGCTCCTTCTGCTCCTTTGATATCTTCGACAGCAGATCAGGTACAGATATGTCGTCAAATGACTCATCCCCATTCGAAAAGAGAGGCATCTGCAGATTACCCACTTTTGCGATCACTTCCGAAATATGTTGCTTTTCTGCATAAACTAAGTAATTGTACAAAGCAACAAGCTCTTCGACCTCAGACTGCGTGAAGTTGGGCGTTGGTACTTTTCTTACCTCAGTAAGTGTCACAAGTCTAGCTTGTAGAAAAACTCCCCATGTAGGAACATGAAAGAAAAGGTAATACGAGACTAAACTAGAATTCAGATAAATTGAGAGTACACGCAAAACATCTGCATCTTCTCGTGGACCCGCTATTGCCATTTGTCGAGGTGGAATGAGAAAATCAATATTGCTAAATGTAACGTAGCTATCCCAAAATGGAGATAGAATAATGTGAGGTGCTTCAGTTAGATCTAGGCCTGCATCTCCTCCCCGCTTACGAATATAGCACATCTCATCAGGTATATCACTAAGAGCGTTTTGAGGGACTGAAAAGCGGAACAATGAAGATCTCATTGCCTTGCTCTGAAATCTCTTTTTGCCCTTTAGTTCAGGAGCAGGTTTAGTATCTGGATTATTATCTCGAAGTTGGGCACCTTCGGAAAAAAACCAGTTCCTTTGTTTGCGGAAATCTTCAAGTGTTGAAGGAAAGAGCATTTCAATAGTTGAAATGGCCCTCTTATCCTGGAAGGTTCCCCATCCACAGGCCGGATCAAGAACTTTCGTTTCTGCAGTTAAAGGCTTGACGCTACTTACTTCAGATAATAGGTAATCTGCCAAGATTTCAGGAGTATAGATAGCTCCTTTTTTTCTGGCATCCTCAATGAATTGCTGATAGACATCTGATAAAATCTCTATAGGAATATATGCGAAATTATACGCTTTAAAGTTCAGATGCAATTGCCGTATGATCTTGTTCTTATCCTCGCGGACAGTCTCATCTCCTAGAAACACTGAGGCAGTTAGCCGAACATGCAAATCAGTAGGCGCGTTTGCCTGCGTAAAGTCAATAGGAAATATTTTGCCATTGAAACGCTTCTCTAAAGCAGCAATGAGCCTGGATAGGCCATCAGCATTGGCAGTACGGCTGAAGATATTCTCCTTCTCTAAATGTTGCTCCTGCAACCAAGCCTCAGTAAGAATTTCTCTATCCCATAAATAGCGAATATAGACGTACTTCCCAATCAAAGCGTGGGCCACAGAGGCATCCAATCCTCGATTTTTCAGTTCTTTGCCGAGTTGACGCAGGTTCATGAGTAACCGCTTGTCCACTCGTTCCTGCTCATCAAGTTGATCTTTGTACTTCCCCTTTTGCCAGATACGACCAGTGTCAATGGCGTCGGACGAAAATTCAGCTAACAAAAGTCGAAGATCGTCAAGGGGAAATTCGTCCAGAAATCCTTTGTTCTGGTCCTGCTCGGAATATTTAAATCCGGTATAGACTCTTATCTGATGGGGTAACAGAACAATTACGTATGGAGCATAGAACAGATTCCAGAGGCTCCGATGGATGGTTCGCGCCTCCTCCAGGTCTTTTGCTTGCGCGACGTAAACAGCTGGGCGATCAACTATAATTTTTTGAGAGAGAGATGGGCTTGCCTGGAATACATAGATACCGCTCACTCCAGCAGCGCGAGCAGCGCGAAATAGATGAGCGGTTTCAGGTTCAAACTCACTACCATGAGAACGGTAGTGAGGCGATTGCTCATAATTAAGCTCTTTAAGAAGTCTGCTTAACAGCATGAACGTTTGCTCCTACCTTCGTTAGTGAGACGTTTCAAACATAGATTTGGGATGGATTATGTGTGACAATCACCAGCAATGTGGTGATTGTCACACATATTTGGCAGCGTGTGACAATAATGAGCACAGAGTAGTTCTTATTGTCACAAATATCTGACCGTTTTTCTCACGAATATTTGGCGGAACCCTGCTTATCGTCACAAATATTTGGTCGAACTGTACTTGTTCCTTCTTACGTGTGCGGTTATAATATCCTCTTTGTCTACAGATTGTCAACTTTGGATGTGTTGATACTATCACTCACTGGGAAAGGTGGGTCAATCATGAAACGGAAGGAATGGCACATGTGTCATTTTTCACATACTTGAGGGCAATATGATTTCTTACATTATAGGTATTTGACCGATTGTTTCATAAATATTTAGGTTGACCATACTCGGTTTCTCTGAATCGGCAGCTTCATGCCACTCTTACGAGTAGAGTGTGTCAATTTCTGAAGTGAAAGTTTTTGCGCCTAACCTGATAGTTCAAACTGAGATTATCACGTTAAGTCGTGTACTGCGTGATTGGGGAAGAATTAGAGCACTTGGTGATCTGAAGCCAATTGGGGAAGCTCTCGTAGCTTCCCCAATTGGCTTTTCACATGCTTACGCGTTTATGTGATGCTTGTTCACTAACTGTACAGATGAGTTGTTGCGTTCTTTCTTGCAGCATCTCCGCTATCAATGGCTGTGCGGAAGGTATGCGTGTTAGTGAAAAATTCTTCGGAAAAAATGTCGAAGCCTCAGTAGCAGAAGCACGGTCGCAAATAAGTCCAAGAGCAGTAAGATGACCAGGAGCCATTCAAACAGACCGAGGCGCTCTGTCGGAGGGACTACCCCGAAGCCGGTCCACTCACCACGTACTCCCAGTCCATAATCCACGATAATATGTACAGGCTGGGTAAGCTCTCCAAAGAAGTAGCCAGTGATTGACTGGAAATCATCAGCAATCCGGTAGCCAACTAGAAATTGTCCATTTATCAGAACCTTAGGATCTACAGCACGAATAAGAAAGTTGGCACCGTAAATAGTCACCTCAGTTGCCGCTCGTTCACCATTCGCAGTCTGAACCCGTATCTTGCGACTAGTAAAATAGCTGATGATCGGTAACGGATACCCAGTGACCGGAATCCCAAGTTCAATGTTAAAGTTAGATGCATTTTGCATGATCCTGTCTCCTTGTAAAGTAATTATAAGCATTATACATGATACTACTGCGAAAACTCGATATCATCGATGCTGATACCGCCTCGAGGAGTCAGGCCGAAACTCAGTTGGACTGCAGAGACTTGGTCCAGTCTCATCATCGGATTGATCGCGGTAAACGATGCCAGTGGAATACGAATAGTTTTGAGAGCCGCCTTGGTAAGTCCCCCTCGTTCGTATGGATAAGGAAGATCAGTGATACTACCTGCTCGCACCGTTGCTGCACCGCCAGATGTGACCAAAGTGACAGACACATCTGGCGGCTGATTGGTTGGATTAAGTGCGGTCGTGGTGCTGTATTGTTGCCCCAAGCGGATTGATAGCACACTGTAAGATCGAGCGTCACGAGTATTCACTTTGCTGACGTAGTTTTCAGTAGCAGCCCATATTAGTTGTGACCCTCGTGAGTCGTGTGGGTTTTGTGAAACATGGCGGAATTCGTCATCATACCAGACATTCATGCCTGGCTGCGAATAGACAACGTTCTGGCCCATCGTATTAATCTCCCGTCGTATGGGATTTTCTGCCGATATCCCAATCTGGTGGTCTTGATCGCCGAAGTTATCAACAACCAGCCGAGTGAGCACTTGGTACTGGTTGTGGATCGAATAGGCCTCCAGTCCATAGGGCTTTACTGGACCTTGGAGATAGACGTTGTAGTCTGAGTGGTTCAGAAGTACTCCCTGAAAGAAGGCGTTGATGTACGCTTTAGCAATCGCCTGGTGTTCGACGGGTGCTAGAGCTCCGGGGAGAACGGACTCTCTATCCTCTCCTGGTCGTACCCACACTTCGTTAAAGCCGTTGTGTCTGGCATTATAGATGAAGATCATCGATTTGGGTGTCTCGCTACGATCATAGATAAAGAAGGGGTTAATGTAGTCTGCTCCCCCTGCTACATCATTATCTGCCGAGCCGTAAACGAGGAAAAGGGGGGCACCACCATGATGTAAGTTTAGAAAGTTGGTTGGCGCAATCGGCGTAACACCTTTGATATTGAAGCGGTCAGCAACTGGGCGACCAAAATTACGAACCTGTGCGTCTACTACACCTTCCCCACCGCGAGAATGACCTACAAGCCCAATATTGTTACTATCAATTTTATTTTGGAGCAAGTCGCCCGATGTAGTGTTGCGCGCCAGGAGAACCCGAATGTGCTCTAGGATGACCAATCCACGTGCATCTAGGCCTAGATACATGCTTCCATTGATGTCATTTAGATTGATACTGACACAGATCATGCCCTGGCTCACCAGATGATTGGCAAGATAGCGGTAACCTTGGTAGCTAGGCGAGGAGGAGGAGTGATTCCCATGTGCAATAATGACTAGCGGATAGGGTGCCCCTCTGGGGTCCACTGCATTGGGATTACCTGGGTCACGTGGAAAGGTCAGTTCGCCTTGAATATGAACAGTAAAACCTGGGGCATCGGTCGATGGTGGTACAGGGAAGCTTGAACTTGGAGTGTCCGCCGGTGTAGAGGGGGTGTAGCTACCAGGCTGACTAGGGTCAGTATGGGGTGTCGGTGCACTACTGGACATACCGCTGGTCTGAGCACACAGAAATTGTCTGGCTTGAATAACCGAGTTAGCCACAAGGGGTTGGCTGATAGAAACTGTGACGGTTGCTTCCACAGCGTCCGCTGTACCGACCAGCGTACCTCGATCAAAAACCTGAACATAAGCACCTGGCACCACCCCTCCAACTCGCACACTACCCTCACCAATGCGTAAAGGTTGTAAGATTGTGGGTACTGGGAGTGCAGTCAAGCCGAGAATTGTTACAGAGGCAGAAAGTGGGCTATCTATGCCACCCACTCGCTGAACTGCTGTAATAGTATGCCCCTGTATGAGAGCAGGGCCGACGCGAATAGTCACGGAAGGCCCGTCCGCCCAGGCAAACCCAACCAGAAAACCATTTTGAAAGACACGTACTTGTGTGCCTGCCAGCACTCCATCTACGGGTACCAATACACCACAATCATACAAAGGTGCTCGCACCACTGGCGCAGGGATAGAGGCCGGACGCGGTTGCACCGTTATCGGATTGGAAAACTCTGTGTGACCGCAGAGCAATTGCGATGCACGTATAACCTGCCCAGCCCTTAGAGGATCATTCAGTGCGATTTCCTCAAACTCGGAAGATCCTGCACGTCCCAAGTTGTTTTCCGGTGCTCCTACACTATCGCGTACCAGTATAGAGATTTCACCACCACCGATTTGGTTTTGCACTCGTATCAACTGCTCGCCATCATAAAGCACCGGGCGGATAGTGGGTTTGATACGGCTATCTGGGGGAATCACAGGTACTGGCGGACCAGAAAGTGTACCATCGATATTGCAGTTATTGGTAGGATTGATCATAGTTTGCTTAGCAGTAATTTGTTCATTTACCACCAGTTGGCGTGGCAAGTTGACATGGACCGCGTCCCAACAAGAACAAAAAGTACCCAGTGATCCGTTATTCGCGAAGACCTCCACTGTGGCACCTTGTGTGAGCCCACTCATATTTATGCTGTTCTGGCAACCAAAAATGGGGCTGCTGGTATTCGGAGCAGGAAGCCTAGTCACGGAGTCAACAAGACTGCTAGATGGCGAGAACGTACTGTCTGTGCCACAAGTAGTTACACGCCCTCTAATCGGATTGCTACCGATGAAGCCCCCTCCAGGGCTGAAGCAGGCAAAACCAGCGCGATTGACAGTTGCTGAAGCAATTTGTACATCTTGCTCAAATTCTCCTACCGGTCGTCTTTGCCAAAGAGTGACCGTGCTTCCTGGTGCCATCCCGTCGGCGTATACACAATTGGCACAGTGGTAGATTGAAGGAGCTAGCCGCGGAGGCGGCGGTGGCAATTCTACATCACTCACCTCAACAGTAGGTGAAGGGTTACTATCTGTTTCTCCCGCTTTTCTTTGACGAGCAGTGACTTTGTTGTGTGGCGCAAGACCGGTAGGCAAAGTAAAGATGGTTCCGGAGCCAGCGACATTGTGTTGTGTATCGACGAGTGTACCATCAATACTTAGCTCAACGTCGGCACCAGAGATAATGCCCCATACTTCGACTTCTTTCTCACACTTCACCAATCGCTCACCCACTCTTGGAGGTAGTAGTAGTGCCATTGTGTCCTCCTTATAACGCTATATTAGTGCAACTCTCTAGGGCTGCTCTACTCCGGGAACTAGAGCCGCTTGGAGGTTGCTCCCAAAGTCTCGTACTATTCCAGCCTGAGGGATAGCTTGTGGTATTGACGCTTCGACCAATTTTCTTTTCTATGTAGTCGAATTCTCCTCTACTGTTTAGACGCACGCACCGACATTTTTTGGGTTTATGATTTACTATCCGCTCATTTTCATGTGACACTGAGCCAAATATGTGTGACAATAAGCAACTGGGCAATGCAGTAAATGGATTTGTTCAAGTAGTAAATATTAGCTGGGGAGGTGTTAACCTCGCACTGCTTGACTGGTCACCAATAAACATGCTAGGCGATGAACGAAAAGCCCGACAGAGCAAACAATTCGATGATTACGAAAAGGGGGTGCGAGCAAATCGTCAGCTTACAATTGCGATGCAATCTCAAGGTCTCAACGAACTAGCAGCACGGTTAGTTGTGTTGCAAGAAATAAGCTGATCTGCTATAGTTGAGAGAAACGAGTAGAAGAGAACTCAACATGACAGAGCAACATCCCTTCAAATGACTCTACTTCCAAGCCGACATCATTCTCCTGTGTGTCCGTTGGTACGTGCGTTATCCTTTAAGCTATCGCCAACTCGAAGAGATGATGCTGGAGCGCGGTCTGCATATCGATCATACTACTACTTACCGCTGGGTCCAGCACTACGCGCCGGAACTTGAGCAACGATGTCGTCCTCATGTGAAGCCAACATCGGACTCCCGGACCTGGTTGACGAGACCTACATCAAAGTAAAAAAAGTATGGGTCTATCTCTATCGAGCCGTCGATTCGCAAGGAAACACGCTCGATTTTTGGCTCAGCTCAACCAGAGAAGGTGAGGCAGCCAAGCGTTTCTTTCTCACAACCCTCGCGGCCACTCATACTGCTGAGCCACAAGTGATCAACTTGGACAAAAACGCGGCCTACCCCAAAGCATTCGCAGAATTGAAAGCAGAAGGGCTCATCTTAGAAGCTTGTGAACTGCGACAAGTGAAGTATCTCAAGAACCTCGTCGAACAAGCTCATCGCTTCATCCAACACCTCGTCAACGATTGACAAAACCCGGGATGGGTTTCTTTTCGTTTGAGGCAGCCTGGCGAGCATTACAAGGCTACGAGATCATGAAAATACGATGCTGAGCTTGTCTCCAGGGTCGAACATCCCTAGCCAGAAGCACCAGTAGGAGTCGATCCTTTTTCATACATGTTGCTCGTTTGATCTGTCTCCGAAGGAGAATAAGTTGTTGCCATAGGAGTGCATTCTCTGCCACCAGTTCGACTTTTCCTCGAGCAAGGTCCATGACAGTTCCTGGCAAAAGCGAGATATGAGCTGTTTTTGTCCATGTTAGAAAGCGTCGTTCGTTGCAGACGATAGAAACAGAAGGAGACCAAATGCTTGGTGTGCTCAAGATCACGAGTCATGAATGAACTTCTCCTTTGCCAAGACAATGAGCGAACTGAGCATACTAGCAAGTCACTGCTTTCTGAATGTACACTCATGTCACGCTTTCTCGCAAACAGGCCGTGATAATTGTTCCCAAAGGGCCTATTTTCCGAACAGATGTCTCAAGTAGCCATCACAGGAAAAGCATATACCTGAAAGCTACGAGTTGCGACAAGTCAAATATCTCAACAATTTGGTGGAGCAAGTTCATCGTTTCATCAAACGCTTGACAAAGCCAGGGATGGGTTTCTTTTCGTTTCAAACAGCGTGGCAAACACTGCAAGGATACAAGACTATGAACAGAATCAGGAAAGGACAATTGCGCGAGGTGGCAAAAGGAGACGTAAGAGGACGGATGGCATTAGTCAGCAAGCTTTTTGGAGTTGCAGCATAGGCTAAACAGGGAGAGGAGGTCCATGCTCCTCTTGTTTTCTTCTTATTTCTTGCAACACAACTGCCAATGGACGTGTTTACACGCTCCATTCGGGGCTGGCATCTGGGACGCTGCTTGGAGCAGGAGTTGACCTTGACGGCACTGCAACGGGCTTTGCCTGCTGTGTGTCCTGATATCCATCAGAGCGATCGAGGGGTGCAATATGCAGCGACCGCGTATGGAACCCTCTTGGGCGAAGCAGGCGTGGCGATCAGTATGGCGCAAATGGGCGAGCCGACTCAGAATGGGTATGAGGAACGCTTTATGCGCACTATCAAAGAAGAACACGTTGACCTCATCGAGTAGGTGGACTATCATGATGCCTATCAACAGCTTGGTCGCTTCTTAGATGAGGTCTATATGCTCAAGCGCATCCATTCAACACTCGGCTATCTCACGCCGACGGAATTCGAGAGCCAGTGGCGAGCACAGCAGCAAGTTGCTGAGGTGACTCACTTTCATCAGTATGTTTTGTGTACAGGGTTTTGGGCGCAGTACACACATCGCTAGCTCCTGTCAACAGACAAGGTTTCGATTCCAGTGTTCTCCGTCTTCGTTTTCTGATACCAATTCGCGTACCGACGTACAATTTATCTCCGTCTTGTATGACCGTCCTAGCCAGGGAGAAAGTTGTCTATCTGAACGCGGATTGGTATCAGGACTTCATGGAAATGCACCACTTGCTGCTGAAAACTGCGCAACGAGACTTCGTGTTGTGAACTCTTACTGTACGATTGAAGTTCTTTTGCTAGCTCAATAAGCAATTGTCCAGGGCGGCGCGATGGATAGTCGGGGTTCAAGTAATCGAAATCAATGCGGCTGACAGGTATTTTATCCTGTGTGAGCTTGGCGGTAATGTAGCGTAGCAATGTTGTTTTGCCAATGCCGCCTATACCTATATAATGTACTGCCCAGGGGCTTTCTTGTATGAGATGAGTAGTTTGTGCAGAGACTATCAAGTTCTTGAAAAAAATGTCAATCTGCTCTGTGCGTTGCAGAAAATATTGCAGATGACGTTGGTCCTGTACTTGGCGGTAGGCCATTTCCACACGTCTTTGGCCCAGGAGGACGCTCATCGCTAGCTCACCCTGCAAGATGGGAAGCAGCGTCGTTGCTGTATTTATCCAGGCAAGGGCCAATCCTGTATCACCCGCATCAACGAGTCGCCCTATTTTTTCATCAAGCCAGTAGGCAACTGCCTCGGTACCTGCTTCTGCTTGTGCAGCAATTTCTGCCCAACGTATAATGGTGGGTGCAATAGGGATGTTCTGCTGCGCCCGCAAGATGGGCCGACTAATTTCCTGTAATGTGCTCAGCAGGAATGTGGAGTCACTTTGAGAAAGCATCGCTAGTACCTCGGTACGTGTCGCATCTGGCATCCAGAAGGAAAACTCTCCTTCCATCGACTTCGCTAAGCGTAATGCTTCATCTAAGATGATGTCTAATTCCTTTTCTTTAAGGTATGGCGCAACGTTTATCAGTCCTTGTATACGGGCATCGACATCCCCAATTTGGCGTACTGCCTTCAGAATTTCCTGCACCACCTCATTTTGCTGAGGAGTAGGTAGATACCGTATAAGGTTTGTCATAGCTCTACACTTGTCTCGTGTATCGTTGATAGCTCGTGCCACTACCAGTCCTTGCTGTAGTGTTTGTGTTGCTTGTGCCTCTTTCTCGACTTGTGTTAAGACAGCAGCAGCGTGGTAGCACGAGCGACAGGATTGGCAAGAGCTCGTGCGCCAGTGAGTACAACGGGTAAGAGTTCTGGCGCGAGATAGGGAGCGCAGGGAGCGAATTTTATCAACGCTTGTGCTTGTAATCGTATGTTTTTGATGCTTTGTATAAAGCGCAATGCCTCTTTCTGACGTGGAACTGACAAATATGGTGCGAGCGAGGTGAAGATAGAGGCAGTGTGGCGGATGAAACGCTCCGGCGTTGTGGATGTAGTAAAATTGCAGAGCTTTTCTGCTTGTGCTGCGCGTACAAATGTCCGCAATGGCTCTGTAATGGGAAACTTGCATTCCAACGCGAGCTGATCGGTCCAAGCAGGTACCAGAGCTAACCATGCCAGTGTCCGTTTATCAAACTTTGCAAGCTGGTTGTGTTGCTGCTCTGCTAGTAAGGATGCTATTTCGCGTCTGCGTGCATCCAAGTCTTTTGTAAGAGTTCTATCACTCATGCGAATTGCTCCTGTCGCAACTTTCTCATGATGTCTTCGTCGTGAGCCTCTTTCAGCATGCTCCTTTTAAGGGCAGCATGTGCCATTGCATCAAAGCGTGGCGAAGCAAATACCGAGGGTATACGTCCTAGCAGTTCCCGTACATCGACCTGGCAATAACTGATTGCATCATCTGTTTCTTCTATCACCAAGGGGACTCGACTGCCTGAGACCGTTGGGTAGAGCAGCATCGATGTATAGGCCAGCATATCTTCTCCATTATCGGCAAAGCGATCTAAGCGCACATCCCTGAGCCAGACACTATTTTTTCTACTCTCTCCTACATGTCCTTTAAACTTATCAAGAGCAGGGCCAAAGGAAGAAAACGCAAGCACAACAGGAATTAGTTCCTTCGCTGTGCCCAGGCCGGATGGTTTGAGAAACGTTGTAAATAGGGCATCAATCGCCTTATCGTATTGCTCGACGGCATCCAATAGCACTAGCACACGTCCATTAGCGAGGAGTGGAATTGCCTTACGTGCATCGTTGGCAAGTTGGATTAGGTCTTTTTGCACAGCGAGATAGATAGCGTAGTCAGTAATTTCTTTATTGCGCTGTTTCAATTTTAACTCTGCCTTGATAGAGCGATCAAGAGCAGAATTGTCCAACAGTTCTTCAAAAGAGTTCCCGAGGAGGAGAGACATTTGACTTTCTTCAGGTATCTCTAGTGAAAGAACACGCCGCACGTTATTAATGGCATGAGCAATACATTCTCCTAAGCGCAGAGTGTCAGTGGGTGCCGTAAACGTTGTGGGAGCATCGACCAGACATGGGATATGCCCATCACGAAGTGCCTGCATGGTTAATTCCTTGAGGAGGCGTGTCTTGCCAAGTTGTTCCGCTTTTCCTTCGTGCTCCACACTGTCCTTCACATTAATGGCGAGAACCAGACGACCACCAGGGTTGAAAAAGTCGTAATAGGCCTGGAAAAATTCATTACGCCCACAAAATACCGATGCTTCCTCCAGATTATAGTTTGTGATCCATTGCTGTACCTGCTCTGAAGGGTCAACTTCTCCTGCTCGGACGGGAGCATAGCCAGCATCGACATCTTGTGCCATGAAGATAGTAGGAAAAGCCCAGTCAACGCTCCTACTAGGAGCAATATTTTGTACAAAGGTGGCTCTGCGAGCTTCTGCGCTCGCCCTGACCAGCGATTTTCCCTCTACCAATGCGACTCCAAATTGGCGTGTGAAAAGACGACACGCACTGTCTGATACTTTCCCAGCCATCCCAATGACAATCGGGACACCACCACGGATCAACTCCACAACGAGAGACGAGGTTTCGTGTGTTCCTAACAAACGGCCCATTCCCGTTGGTTTTGAAGGCAACTCATTCTCACCATTGGCTGCCACAGGCGCATTTCCGTCCGTGCTAGGAGACGAGGGAGTGGTAGCGGAGTCGCAGGCACTCAACACAACAACGGGTGGATACGGATACTTTTCATCTTCCATGCGCAGAAATTCAGCAAGCTGAGAGCCAAAACCCACATTCCGCAGTTTGGGGAAAGGCTTTTTGGAATATTAACTG
>JRHI01000993.1_pt1 | contig 27069 bp, 26 predicted proteins | sample 215371 | NCBI WGS metagenome assembly JRHI01 (sample SAMN02929681, study PRJNA255918) | sediment metagenome | biome: cave system; feature: Ice Cave; material: Sediment; isolation source: sediment from deep within a dark volcanic ice cave with no known source of... ...
CCGCTTAGAAAGATGGGGGCTTTCTGGCTCTTTCCTGTAATAAGTTTGATTGCTGGTGCTATCATAGATAGTAGAGCAGCACGGAAATGACCGTGCGTCCATCAAACTGAAATACAAAGGATTTCCATGATACAGCTAGATCAGCGGCAACTAGGTACTACTGGTATTATTGTTCCCCCGTTAGGGGTCGGAGTTTGGAGTTGGGGCGATACTGGTTTCTGGGGATATGGCTCAAGCCATACACGTGATGATATTTCCGAGGCCTATACAGCCTGCTTGAATGCTGGCCTAAACTTCTTCGATACTGCTGAGGTTTATGGAGGAGGCGAATCAGAGCGCATTCTCGGTGAATGTATTCGTAAAGAAGGCCGCCCCGTAATTATCGCCAGCAAATTTGCACCACTGCCGACCCGCCTGTCAACGCGCGCTCTTCTAGATGCCCTGGATGCCAGCCTGGAGCGTTTAGGCGTGGGAGCGATCGACCTCTACCAGATACACTGGCCCTACACATTGCTCAAGACGAACTCTCTCATGGATGCCCTGGCGCAAGCTGTGCGCTCTGGAAAAGTGAGAGCCGTTGGTGTCAGTAATTATAGTGCTGCGCGGATGCGCCAGGCACATGCTCGTCTCGCTCGCCATGATATCCCCCTGGCTTCAAACCAGGTACACTACAGTCTTTTGCACCGGAAACCTGAGAAAAATGGCGTTCTAGACGCCTGTCGTGAGTTAAACGTTACGCTCATTGCCTATAGCCCACTGGAACAGGGTTTGCTCACGGGTAAATACCGTGTCACCAATGCGCAGGTAATCCCCATGGTTGGTCCGCGTCGCTTCATACCTGCTTTTAGTGCGGCGCGTCGCCGCAAAATGGAACCGCTCTTTGAGGTGATGGCAACAGTAGCCAGTGCTCGTGATAAGACCATTGGACAGGTTGCTCTCAACTGGCTCATTGCGAAGGATGCCTGTATTGTGCCAATACCTGGTGCCAAGAATCTCAGACAAGCACGGGAAAACGCGGGTGCTATAGGCTGGCGTTTGACCGGTGAGGAGTTCACCAAAATCAGTAATGCCGCGGCATTGTAGCAAAGTACTGCCTGCTATCGCCTTTCTCACCTACATCCGATTACGGTTCTGGCTTTAAGCGTACCAACATAACACCGAACCAGAGTACCCAGAGGGCTAAGAGCAGGTAGGCTGGTGTCGTGAGCGCCGCCTTACCCGCTAGAGGCGCACTCACGACCGCGACAGCGCTAACGCTGAGAAGTGCTGCCACGACCAGCGCAGTATAGCCATATGCGACCCATGTACTCGGCCAGAGTTTTACCCCACTTCTGACGATCATCGCCCCAAAAAAGAGGCAAGCAATGGCTAACAGCCCTCCACCAATGGTATAGGTGATGATGGTCATTGCCCCTGAAATTATCTGGAAGTTGCCAGGTATCGCGGCATGTATCGTAAACCCGTTGCTCACTACAGTGCTGTACAGCGTGCTGACCACAGAGCCAATAGTATAGAGTATGATGCCTAGCAATCCTGTCCAGGCAGCCAGTACCGCGAACCCTTTCCCTCGCCAGGAAAGGATCGGCGTATTGCCTGTTTCGCCTGCATCCTTTGCTTCCTTCTCTAAAAGTTCTCCCGCGGGCTTCTCGAGTTTCTGCGCCTCTTCTTGTTGCGGCTGATCCTCTTCATCGCTTTCTTCTGTTCTATTTTCCGCCTGCTCAACCTCTTCAATACCCAGGATTTCCTGTGCTACGATGACGCGAAAGAGCGTGAAGGGCAGACTGATCAGGGCGACAAAAGCAATAATCGACAGGGCACGATACCCTAGAAATGCTATGAGATGGGTGCCAATCCAGGAGAGGTAAGGGGCGAAAGCACCCCCTTCCGCGAGTGTGAGGGCGTCACTATACCCCAGCGGAAGCAGCACCAGGTATTGATACAGGGGCACGCCAATTAATAAGAGCAATGCTCCAGCAATATAGTAGATACCATTGGTGTGCAGTTTAGCTAAGAAGCTTCGTTTCATCGTGGCTCTGCCTCCGCATTTCGTTTTTATTAGAGTATCACATTATGGCTGGATTTTCAGAATTTCAGAATAATGAGATTGACATGTTTCTTCCTGTCCGGTACACTCTTGAGAGGACGAATAAGAGAGGTAGTACAGAGATGAGAACCCAGTCAATGGATACCAGCCCGGAGGCGGAGCGCGTACAGATTGAATTGATTCGCAAGGCATCGCCTGCCAAACTATTTGGTCTCGTTAGATCATTGAGCCAAGGCGTAATATTAGCTTCCAGGGAAAACATTCGGCAGTTACATCCAGATGCCAGGAAAGAAGAACTTGATCTGATCTTTATTGAGCTTTATTATGGTAAAGAACTGGCCAATCGTGTACCTAAGGGTATTGAGGAACGAAAATGTCGATGAATGTGCCAGATATTCTGGCTGCTACGACACCTGTTGTGGACGCATTGGAGCAGCTTGAGGTCCCTTATCATATTGGAGGATCAGTAGCGAGTTCTCTCAATGGCATCCCAAGATTGACAATTGACGTAGATATTGTCACCGATCTAAAGTTAAAACATGTTCGGCCACTGGTGAAACTCCTTGAAGCGGATTACTACATCGATGAAGATGCAGTGAATCAACCAAAAAGCAAGGGCAGGTTGATGGCAACCTGCCCTTGCTTTTCTTTTCTTTCCTATTCACCTGCCTAATAGAAATGCCAGCAGGCTATTCGCTGCAGGGCTTGTCGCCGCCAGGACCAGCTGTGCCGCGAAAGTAATCACGATCAGCGCCGCCGTCATCAGAGCAATCGAGGAAGAGAGGCCAAGCGGCGTCGATAGGTGATCATCTTTGAGTGGTGCATCAAAGTACATCACTTTCACAAGACGACCGTAGTAGACCAGCGAAATGATGCTATTGATCAAGGCAACCACAACAAGCACATTGAGGCTCTGGCCTATCACCACCTGACCACTACTGATGAGAGCTTGCCCTTGACCCCAGGCAGCCGTGAAGATAAATATCTTACTGATAAACCCTGCCATTGGTGGTATACCACCCAGGGAGAGCAGACATAGCGCCGTGCCCAGGCTTAGCAGAGGAGCACGCTTCGCCAGGCCGCGAAAGTCTTCGATACGCTCTCCACCGGTTGCGTTTGCTAGCGCGATAATCCCAGAGAAAGCTCCCAGGTTTGTCAGTACAAAGACGAAGATGAAGAACAAAACCGCGGAATTGCCAGCGGGCTCATGGCTTGCCAGGCTCGCAGTAACGCCTACAAGGATGTAGCCAGCCTGCGCAATGCTGGAATATGCCATCATCCGCTTGACATTAGCTTGCACTGCCGCCACAAAGTTCCCAAGCGTCATAGTCAGGATCGCCACAATGGAGAAACCGATGACCAGTGGCAAAAGGTTAACCTGGCCTAGACCACCATCGATAAAGACACGTATCAGGGCGGCGAAGCCTGCCGCCTTGGAGCCAACCGAAAAGAAGGCAGTTGCTGGCGTTGGAGCTCCCTCGTAGATGTCTGGTGCCCACATGTGGAATGGGACAGCTGAAATCTTAAAGCCGAAACCTGCCAGGATCAAAATACCGGCAACTAACTCCATTACGTTGTTCTGTAAAGATACAATCACGTTGCCGGTATGGATGCCGTTCTTGATGAGCATGGCGATACCCATCAGATCGGTTGTACCTGTCAGACCATAAAGCAGCGCAAAACCGTAAAGCAGGATAGCTGAGGACATAGCTCCCAGCAGGACATATTTGACAGCCGCCTCTGCCGAGCGCTCATTGGCATGGATGAGGCCCGCCATCACATAGAGCGGAATGCTCGTTAACTCAAGCGAGATGTAGATGCTGATCAATTCTCCCGTACTCGCCATGAACATCATGCCGGTCACTGAGAAGAGCATCAGCGTGTAAAATTCGCCGTCTGCCTTGACATACTTGCCCACGTAGTCGTAGGACGCCAGGATCATCACGGCAGCGATAATCAGAAAAAGGATCTGTAAAAAGATAGCGTACTGGTCAACTATCAGCATGTTGAAGAAGGCATGATGGGCAACCGAGAAATCGAGCGTCAGCGCCTGGGTGATAGTAAAGGCTGCTGGAACAATGAGACCCAGCAGAGCCACCATCACTGTTACAGCGCGGCGTTTGACGAACATGTCGACTATCATTACCGCCAGCGCTAATAGAGTCATGCTTAGCTCTGGCGCCAGCAGATAGAGATCATTTGCACTTAAAGCGTGATTCATGGAACAATACTCCTTACCCCTGGCGACCATAAAGGCTGCCTCTTCATTTATGGGCGTATGGCCGCACTGGCACCGTGCATAAGCTGGGCCAGGCTAGGGGTAATGACATCTATAAGGAACTTTGGATAAATACCGACGAACAGAATGACCGCCGCCAGTGCGAAAAGTGGAATCACTTCTCTCAAGTTGGCATCGGGCAATCTGTTCCACTTCTCATTGAATGGGCCATAAAAGACGCGCTTGAGCATCCAGAGTAGGTAGGAGGCCGTCAGGATCATAGTGAAAACGCTGATAGCGGTTACCGTTGTCCAGACCTGGAAACTACTGGTAAACACCATATATTCCGCGACGAACCCGGCCAATCCCGGTAGGCCAAGCGAGGCCAATCCTGCGAATGTGAAGAGTGTTGCCAGCATGGGCATCTTCTTCGCGACGCCGCCGAAAATAGCGATTTCGCGCGTGTGGGCATGATCATAGATGACACCGACGCAGAAGAACAGCATGCCAGTGATGATACCGTGGCTGAACATCTGAACGGTTGCCCCCGTTAGCGCTGCCATACGGAAGGCCATATTACCGGTGCCAGCTGCCGCGGCCACACCCAACAGGATAATACCCATGTGGCTCACGCTGGAATAGGCGATAAGCTTTTTCATGTCCTTCTGCACCAGGCAGATACTGGCTCCGTAGAGAATGTTGATAGCGGCGATTACCGCTAACCAGCCCGCGAAATCATGGACGCCCTGCGGCAGGAGGGTCAGGCAGACACGGATCAGTCCATACGCTCCCATCTTCAGCAGGATTCCCGCCAGGATAACGCTGACTTCCGTCGGAGCATCGGTATGTGCATCCGGCAACCATGTATGGAACGGAAACATAGGTATTTTGATAGCGAAAGCCAGGAAGATCAACAGGAAGGTCAGCAATTGTAAGCCCATTGTCAGGCCAGTAAAAGGAATATTGACCGTGCCGTTGAACATATGCTGTGAGAAGTACACCATGCTGGCGGTCGCTTCACCGTGATTGTTTACACTGGTGTAGTAGAGCACCAGGAAACCAATCAGCATGAAAACGCTGCCGAAGAATGTATAAAGCAGGAATTTCCATGCCGAGTAGATGCGTCCCGGTACCCCGTGCTTGATGGTCTCGCTTCCCCAAATACCAATCAGTAGGAACATAGGGCCTAGCTCGACTTCCCAGAAGAGGAAAAAGAGAAACAGATCGAGGGCCAGGAAGACACCCATCACGCCAGCTTCCAGGATAAGCAACAGTGCCATGTATTCTTTGACGCGTACCTTCTCCCAGCCACTAATGATAGCAAGCATCGTCAGCAGGGAGTTGAGAATGACCATTGGCAGGCTAAGCCCGTCAACCCCCAGGAAATAGTTGATCTTGAAACGTAGCGTTCCTGCCGTGAAATCAATCCACGAAGTGTTTACCGAATCTTGCAGATGTTGGAGATCACCAAAATTATAACCATTGGCGGCGAGACGGAAGAATATTGCCATCGAGAGCACGAATGTCGCGGCGCTAAATACTAGCGCCACCCAACGCGCAATCGACTTCGGAGTAGCCAGTACTGCCAGTGCGCCGATCACCGGCAGCAGGATAATCCAGGTGAGATCTTTCGTAAATATCACAGTTTTATCCTTACTTCATAACAGTGACAAGCACAATAACGACCGCCGCCAGTACCGCGAGACCACCAAAGAATCCAAACATATAGGTTTGCACTCTGCCAGTCTCAACGTATCGCAAATCGCGTCCCAATGTAGTCACGAGACGAGCCGCCCCATTGACTATGCCATCAATGATGTAGGCGTCGAAGGCCTGCGCGATGTGTGAGATACCGAGTACGACGTAGCGGACAAATAAGTCGTAGAGATCGTCGATATAGTACTTATGCAGGAAAATACGATGCAACATGCGCAGTAGCGCGTTGCCTTGCACGAAAGCATTGATCTTTGCCAGGTCTGTAAGCGCGTATAACCTATACGCCCACGCGAAACCAAGCAGGGAGACAACGACGCCGAGCCAGGTCTTCCAGTCGCTCACTATTGCGAGGAAACTCAGGCCGGGTGCTTTGGGATCGAGGTAGGTAGAGAACCCGAACCAGTACCCTGCAATTACCGACGGGATGGCTAATAGTATCAAAGGAATCGTGATCGTCAAAGGGGACTCGTCTAGATCTTGTTCACCTACGCCGCGGTATATTCCCTCACCTCCCCAGAAGCCGCCGTATTCTCCACCCTTACCTCCAAAGGCCAGGATGTAGGCGCGCAGCATATAGAAGGCTGTCAACCCCGCGGTCACCAGCGTTACCGCCCACAAGCCGTAGTTTCCGTGATCAAAGGCGAGGGAGATAATGGTATCTTTACTGTAGAAGCCCGCGAAGAAGGGGAAGCCTGAGATTGAAAGCGTGGCAATCAACCAGGTAATGGCGGTGATGGGCATGTATTTGGCAAGTCCACCCATCAGGCGCATATCCTGTACCTCTTTATGCGTCGCGTGGTGCAGCACGTGAAGAACACTTCCCGCTCCCAGGAAGAGCAGCGCTTTGAAGAACGCGTGCGTGAAGAGGTGAAACATACCGGGGCCAGCGCCAAATTCAGAACCAGCAACGCCCAGTCCAACGAACATATAGCCTAGCTGGCTAATCGTCGAGAAAGCCAGCACTCGTTTAAAGTCGGTCTGGACGAGGGCAATCGTTGCCGCGAAGATGGCTGTAATACCGCCAATCCAGGCAACCACCTGGAACGCTGCCGGGTCAGCTGCCGCGAAGAGCGGGAAAGTTCGTGCCACCATATAGACGCCAGCCGCGACCATAGTCGCCGCGTGTATCAGCGCACTGACAGGCGTGGGACCCTCCATTGCCGATGGTAACCAGACATGCAGGGGGACCTGAGCCGACTTTCCGATTGCGCCACAGAAGACCAGGATCATCGCTAGCGTCAACAGACCTTTGTCCATGCTCTGGACCCTTGTTTGTAACTGGCTGAACTCGAAGGTGCCCGTATTGACGAACAGGATCATGATGCCAATGATAAAGCCCACATCACCGATACGGTTCACGATAAAGGCTTGAATGGCCGCGCTGGCGGGTTGAGGACGATCCTCGGCAGGTTTGGCCTGCTTGTTAATCCAGAAACCAATCAGCAGATATGAACTCAATCCTACCAGTTCCCATCCGACGAAAATCACTAGGAAATTCTGCGCGAAAACGATGGTAAGCATTGAGAACGTGAAGAGCGAGAGGTAAGAGAAGAATCGCGCATACCCTGCCGAATTTTCCATATATCCCTGGGAGTAGAACTGGACGAGCAATGAGACGGAGGTCACTACCACCATCATGGCGATTGCCAGGTTGTCCAGGTGAAATGAGACCGTGTAACTGGCGGTTCCTTGTACCAACCAGTCATAGGAGAACACCGAGATACCGCCTTGTGGCAATGGCGGTGCAATCGCAATGACGCCCGCTGTATTCAACAGCAGCAGCCACGAGTACAGGCTGGCGATAGCCATGATGACGATCCCGATGTAGCCACTTACCAGGGCTCCCATTGAGAGATGCGCTACCTTCGGGTCCTCGTCGTCGAGACCATGCTCACCATGTTCGTCACCGTGTGATCCCTTAGCTTCAATCTTGTGAGCATCGCCACTATGGGCTTCTGCCGCGGCAACGCGAGGACGGCTGAGCATGTCCCAGACGCGCGTCCCGAAAATAATTACCGCGAAAGAGAAAAGCGGCGCAAATAAGATCAGCCAGGACAATTGATAAAATGCCATTTTGATCACCACTTCATAATATCAATTTCGCCAACATCCACTGTGCTGCGTTTGCGATAGATGGCAATAATCATGGCAAGCGCCACCGCTGCCTCCGCCGCCGCAACCGTGATGATGAAGATAGCGAAAATTTGACCGGTCAAATAGGTAGAATACGGTGCAACTTTGTTATAAAACGAAAAAGCTACCATGGTAATATTCACGGCGTTCAGCATAATCTCAATGCCCATCAATACTGCGACGGCATTGCGTTTCGCGAGTGCCCCGTAGAGTCCGATGCAGAACAGGACCGCGCCAAGCACCAGGTAATGATTTAAACTGAGTCCCATTGAATTAGTCCTCCCTACCAATGACAATCGCGCCTACAATCGCTACCAGCAGGACGAGCGATGCAATTTCAAACGGTAACACGTAGCTATAAGTGGTAGGACTGTAGAGCAACTGACCAATGCGCACAACATTGCTGATACCCGCTGGCAACTGGCCTGAGCCATTCCCATCGAACGCAACCGCGTGGGGGCTGACCCCTGCTGCATACACGATGACAGCGCCTACCAGCGCACAGACAATCACGGCCAGCCACCACTGCTTGGTATTTGGATTACTGGTCGTCTGGATATTGTTTGTTCGTGTCAGCATGAGCGCGAACAGTATGAGGATGGTCACCGCACCTGCGTAGATAAGAATTTGCACAATGGCGATAAATTCAGCGTTGAGCAAGAGATAGATACCGGCAGCCATCGCAAAGACTACCACCAGGGCCAACGCGCTATGCACGATATTGCGTTGAGTGACCACCAGCAACGCAGAGCCCACCAGCATAGCGGCAACTATCCAAAATATGATGGTAACTAAATCCATAAAAATATGCCTCCGGACGTTATTCGGATAATAGTTTCAGTCTCATGTGAGAAGAGGATGTCCACCTGCTTCAACTTCACTCCTATTTGATATTACCGCGATTCCACATGTGAATGCCACTTCCGTGTAGTGCTTTCTTCCCATTGTATCATGTGCCGTGCTCAATGCGGGGTCATCAGGAGCGGTAGCACCGTTCTCATTTTAGCAAAACATAGTACCGGTGACAAGGGCATCCGCTCTGGCGATCATCTACGCACAACCACGCTGTCTATGTTATAATTTGTGTATTATTATCTATGAGCCATTCAAAAATTAAAAGGCTTTATGACGAATGAGTATGACGCAAGTAACCACCGATGCCAGTCCCTCTGGCGATCCACATTGCTCGCATTGCCATGCCGTATTGCCTCCGCAGGCAGCATTTTGTACCACCTGTGGAGAGCGGGTGGTGAAGAAAAATGTTGTCTCCCTCTTGCAGGACAATATCGACATAGCTACCCGTTATCGTATCACTTCTCTTGTGCGTCGCCGTCCATATGTCAGCCTTTTTTTTGCGATTGATATTGATTACCAGCAATCACCACGTCCGGTAGGTATCCGTGACATTGATATCAGTAGTTTGAGCAATGAAGCACAGACGAGTGCCTGCGATAGAGTACAACAGGAATATGATCTGCTGCGTCGCGAAAACATTCCTTCCCTTATGCCGGTGATCGAAGTGCGGCGCTTTGAAGGTCATCTCTATGTCGTCTCAGCCTGGCCCTCTCCAGCAGGCAAAAGCGAGAGCATGGCGCCTGCACACCTCCAGACGCTGCAAGATGTTCTGCAAAGCGGCATTGGTCTGCCTGAGACGCAAGTGTCTCTCTTTTGGATTGAGCAGCTCTGCTCCTCATTGATCAATTTACACCGCCAGCACATCATCCTGGGTGACCTTGATCCACAGGCGTTGATCCTCAGCAGTAACAACTATAACAGTGATCTGCTCCTCATGGTCTCCTGGCTGCCTCCCCTTGTGCGCAACCTGATGCCGCACACCTCCGCGGTGAATAATGCGACAAATTTCACCGCGCCTGAGGTACTGCTCGGGAGACCAGAACCAGCTTCCGATATCTATAGCCTTGGTGCCGTGCTCTATCTTTTGCTGACAGGTATTCCCCCCGAAGAGCCTATGGCGCGCATGCACCGCAGCCTACGTTCCCCGGGCGAGGTTAATCCACGTATCAATGCACGTCTTGATGAATTTGTGATGAAGGCAGTAGCTATTGAAAGCACAGAACGCTTTCAAAATGCAAGTGAGATGTTAGAAGCGCTTTCCTTCTTGCGCTCTGGTGGCAAACGTGCTTCTTCTAAAGTATCTACAACAACCTCACCGCCGTTAGTGAATACAAATGAGGAGCATAAAGCTAACTCAAAAGAAAGTGAAATCGAAGACATCTCCATTACCGATACTGTTCAGATCAAGTCTCTTCCAAACAAATTTCTCGAGGCCTGGGGAACAGGGAAAAGGCCCATAACCATTGCCCCTGCGCCGCTGAAGCGATCTCCAGACCCTGTCGAGGGAGCAGTTGAGCAAGTATATGCCATGGAGGCATTCCACCAAAATGCACAGACTCAGGCATCCCAGCCTGTAGAGACTTCCCCCAGCTCAGATGCCTCGCTTCCAGCTTTACCCACAAGAGGTACCACAGGATTCCTGAAACAATTGCAACGTTTTCTTCTCGGAGAACAAAAGCACAGCACAACCGCGGCAGCGATTATTGAAACTCCCTTGCGAGTGCAACCTGACCGGGCCTACGCAATCCGTATTCAGCTGATGGGTAGAAATGTGCCGGGTGTGGGAAATTCGCCGGGCACATTCGCACAGCCTGATAGTAAGAAAAGTACGCCTGCCGGGTTAAGTGCCCTCGTCGAGGGGAAGCTTGTCTGTATTGAAATAAGTTCAGTGCTGTATCAGAACTATGCACATATCATTCAACAGGCCGCTGTTCACGTACCGGCACAAGGCTTCGCTGCCGAAGTGACCATCCCTTTGCAGCCTCTGTCGAGTGGTTCTGGTGGAAGACGTGAACGCCTGCACATTTTCTTTATGGATGAGATGCGCCGCCCGCTCTACGAAAAACCATTTATTGTCGAACTGTTCATTTCTCCCCTGGTGCAGCCCGGTCGCGAGGGATATAACGTATTGACCATCCCAATATAGGGTAATTTCTTCCCCATACCTCACCTCATGCTCTTACGGAGTGCTGCCGCTGACGGTACAATGCAAGTTTGGGAGAAAGAGTATCCTACTCCCCTTGTTCAACACTTCCAAAGAGGCCATATTTCCGCTATACTCGTCCCATTGGAAATTTTGCCGTCGTATTATGGGGCAAATAGTCTCATTGCGCAAAAACAACTACGGCAAGCTACATCATGTCATGTGTTTCACGTATGACTGGCTTGCGCATCTATCTGTATTTTTCTGTATTTGATTGTAAGGAGTACCTACCATGTCAGACCATCAAACGAACCTAACCGATAAAGAAGGGGAAAATCTTTTTCACTCGAATGTAATTGTTCAGCACGAACCGGATAACCGCTTTGTCCGCTTATCCAGCAGATTTCTGGATCAAGGCGACTCTTTTATTTACGCTATTGTTGGCCTCTGCTTCTTCCTGGCCTCCTTTTTTGCCCTGGGCTACACTTTTTGGGATTTTGTCAGCGCAATGATCCAACCGCACCTACTGCCAACGGATGTTGCCAACGCGATTATCAAGCTTGTCTCTGACCTTCTGCTCGTCCTCATCATCATGGAAGTTCTCGGAACCGTTATTCACTACTTGAAGGCGCACGCAACATCGCTCCGGCCATTCCTCTTTATCGGTATCGTCTCCGCTACACGAGGTATTCTCTCGATTGGCGCGAGGCTTTCCGTTGAACATGTCGAGGGAGCAGCCTTTACCAGCGCAATGATTGAGCTGGGTGTGAGCGCGGCTGTTATTCTGGCTCTAGGCATCACACTCAAATTGCTTGGGCGCCTCGTCGAGGATTAGCAAGTTCTCCCAACAGATTCAGCTGCACTGGCCAGACGGTTGTATGCCATTGGATGTCACCTGGTTAGGACTGCTCGTAATAACCTCTCCAATACCAGGAGAGGTATGGTCAGCGGGAAGATTTCCCGACCAGGTAAATTGATATGTTTTTGTAGTTTGTTTAGCTGCAAAGGTGAGGCTGGCCGTATTAGTGCTATGACCGTTGTTCGTTGTGTAATCAAACTGGACAGTGCCGCCAGGGCTATTGGAGGAGACAACAAAGGTAGCCGTGTAAGTGACAGTCACATTTGTGCCACAAGCTATTCCTGCGATAGAGGTTGGGTTGACTGTCATTGTCACGGTCTGGACACTGAAGGGGGTTGGCGTAGCGGTGGGTGTACTGGCTAAAGCGGTAGCCGTTGCATTGATATTTCCTTGCACGACTGCCGTTTGGGTCGCGTTCGTATTTGCCTGATTGGCATTGGCGGTTGCTGTAGCGTTCGCTTTACCCTGAGCGTTGGCGGTGCCAGTTGCATTGACGGCGGTGCTGGTTGCGAGAGCATTCGCGGTGGTAGTATCGTTGGTTTGCGAAGTGCTCGTAGCGTTGTTTTGCGAGGTGACAGTATTATTGTTGGCCTGGGAAGTGGCGGTCGCATTTGCAGAATCGCTGGCGCTGGCGCTTGAGAAGTAGTAGTACGCTCCCCCTGCGCTTCCTAAGATCAGGAGGAATACCAGCAATAGAATCAAAATCGTGAGGCCTGAATTGCGCTTACGGCGCGTAGGAGCGCCATGATTGTCCGGTGGAGGGAATGTAGGACCATTATTGTAGGATGCTCCATCGTAGTAGGGTGCCGGCATGGGGGTTGGCCTACCGGCGCCAGGAATGATTGTGGAATTGTTGCTTATGGCTGTTCTACTACCGTCGGGGAATGCAGGCGGATAATTGCCGTAGATTGGCGGAGTATTACCGGTATTTGATCTGCCGCCTTCGGGTACGACTGTCTGGTTATTAATGAAAGCTGTTCTATCACTTCCGGTAAACGTTGCCGCGTTGCTTTCAGTAGGCATTTGATCATCCGCCATGAAAACAGGCGGGCCATTTACCCCTGTTGCCGCGATAGCAATAGTGAGCAGCAGCGGAACGGTTGCATTTCCAGCACCAAAAGTGTTGTCCTGTCCACTGACTCGAATAACCTCTCGATCCTGTATACCTGCCGGAACATCCACCCTGACGCGACGCCCTCCCGCCAGCGTTAATGTTCTGCTTGTGCCATTGAGCGCTTCCGCATAGCTGATCGCCAGGGTTGCACGAATAGCATCATGGAGTGGTTTGTTTTGCGGATTCAGAACAGTAGGCCCATCAATAAGCAAGGCTTCTTGCAGGGCCTTGCCAAAGGCTGAGATGGAGGGAAAACGGTTTTCGGGCCTTTTTGCTAAAGCACGCAGCAGAATGGCATCGACATCACGGTTGAGCACTGGGTTTAAAGTGCTCGGTGTTTGAGGCGCAACGCTGAGGTGCTGGTACATCATCTGTCCTGGTCCACCCTGGAAAGGAGGACGCCCGGTCAGCAGTTGGTAGATCATGATGGCAAGTGCATACTGATCGGAGGCAGGAACAGGATTGCCTTCCCATTGTTCAGGTGCCATGTAGATTGGTGTGCCGCGGATAGCCTGGCTTGCTCCTGAGGTACCAACCGACAATTTCGCAATCCCGAAGTCGGCGAGCTGCAAGTCGGGCAGGTTCGCGTTGCGATTGCTGCGAATCAGGAAATTTTGCGGTTTGACATCCTGGTGAATGATACCGTTGTCGTGCGCGTGCTGGAGCCCATCGGCTGCCTGGTGAAGAAAATGCGCGACGTCCATGGGCGAGAGCAGATCGTCTTCCCCGCGTTGTTGTAACCAGGTAGCAAGTGAACCCTCCGCGCAATAAGGCATAACCATGTACGTCAGAGGAGTGCCGTTGACGATCTCCTCGCCAAAGTCAAAGAGAGGCAGGATATTTGGGTGATTAAGCTTAGCAATGGCCCTGGCTTCGCGCTCAAAGAGTCGGGCGGCATCTGTTGTCGCGTTGGGATTGAAGTACGCGGGCGCTTCGGTCCGAATGACCTTGATAGCTACCTGTCGATTAATGCGTGTATCTTCTACGAGATAGACCTCTCCCATACTTCCACTTCCCAGTTGTCGCAGGATACGATAGCGGCCATTTTGCAGTATTTCCAGTGGCATCTTCCTACCTCGCTTATTGGATACAAGGTGAAAACAAAAATGTACTCTTAACCAGAGCGGTAGATACGAAAGCTAGTATAGCATATGAGAGAAAGCCTGAAAACAGGTTTTTGTTAGCGCGCTGTTCTCCTCTTCACCAAAACCGCCGCAGGATGCCCAGTGGCATTAGCCCTGGGGAGGAATGCGGCGTTCCTTGTTTGGGGTTTGGGAGGAAGGGGCTCGCCCCTCCTCGATTTGACGCGCTACGAGATTGAGAGCCAGTACAATGGCTTGATTGTCGCTGGCAATACCATAATAGTGCCTGATTGCTAAAATGGCCTGCATATCTTGCTCTGTCAGGCGGAGAGCGGTGACCTTGCGTTGTGTATTCATAGCCATATACTAACATATTGACGATTCCTCTGCAACCTGCTATACTCCCCATGCTTAGGCACTCCCTAGTAGTGGGGAGCAACGGTTTGCACGTGAGCAACATACGGGTTTCAGCAACTCATGGCCTTGCTGTGTAAAAATGTTGGGCCAACTACTAGCGGGCTGCCGTCAAACAGCCTATTGTCTCATTCGGTAGCGTCTCTGGAAGAATCAGAGATGCGCGTAAAGGTAGGGACAAGCCCCTGGCTTTTAGCTATGGGTCATTTGACAAAACACCCTTCTATCCACTATGATACGTACAGTAAAGAAGAATGTACATTTCCCTACTTACATAAGAGCATTACATCGCTGCTAGGGGAGCCGATTGGCTGAGAGGTAGCCGCATTGGGCGTGCTGCTAACCCTATGAACCTGATCTGGATAATACCAGCGGAGGGAAGCGGCAAACGGTCTGACCAATAGTTTACCAGTGGGCAGTACAAACAAGACCGCAATCCTCCGTATCAGGATTGCGGCTTTTTATTTGCTCAAAACGGAAATAGGTGTTATTGGGAGGTGAGGAGCTTGGAACCACCTAAACTATTGGTACAGGGAGTCACAAAAATCTATCGTGACGGGCGGCAAACCCTGGATACTCTGGCATCGATTGACCTGACTGTCAATGCCGGTGAATTTGTCACGGTCATCGGGCCGAGTGGCTGCGGCAAGAGTACCCTTTTTAATATCGTTGCTGGCGTGGATCAACCTACTGGCGGAACGGTCGCCATTGATGGTGATGCGCAAGGAGCGCGTGCTGGCAAGGCCGGTTACATGCCGCAGCTGCCGCTGCTATTGCCGTGGCGTACCGTGGCAGAGAATGTCATGCTGGGGCTGGATGTGCGCCGTATGCCACGGAAAAAGGCGGAAGTCCAGGCACATAAGTTGCTCAAACGCTTTGGGTTGGCTGATTTTACTCACCATTATCCAGCGACACTCTCCGGGGGGATGCGTCAACGCGTGGCGCTGCTCCGTACCGTGCTATTCAACTCCTCATTTCTTTTGTTGGATGAACCGTTTGGCGCGTTGGATGCGCTTACGCGTCTCTCGCTCCAGATGTGGTTGCTTGACCTCTGGCAGACTTTCCATTCGAGCGTGCTCTTTATCACTCATGATGTGCGTGAGGCAATTTTGCTGTCTGATCGCATCTACGTGCTCAGTTCGCGCCCGGCAAAGGTAGTGCGCATTACCGAAGTTGAGTTACCGCGGCCTCGCAGCCCGGAACAACTGGCAGTAACGCAAGCTGTGCAGTTGGAACAGGAGCTTACCACCCTCTTGATGAAGGAACAACAACTATGAAATTACGCTGGTTGGCCGGTTTTGGACCCGCGTTTGTCTTGGGTGTGACGATAGTGGCATTGTGGGAGCTCTATGTGCGTTCGGGGCAGATCAGCTCGCAGGTCCTGCCCACTCCGACTGCTATTGTCCAGGCATTGATCGATCACTGGGATGTGATCTCCGTCAACACGCTGCAGACCCTCTTGGAGACGGTGTTGGGCATGGCCGCGGCGACCATCTTTGGCCTGTCCCTCGCTATCACGCTTGAAATCTCACAGTGGTCGCGGCGCGCAGTCTATCCCCTTCTAGTAATTTCCCAGACGATCCCGATCATTGCCCTGGCACCGTTGCTGCTCATCTGGTTCGGTATCGACCTCGGCCCCAAGGTTTTTGTTGTTGCGCTCTACTGCTTCTTTCCTATAGCCGTAGCTTGTGCTGATGGCCTTGCCGCTGCTGAACCAGAAATGATCAACCTTTTAAAAAGTATGCGTGCGTCGCGCTGGCAGGTGCTCTGGCTCGTGCGTTTGCCAGGAGCGATGCCGGCATTTTTTTCCGGGCTGCGTATTGCCGCGACCTATAGCGTGACAGGTGCTATCTTTGGGGAATACGTGGGCGCGTACCAGGGCCTAGGTATCTACATGCAACTCTCGGTAAACTCGCATGCGATTGTACTGGTTTTTGCTGCCATTCTTGTCACAGCGGTGCTCAGTCTCCTGCTTTTTGGTCTTGTATCTTTGATCGAGCGCATTGCTTTACCCTGGTATCACAGGACGGCAGTTCGCATGCTTTAGCCCTAGGCTTTAGCTCACAGGCTTTGAATTCATAAGCGTATAAAGGCATTACAAGTGCTATCAAACGTATAGCGAAAGGAACCAATTATGAATGCTCGTACTCGTCTTCTCGCCAGTGTAAGTATACCGATGTTACTGGTAATACTTGTCGTGGGCGCTTTCTTCTGGCAGCAGCGTGCGGCCAGCTCAGTGGCAAATCCCCAGGGGACACAAAAGCTGACAACGATGAGGCTTGCCCTGGATTGGACGCCGAACACGAACCACACAGGTATCTATGTAGCTCTTAAACAGGGTTGGTATCGCGACGAAGGCATTAACCTCCAGTTGTTGCCCTACTCGGCGAGTGTCTCCCCAGATGTGCTGGTGAGCAGTGGCAAGGCCGATGTGGGTATCAGTTCCACCGAGGGAATCGTAGCTGATGCTGCTGTGAACCAGCCTGTAGTCTCGATCGCAGCGATCATCCAACACAATACCTCGGCGCTGGTTACCCTGACAAGCTCGGGCATAACGCGACCGCGTGACCTGAGTGGCAAAGTCTACGGGGGCTTTGGGGCGCCTTATGAGTCGGCGGTAGTAGGCGAGATCATCAAGCGCGATGGCGGAACAGGACAATTTAAGAATGTAACCCTGAATGTCGATGCTATGCAAGCATTGGAGTCGCACCGCATCGATTTTGCATGGGTGTTCGAGGGTTGGGAAGTGATCCAGGCGCAGCGCGCAGGGGTTAAATTGAATATCTTCCCTATCACAAACTTCGGCGTTGCAGATTACTACACGCCCAATCTTATCGCCAGTCCAAACGAAATCAAACAGAAGCTGGACCTTTTGCGGAAATTCATGGCTGCGACCACCAAAGGCTATGAATACGCCCGTGCGCACCCACAAGAATCAGCACAAATGCTACTGAATGGAACTGCTCCAGGCACATTCCCCGATCCAGGACTGGTTATGGCCAGCCAGCAGTTTCTCAGCCCGCGCTACGCTGACCCTGGACGAAAATGGGGTTTGCAAGATGCTGCCGCCTGGCACGGCTACCCGCAATTTATTATCGCTACTGGCGGTATAGATGATTCGGCAGGCCACCCGGTCCATTCCATGGATTTTAACCGCTTATACACGAATCAGTTTTTATCGTGATGCTTTCAACAGTTGGCGTGAGTGTTGTTGCCGCGGCAACAACACTCACGCCAACTGTGAATTCTTGCTGAGCGAGTGCCATACTATCCAATAGTTTGAAGCATTCATTGCTATGTTCAAATTGAAAATCCTTCATTGGACAGAGCATCATCTCTCTAGTTCGCGCGCGTTCGTATGTATTATAAGCAATAGACCACTATCCAGGGAGACGATGGCCTGCTCGTGTGTCAGAACATTACTCACGCCGCGCGGTCTGCCGAAACGCAGCGTCTCTCCCCGCAAGGGATAATATAACCCTGCGGTGTGAACGCCTGTAGCCTCGCTGGTCAGCGGGAGTAGTGAAAGCAGGTCGTCAGCTTGCCCATTGATAGCGGTACTACCTGGTCCCCGCAGTAGCCAGCAGACCGCTGGCCCATCAACAATACGTATTGGCACCGTCTCGATGCCTGCCAGCAGCAGTATATTGGCCATTGTGTGATCGAAGCGCGCGCCCCCCAATGCACCGAGCAACGTGATCGTGCTCGCTCCCTGCTCGATGGCAACCTGCATAGCCAGCTCGGTATCGGTCTCATCTTTCTCCACAGCCGCCCGTATGACCTGGCTCCCCTGGGCTTGCAATTGCTGCAATGGCACTGCATCAAGTGAGTCGAAGTCTCCCACCAGTATCTTTGGAGTGCAGCCATAGTCCAGCGCGGTAGCAGCCCCGCTATCGGCAGCGATGACCAGGTCTGCCGATGCAATAGCCGCATCCACCGCTTTCCCAGGACGTAGTGTGCCACCTGCAAATAGAACGACGTGCATATGATACCTGATCCTTTTAACTCTTTAACTCTTTGGCTTACACAGTTATCTTCCTCATGCCGGTATATATCTCTCAATCTTCCCCTTGATACTAGTTGCATCCTATTTGAAAACAGTACACCCACGCTGTTCAAGTTGTTGAAACCATTCAGGTAGGGAAGATAACTTGTTCCAGCGCACATCTAATTTTACAAGATTCGTGAGGTCTCCGATACTCGCTGGGAGAGAAACCAACTTGTTTGCTCGCAAATCGAGGTGCGTAAGACTTCTCAGATTGCCAAGTGACTCGGGGAGCGCCATCAACCTATTATTTCTCAAATCGAGATGCGTGAGGCGTGCCAGGTGACCCAGCGATATGGGAAGAGAAACCAACTTGTTGTTCATCACATGCAATTCTTGTAGGTTTGTGAGATGCCCAAGTGTCTCGGGGAGAGTGGTTAGCTCATTATTGTATGCTCTAAGTTCTTTGAGCTTTGTCAGTTTACCAATGTTCTCGGGGAGAGCTGTCAAGTGATTATCAGTTACATTGAGATACCTGAGGTTGCCCAGATTCTCAAAAAGTGACCTGGGAAGTGAAGTCAAGTGATTATTACTTAGATACAGAAAAAAGGTAAGGTTCGTCAGATGACCAAGTGCCTCGGGGAGAGAAGTCAACTGGTTCTCATCCAGATACAATTTTCTCAGCTGAATCAAGTTGCCAAGCGATGCGGGGAGAGCCGTTAGCTGATTGCCAGTCACATCTAAGTATTGAAGATTGCTTAATTGGCCGAGTGACTCGGGGAGAGCTGTCAATGTGCAATATCGAACGGACAAAGCAACAATAGCATTGTTCTCGACATAAAAACCTATGGTACTCTCATTACTCGCAAGCTTGTCCTTTGACACGACAGGAATTGCTTCTCCTTCTTTGAGAGAACCATTCTCCAACAGTAATGCCTCTAATTCTTCGAGTACGCTCACTTCGGTTAGTGGAAGAGCAACGACGTTCTGTCTATTTTTGGTCTCTCTTGACACAAGTATTTCCTCGTGAATGAAACGTTTATCGTGGACATCATTTATGCTGTGATTCAGTGCGTGGATAGAGCGTCTCCTGGTAGCGCAAGTATACATGGATACTGACCGCCAGGCAAGAGATTTCAGTCGTAACGTTTTGGTAACGAACGTGTGGTAGGCTAAGGATAGAGAAAGGTCCGCGAATTACCTTACCAGGGAATAATGAACTCATCTCTGGTCTGAAATGACAGGGAAGGTGCTACTTCCCTCAGGAGTTCAGTCTCAGTACCCCAGTCCTCATCTGTGTGTCGCTGATCATCCCCCTCTCGATTGGGCTGGCAATCTTGCGCTATCGGCTCTGGGACGTGGATATCCTCATCAACAAGGCACTGGTCTATGGCCTGCTGACAGGCACGTTGGCTGCTGTCTACGCGGGCCTGATTATCGGACTGGAGAGCCTGGTCGGGCGGTTCACTGCTCAAACAGATCAACCATTCCTGATCATCATTTCGATACTCGCCATCACAGCACTCTTCCAGCCGCTGCGCAGCGGTATCCAGCGCCTGATTGATCGCCGCTTCTATAGCAAGAGATATGATGCAGCCAAAAACGCTGGCAACTTTTAGCGCAACACTGCGCAACGAGGTGGACCTGGAGCAATTGCGCGCCCAGTTGATCGCCGTGGTCAACGAAACGATGCAGCACGGGCACGTGTCGCTCTGGCTGCGCTCGCCGAAACGGTCCACCGAGGAACTGTAATAGTTGTGACAACTCCCCACAGCTACAGCTGGGGGCTTCTCAGTTCGACCGGACTCCCACCGGAGACCGTCCCTGATGGCCGTGCCCCGGCCAGTGACAAGATATTCTTCGCGGCATTGACATCCCGGTCAGCCACAGAGCCGCAGCAAGGACAGACATGGGTCCGGACAGAAAGCGCTTTCTGCACGATCTCCCCACACGTGAAACACTTCTGGGAAGTGAAACGCGGGTTCACTCGCATGACCTCATGTCCGGCGCTTTCAGCCTTGGCCGTGAGAATAGCGAGGAAGAGACCCCAACTGGCATCGAGAATACTTTTCGACAGGTGGTGATTTTTCACCATATTGGTGACTTGAAGGTCTTCCACCACAATACGCTGATAGCCTTGGGCATAGGGCTTCGCTGTCTTGAAATGGTGATCTCTCCGTTGACGGGTGATCTTCAGATGGGTTTTCGCCACATGCTTCGCGGCTTTCCGGCGTCTGTGGCTTCCCTTCTGACGACGGCACAATTGACGTTGCTTGCGTCTGAGTGTCCTCTGAGATGTGCGATAGAAGCGAGGGTTCTCAACCGTGTTTCCTTCGGAGTCCGTGAGGAAGGATTTCAACCCCACATCAAGACCGATAGCAGGATGGGAACAGGCAGAGGGAAGGTGTTCGGTTTGTGGCGTAGTTTCACAGACAATGAGAGCATACCAGTGTCCATCACCCACGAGATGCGCAACGAGATAAACCAAAGCAAGCAAACACTATGAGGAATGAAGGAATATCTCTCAAGTGTCAAAGCGAAAAAGGTGTAAAGCAGAGAAGAGCGTGGAGAGAAAAAGAGGAGCAAGCTGAGAGGCGGTGGAGAAAGTGGCAGAAACGTGCCTGACAAGAGCATTGAACACGACAGAGGGTATGTCCAGTCGCTCGCAGAGCAGGATGAGACGACCTTTCCACACCGTCTCAGAAACGCGCATGGCATGCGGGCATGCAAAATCGCGTGTCTGTCACCACTGCGAGATGCGAAGCTGCAGATGGCCCTTCACCTTTGAAAGCAGGTGAGCAGAAACGTCTCCAGAAAGAGCAAAGAGGCAGTCTGTTAGGCAGCAGCCACGAGTGCAAAGCCAAATACTTCCGCAAATGTGGCGGGAAGGCCATGAAGAGTGATGGCAAGCGGCAGGGCATTGGAGGGACGAGCGTTACGGGCGAGACGCTCATTCCACGAGAGACGCCAATGCGTACGTTGAGCTCGGGTTTGTCTCTCTGGCGGGTTGCTGTCTTGTTTCTTCTCCCGTTGAAGCGTATCGGAAGGAAGCATGACGGTTTGTGAACGAAGCAACTGGACCCAGCGACGCCGGAGGGAGCAGCGTTCCCAATCACCCCAAAGGACTGGGAAAGGTGCGGGTTCGGGAGGAAGTTGAGGTGGAAGAGGCTCAAGCACCGTCGGAGAAGCTTCAATGGGGGGAGGTGGAGACGCTGTCGAAACAAATGCGTCGGAAGAGACAGGCCAAAGCACCGCACTGACTTGCCGTGGCTTGATGGTCGTCGCGGATTCTTGACACTGCTCTCGAAGAGGACAGGGACGGCAATGGCAAAGACGAGCGCCGTACATAACGCGCAGAGAGCCGTTCCGCTCGGTTCTGCGCTCTTGCACAGTTAAGGGATGATCAACCGGGCAGCGTAACGTGCCATCAGGTTGCAGCACAAAATCGGAGCTGACAAATCCTTTGGTGAATGATCGACGGGCCCATTGAAGAGGGCCATACGAAGTGGGTTCAGCCACAGGAGCAGGTTCAGCCACAGGAGCAGGCTCACCCACTTGAGCAGGCTCACCCACTTGAGCAGACTCACCCACTTGAGCAGACTCACCCACTGTAGCAGGCGAAAATTCCATCACACGCATGGCGGTAGGAGAGAGGTGTTGCCCGAGTTCTAAACGGAGATTCCATATCCATTGAGAGATGATCTGCCAGCAGTCCTGACCGCAGGGCGAGCGAGATACCCAACGGTCCGGGTCTTGCTCCTGATCTTCGTCTGAGAGGACCGTCTCAAACGACCCACGATGCAGATACACCTGCAGCACATCTGAGGCGGTAAACGCGTGAGACGGCAGCGTTGTGTAGAACAGTTCATAGACCGTTTCTTTGCGGACTACTCCAATGGCAGGCTTGTGATCCCCTGCGGGATGGGTGCCGACAAGCAGGCGCACGACAGGCCCTGCCGGAGTGAGTGGCACCGCAAGACAATCGTAGAGATCGCGAACGGTTCCGCTTTCAGGATGGGTTACCTGTGCATCAGGCGGGGATTGGAGTCGGGTTTGGACTTCGGGGAGATCAAGCCAGCTCTACTCCTTGCTCCGTCCAACCACTCCACACTGGGACGAGAGGATCTCCTTCACAGGAGCCGTGTTTCCATACAATCCATCGACGCGCACGATGACCTGGCAGAGGGGAAGCGCAAACGCCGTCGCATACGCCGTGATGGCTTGCAGGGCGTGTCGCAATTCTTCTCGGTAATCGCCGTTTCCCGGACCTGCAAAGGTGCCAATCCATTGATGGGTGGACGGTTGTAAAACTGTGGTCCTGGTTCGCCCCACCTGTCCTCGTTTGCGCCCGAAATAGCCTTTGGCGCACACCCGCTCAAAACGGCGGTGAGGAGCAGGAAGGTCTTGTGTCCGGGGAAGCGCCCGCTGTCGTGCGGCCTGTGCGGGTCCCATCGACATCGATCACGAGCCAGTGCTTCCCCTGGCGGTCCCAAAGCCCACCAGGAGGAGAGCCGAACGGCGTTCTGGCCACCAGATCGTCCTGAAACACGGTCCGTAATGCCTCCACACTCGGCTGATCAAGCGCGCCCAGAAAACGGGAGAGTGTGCTGCGATGGGGCAGACGGCTTCGCTCGAAGAGCGCCATGAAGAGCTCGGAAAATGGAGCCAGACGCTCATAAAAGGCTTGGAGGCTGGGTTCACCGCTGAGTGCATAGCCGATGAGCACCGCCACAAAATCCATCAGCTCGTAGTGATCAAACCGAGCGCGAGCAAATCGCACTTTCGTCTCGATGAGCTTCACAAGACCATATGTTTTGAGGATCTCAGCCATAATGGCGACTTCTCCGAACCAACACGGCGTGGTCGGAGCGGATTCTGGGGCAATCTGGATGTGGACTGAAGCATGTGTCATACTACGTGTGGATTCTCCTTTTAAGATGACGTTTTGTATTGTCGACCTTCTAAGGAGACACCTTTTTCTCTCTTTTTACAATGATTCTCCCCTTTTATCCACCTTTTCCCTCATATCGCCTGCTTGCTTGTTATCATCTCGTTGCGCAACTCGTGGGCAAGGGGACAACCCAACCCAAGCCCCAAAGAAGGAAGGCATGCTTCACCCCCATGTCTCAAGTCAGGGGCACTCGCACGCCGTTGTGGGTAGGAATTTCTCCCAAAGAAAGGTTAACCTAAGCGACGGGGGCGACCCCGTCGCTTAGGTTAACTATTAAATGGCTCATGGCCACTCTTGGTGCATACTGCCTGCTTACTTACTAACTCTATGCCAAGGCATTGTTCTAAATGGATAAGCACTGATAGAAAGGTGCTCATTTACAATTGGAAGCACGGCAGTTGATACATTTGGTTTCTCTTTGGATATTCTTCTTGCTATTTCGTTCTACATAAATAACCATCCATAGAGAAATAAAGGAAGGATGATGCTGCTAGCAAACCAAAATAGTTCACCCAAGAATGCTCCTGAAGCGGACGCTTTCATGCTTGCCGAGTATAGTGCCCTCAGAGAGGAGGTACTCAAACGAGTAGAACTACAACAGCAAATACTGTCTCTCAGCCTGGTCGTCTTTGGGACCATTTTAACATTCGGCCTGCAAGTTCACTCTGCCTCGATAATCTTACTCTATCCTACCTTGTCTTTCTTTCTCGCAGCCACCTGGGCCCACGATGGGCGTACAGTCATGAAGATAGGCATTTATATACGTGATCAAGTAGAAGCAAAAATTGGAGGAAACACATTTGGTTGGGAACATAGAGCCAGACGTCGTCCGAAGCCGCAGGGCAAACTTACCTTCCTATCAGCTAGAGGAGCTTTTTCTGGTGGGCTCAACTTCGTGTCGGCTAGAGGGGTCTTTACTAGTACTGCCTTGCTCGCTACAATCCTGGCTATTCCATTAGCAAAAGTTGATTTTATAGACATCTTTCTCTTCGCTCTTGCCATCGTGAGTATCCTTAGTTCCTTTAATATGCTGCGCTATTCTCCAATGCCAGAGGCTACGAGTGTTATAGCGCATGGAGAACACGCTGGCGAAGAAGAGCAAAGCTAGCTTTTCCATACATTTGACGTTTGATGAGCTTTAACTTCGTGACATGCCCCTCGACCATCCCATTATTGATCCACCAGGTGAGACCAGCTCTCACCGCGTCCTTGTCTTTCTCTACTCCAGCAGCAAAGGACTGGAGTTCGGGAAGGTTGCTGCTTTCCACCTGGGCGAGCCAGGCATCGAGATATTCTCCGGTGCGAGTGCGAAGCATCTGAGCAAACTGCTGCACCAGATCATAAGCCAGATCGACTTCTGGATGGATCTGACGGAGCTTGCCAAGCTGCTCCTGCTCCTCGACGCGCAGTTCTTCCGGGCGATAAAGGAAGAGGAAGGCGGCTTGTCGCGAGGGAGGGAGAACAGGTGCCTTCGATGAGGAGTCAGCCGGGTTCTTCCGTCCACCAGGAAGCAGACGGATCAGGTTACCACGCACACTCTCATAGGAGCCCTTGTAGCCTTGCTCCACCAGTTCTCGATAGAGGCTGGCCATATTGTGGCAGCCGTCTTGCCAGCGCTGACACAGGGAGGGAAGATACCGATCAAGGTGGCTGCCCTGTTCACGCGGTTTGCGCTCAGGAAACGTGCCAGCGGCCAACCAGCTCTGCACCGTGCTGGCACCTATTCCGACCTGCCGGGCAATGGCAGCGTGACTCATACCGAGCTTGCGCAAAGCGATCACCCGCTCATACTGGGCCAGACGTTCCTCTCGCCGAGCTTGTTGCAAGCGTTCCAGCTTTGGGGAGGATCTGGTCGCTCGTTTCGACTGCCAAACCGGTGCTGGCTCATCAAGGGTGGCTTGTATCAGACGTTTGTGCTCAGCTGCCAGATGATGCGCCAGAAAGCCTTCCAGAGCCTCTCCGAGATTTTTGAGGAGGTGAAATCTGTCCGCACACTGAAGAGCCTGAGGAGCGCTTTGCGTAGCAGCCGAGGCATATTCGCTGCCACGATCCCGGCTGACCACCATCAGATCGAGTTGTTGACGCATCCAAGCTGCCGAGGTTTCCGCCTTCCGATCAGGTAAGAGATCTACCACCCGATGGCTCTCCAGATTCACCAGGATCGTGCCGAATCGGCAGCCGCGGCGGAACGAAAAATCGTCTATGCCAAGGTAAAGGATGGAACTAGTGGGCAGATCCGGGAGAGCCATGATGCGGCGTAGGATCGTTTGGCGAGAGGTATGCATGCCCAAACGTGCCGCCAAGCGGGTTCCTCCTTTGCCACAGGTGGCCAGTCCAATGGAGGTGAGCTGCTCGCAGTATCGAGTCGTCATCTTTGCCCAGGGGCGAACCAGGTCCGCAAGGCGCTCCGTAAAGATTTTTCGCTCACAGAGTGGATTGCGGCAGAAGAATTTGCGCACGCAGAGCGTAAGCTGGACACGACGACCAGCACAGGGGGCATCTCGCACCGTTCGACGGTACCGGCTATGAATGGAGCTCGATGGGTGCGAGCACAGGGGACAGCAGCAAGTGGGATACGTCGCGATGACCGTGATGTTCACCTCATTTTGGCTTACCTGGTGGTAAATTAACTGAAGGGTGGACCGATTTTGCACCGAAGGGTGGAAATTTGCACTGAAGGATGGAATTTGATGCTTCGATACCTGGAAAAACCGCTCCCCATCTAGGGTATCAGCAGAGAATATTGTAAATAGCCCGAACGGCAAACCATCCCGGAAAACGAACGAGCCTCCACGACGAAAACGGTGGAAACGGCGAAAGAACAGGAACAAACGAGCACCTCACTCAACTGCATGTTTTCTGGAGAGCTGGTTCCCATCGATCTCAAACGATTTACCGACAGTGGCATCAGCCTGGTGGAATGTCCTCACTGTGGAAGAATGCGTTCTCTCTCCCCAAGCAAGGGCGTCCTCCGGTTCAAACCGCACACCCGACGCAAGCAGCAGACTCCTCTGACAGAGAAACGTTGGTCGGCCACAGGAAAAACAGACTGGGATGTTGTCGGCGGGTAAGAAAGCATCTCAAATCACGAGGTGTGTAGGAATTGACCTGAAATCTCGACGGTTGTTGCCCCGAATTCTGCACGGTGGGACACGCGTTTCCTGGGAAAGCCGTTCCACACCTTGCATCCTGGAATGGAATGGTGGAAAGAAAAGCACCTGGCAAGTTGGAATGATGCCGAACTGCAAAGCGCGAGGAGGGGAAGGAGGGTGACGTGTCGTCTGTCTCACGTCCGAGAGAGCAAGGAACGGCATGGTTTCCGAAGCTCGAAAACGAGCCCGTTTGTTCCCATCTTGATTATATCACCTCCTGTCTACGAGCACACTGCCTTTTTGGACGATTTTTTTTGGCGTTCCTTCCCCTATACTCAGGCGGAAGCGACGCCACTCTGGCGCACCCGCGGTGAAAGCTCTCCTTTGAGCAAAGATACCTCTCGTGTGTGTGCTGAAATCAGCACATGCTTCATCAGGCGTGTGCCAGACCCTCGTCGTGTGC